>Ga0209345_10002740_pt1 | contig 18994 bp, 16 predicted proteins | sample Cruoilmetagenom7_FD_187294 | JGI IMG/M metagenome (GOLD analysis project Ga0209345, IMG submission 187294) | Oil polluted marine microbial communities from Coal Oil Point, Santa Barbara, California, USA - Sample 7 (SPAdes) (version 2) | ecosystem: Environmental > Aquatic > Marine > Oil seeps ... | reverse complement strand
TTTCATGGAGTTTATTGTTTCTTCTTCAATGGTTGTTATTTTTTTATCTTTATTGTCTTTATCTTCTTTCTCTTTTTCCACATCAATTACCACGGGGTATTCAATATAATCTGAATATTTTTTCACAATGTTTTTCAGTGTATATACATCCAGATATTCTTTTGCATCTTCTTTTAGTTTCAGGATTATTTCTGTGCCTGCAGCACTTTTTTCTACATCTTCTATAGTATAGGTGCCGTCTGCCTTTGATTCCCATTTAACAGCTTTTCCATTTGACATGCTTTTTGACAAAACTGTTACATCATCAGCTACCATAAAGGAGGAATAAAAACCTACGCCAAACTGACCAATAAGTTCCGGATTTTTTTCCAGTTTTTTTGATTTAATTAATTCAACAAATTCCTTTGTGCCCGAATGCGCAATAGTTCCCAGCGCTTTTATTATTTCCTCTTCTGTCATCCCTATTCCATTGTCGGTTACCGTTAATATATTTTGGTCTTTATCAGCGGTAATCTTGATCTTCCATTCCCCCCGAGATTTTGAGATCTCTTTGTTTGTCAAGGATAGAAATTTTGCTTTATCTATAGAATCTGATGCATTGGATATAAGCTCTCTCAAAAAAACCTCTTTATGCGTATAAAGCGAGTGTATAACCAGGTCTAACACCTGTTTTACTTCCGCCTTAAATTCTACTGTTTTTGCCGTCATTTATTCCTCCATATATTGTGTATCAGGTATATATTAGACATATTGCAGGATTATATAAGCCGTAATCATCTAAACTACAATAATTTGCCTAATAATCATAATGCTAAGAATATTTCTTATTATAATTTGCGAATAAGTCAAGTGTTTTTTGTTGAAATTGCTAAAAAAAACAATGTTAGATGAATGTAAAAAAAGGTATGGTGAAATCTGCCATTGCAAACATTACAAAAAATAATAATAATATAGGTCTATAAATAGTAATAAAGAGGTTATATATGGGAAAAAATCTAAAACTTATTATAATAATCACCATAACTGCATTTAATATTATCTTTTGCTCCAACTATCTGCTAGCCCAAAGCCAAAGTGGGACTCTTCCTGATAGTATCTCAGGCCTAAGGTTGTATAAGCCAGATAAGACGTGTAAAGGATATACAATAATTGGGCCTATGACGCAGAACCTAAAGATGCAAATTCTTGATGATGCTTACTTAATCAATATGGATGGTGATGTGGAGCGTAGATGGAATATATCTGCCTTTCCAGCTAAAATTTTGCCTGGCGGTTCCATAATGGGCAGTAAGGGGATAAGTATAAATCAATCTCTGGCAAAAATAGTTCAGGTAAACTGGACAGATGATACAGTAGAATGGGAATTTGATAAGTGGGTGAAAAGGGTAGAAGATGACAGTTCTTATACATGGTTTTCACGGCAACATCATGATTATATAAGGGAAGGAAATCCTGTAGGATATTATGCTCCTGGTCAAGACCCTAAGACTGATGGGGGGTATACCCTGGTTCTGGCACATCAAAATGTGGAGTTCCCAAGAATTACAAAAAACAGACTTCTTGATGATGTGATTTATGAAGTAGATGGTAATGGCTATTTAGTAAATGAAGATGAAGGTGGTTTTAGATGGCTCGCTTCGGAGCATTTTGATGAATTTGGTTTTGATGAAGATGCTATTTTTGCCTTAAAAGGCGCTTCCAAGCTATTTCCTCTCTTTGACTGGCTGCATATAAACAGTATGTCTCTTGTAGGACCAAACAAATGGCACAACGCTGGTGATGAACGTTTTCACCCTGATAACATAATAATAGATTCACGTAACGCAAACTTTATAGCTATTATAAGCAGGGATACGGGAAAGGTGGTTTGGAGAGTGGGGCCTGATTATACCGAGGGTAAACCAGAGTATAAATTAGGGAAGATAGTGGGTCAGCATCATGCACACATAATACCTGAGGGTCTTCCCGGTGCAGGGAATGTATTGGTGTTTGATAATGGAGGAGCTGGAGGCTATGGTAGTTCCTTTTTCATGCCGTTATTACCCGGAATATTCCCCAGTGAGTTGAGGCCATACTCCAGGGTTATTGAATTTGATCCTCAGACTCTTGATATTGTGTGGGAATACTCAGACAAAGATGGCTTTGCATGGCCGCTTTCAGGTAAAAATCACCTTTTTTTCAGCATTTATATAAGTTCTGCTCAACGTCTGCCAAATGGTAATACACTTATAACAGAGGGAGCAACAGGGAGAATATTTGAGGTTACCAATGATAAGGAGGTGGTATGGGAATATGTATCGCCACATTATTCCATTACTCTTAATGCTGTTTACAGGGCTTACAGGGTTCCTTCTAAATGGCTTATGGATAAAAAGGGGAGAATGTTAAGAGGTATGGATGGGAAGAGACTGGTGAATTATTATGAAAATGATCCTTTGAATGATCCATATAACTAGGTTTATTACACAAGGTTGCACAAAAAGTTTCTAAAATTAGTGTTGCATAATGAATGAAAGATGTTTGAGGTAGTTGTTGAAAATATTAAAAAAGACTATGGCAATATTAAGGTGGTCCATAATACAGGTTTCCATGTTGATAAAGATGATATTTTTGCTATTTTAGGGCCCAATGGACAGTGTTGAGGAAAAGTTTTTTTTCGAAAAAAAAGATGCTCTTGGTCTTATAAATCAGATAAATCACCCTGCTAAAATAAGAAGGGTGAACCAGCATGAAGGATGAGAAAATTTTTAATTTGTAACATCAGAGTACAAGGAATTAAATAAAGTATTTTTATCAACAGCAATCTTAAAAAAATAACTTACTATAATAGCTTATGAAAAACTTTGCATATCACCCGTTATTTTGATAATTTCATCTGCATCATACATTTTCAAGGTTGAGCCCCTAAATCGAACCTCTTTTTTATTATCTTTAAGGACTTTTCCTATTCTAAAAGTTTCTACATTACTGTTTCTTAAATCTAGCTCCAAATTTTCATTTTTGGTTGTAATGAGCAGTGAACCTGAAGAGATAAGCCCTAATGGATCAATGCCAAACTCTTTACATATAATTTTTGTTTCATCCAGTACAGGAAGAGAACTTAGCTCAATACTCACATTAGAAGCAATGGCTATTTCGTACAAACTATTAATTAAACCACCTTCTGTTACATCGTGCATTGCATTTGCATCCTCTGATGCAATATAAGCTTCTTTGGCTACAGAAAGCTTTTTCTTAAAAGATACACATTTGTCAAAAAATTCTGGACCAAATTTATTGATAATTCTATCTTTTTTATATTCTGCAATAATTGAAATCCCCTCCACAGAGATACCTTTGGTCAACAATACAATATCTTCGTCTTTCGCATTAAATGATCCTTTAAGCCTATCCTTAGGGCATCTGCCCACCATAAATCCGCTTATCAAAGGCTTATCAACAATAGTATTTATTTCTGTATGACCACCGCCAAAATTGATGTCAAATTGTTCACAGCATTCTTTAATCTGTGACATTATCAGTTCAAATTCAGTATTTTTCGTTTTAGGCGGGAGGATTATTGTAGCCATGAAGAACCATGGTTTTGCGCCCATTGCCACTATGTCATTGAGATTGGCATTTACACAATATTCCCCTGAAGAGAAGAATGTAACGGGATCAGATGTAGCAACAATATAGTCTATGCCATTGTCAAAAACTGTGCAATCTATACCTACGCCAGGTGAAATAACCATGCTTTCATCTTGAACTGAATATTTAGATATAATCCCCTCTAAAAATTTATGGTTAAGTTTGCCCTCTTTCATATCAATCAGTTTGCCTGCATATTATATAGCCAGCCCCTGCCAAAACTGTACAGGGGGCACTGTATATAGCTTAGAGAAATCTTCATGGCGCTGCCTTAACCAAAGAATAACTTTGACATTTCGTAAAGATCCATGTCAACAGTTTTAAGCTCTTTTATAGCCTCATCAAGAGAAACTTCCACAATTTCATTGCCGCTTAATGCGCACATAGAACCAAATTTCCCATCTTTTATCAGGTCATACGCTTTAACACCAAATCTTGTGCCAAGCACTCTATCAAAGACAGTGGGACTTCCTCCTCTTTGAATATGGCCCAAAACCGTAACTCTTACCTCATACCCTAATTGTTTTTCAATTATTTCTCCAAGGGTGTTTCCAACGCCTCCAAGGCGGACATGTCCAAATTCATCAACTGCTTTATCAGCAACGACATATCTTTCATCTTTAAAGGTTGCACCTTCCGCAACAACAATTATACTAAAGTTCTTTCCCCTTTTGTGTCTTTTTTTAATTGACGCGCAAACCTCTTCCACATCTATTTTAATTTCAGGGATAAGAATATAATCTGCACCCCCTGCAAGACCGGCATATGTTGCTATCCAGCCAGCATGTCTTCCCATAACCTCAACAACCATAACTCTATTGTGAGATTCCGCTGTCGTATGAAGTTTATCAAGACAATCCATAACTATACTAACAGCACTATTAAAACCAAAGGTAAAATCAGTAGCAGACAGGTCATTATCAATTGTCTTAGGTACACCCACAACTTTCAAAGATGCTTGTTTATATAGCTTATTAGCTACTCCAAGAGTGTCTTCTCCACCCACTGCGACAAGAGCATCAAGATTTAATTCTTCAAAATTTGATTTAATAATATCTGGCCCACCTTCATTACTAAAAGGATTGGTCCTAGAAGTTCCTAATATGGTCCCCCCTCTATGCAAAATCCCAGATACAGATTTTAGATCTAATTCCATTACATTTTTTTCCAATAATCCTTTCCAGCCATTTCTTATACCTAAAATTTCATCTCCAGAAATTAGAGCTTTTCTAACGACTGCCCTGATTACCGGATTAAGCCCGGGGCAATCCCCACCACCAGTCAAAATTCCTATTTTCATCATTTTCCTCCATAAAAATATTATAACTTCGGAAGTATAAACAACTTTAACTATATATCAAGAAAATTCTACCTTTACTGAGTACAAACTTATTAACATCATAAGAGAGGCTTATCTATAATAGACCTTTGCATGGTAAAAACCGGTAATACGAGACAATTCCCCTGGTGATGGGCTGCATGTGGATACAATTTGTCTGTTCGAGAAGATGGCGCTAAAAAAACCATGAAATTAACTATGCTAAAATCCAATATATCTTACATGATGACATGATAAATTCTTTCTAATCCTTTAACAGCAGTTATCTTACAAAAAATATCCAAAATTGACTGCAAAATCTTTAGGGAACCAATCTAATGATAATAATTCATTCTGATACATAGTATAAGAGGATGTACATTAATCATTTTCATTGTGACCAACCTTCACAAGCATCTTGCCCATATTATCACCTCTGAAAAGTTTTAAAAACGCCTCTGGAGCTTTTTCAATCCCTTCCAGAATAGTTTCTTCCCATTTTATCTTTCCTTCTTTGATCCACTGTGACATTTCAGAATAAAAGGGAGGCATCTGATCCATATAATTTGAGACTATGAAACCTTTTAATGTCAAGCTTTTAGCTACTACTTTAAATAAATTACATGGGCCAGGCTGTTTTTCAGAAGCATTGTATGAAGATATACCTCCACACATTACAATGGTACTATATGAATTCATGTTATCTATAGCTGCTTCTAAATGGTCTCCACCAACATTATCAAAATATAGATCTATCCCTGAGGGAAACAAATCTCCCAGCTTATCAGACAAATTGCTGCGCTCTTTGTAATTAAAGGCTTCATCCACCCCTGCCACGTTTTTTAACCAGTCAATTTTATCTTGAGAACCAGCACTGCCAACCACATAGCATCCATGTATTTTAGCTATCTGACAAACAATTGAGCCCACAGCTCCTGCTGCAGCAGAAACAAAAACTTTTTCACCACCTTTCAAACACCCGATTTTCATTAAACCTATATATGCAGTGAATCCAGTCAATCCAAGTGTACCCAAATAAGATCTTAAAGGGGCAATGTCAGGTTTTATCTTAATTAAATTTTGACCATTGGAAATAAAATATTCCCGCCAGCCCATCATACTTAACACGTATTCACCAGTTTTATAATTTGCATTATTAGAGATTATTATCTCACCGACCGCTGATCCATCAAGAACCTCCCCCACCTTAAAAGGAGGTATATAGCTCTTGACATCATTCATCCTGGGACGCATATATGGATCCACTGACATATAGATGTTTCTAACAATAAATTCATCTTGTCCAATATCAGACAAAATAGTAGTAGCTAGTTCAAAATTACTTTCATCAGGCAATCCTATAGGTCTTTTCTTAAGCCTTATCTCTTTGTTTATTATTTTGTCCATATTTACCTCTCTCATATATGTATAACCCTGACGCAAATAATGTCAATCAGATACAATGTATCATGTTATGCAGGGTTTTTCAAATAAAAGCACTGAAGATACAATTATAATATTGAGCATATAAAAATTAAAATAGAAGGCCTGTAAGCCGGATTCTGTAGTAAATTTATTCAATTTACCGGCAGTCATTTATCTATCCCTGCCGTTGCCGGCAGGGTAAAGCAGCCCACCCGCGAGTCAAGGACGGACAACCCTTAAATACTCACCTATTTAGCCTTGCACCAGGCAGGGTTTACCATGCCCCGATTGTCACCAACCAGGCGGTGAGCTCTTACCTCACCATTTCACCCTTACTCCGCATAACCTTAAGATAAGATGAATGCAAAGCGGTATATTTTCTGCGGCACTTTCCCTGTTTCACAACAGGTCGGCGTTACCGACTGCCTTGTCCTATGGTGTCCGGACTTTCCTCCCTATACCCCTTTAAAAAAAGTGAAAAGTCTACTCCCATACTGCTAAATAAATTAGGGGTATAGAGCGACTACCCGGCCTTCTATTTACTAGAGTAATATAATACTTAAACATCTCTTAAACAAGCATCTTTTAAAAAACAGTTTGAGCATAAGGGCTTTTTCTTACATATCTGTTTTGAATGTTCCACAATTTGCGCATGGAACTCCTTGTACAAATTTATATCATGGGGGAAAGAATCCTGTAAAACTTTTTGAACTTCATTATATCCCTTCTTTTTGCATGCCCACATACGCCTTAAAAACCTTATAGTGTAAGCATCTACAACAAAAACAGGCATATTTGCCGCATACAATAATATAGAATCTGCTGTTTCACAACCGATCCCCTTCAATTCCAGCAATTTTCTCCTTGCTATGCCAATTCCTAGTTTTGCTATATCTTCAATGTTACCACCAAGGTTCCTGTTGATAAACGATGTTACCCTTTTTATGCTTACTGCCTTACGATTATAAAAACCTGAGGACTTTATAAATATCTTTAGTTCTTCGATATCCATAACCTCTATTTTTTCTGGGGAAATATTACCGCTTTTCTTCAAACGCATAATTGAAAGAGTGACATTGTTCCAATTAGTATTCTGCGTGAGGATTGCTCCCAGCACAACTTCATATGGATTGTCTGCAGGCCACCAATTCAATTCGCCATAAAAGCATTTACATTCTTCAAAAACATTTAATAAGTTTTTTCTCATAGTATACAATATTTTTATTGAATATTATATTGCTACACTGTATATTATCAGATTAATATATCTTTTTAACTAAAAAACGACATATAAAAAATGGTAGAAATACCACAGAAGGGTATGATAATGCGAAGTGACGAAATAAAAAAAGGGTATGAAAAAGCTCCCCACAGGTCGCTGCTCTATGCCACAGGTGTGCCTAAAAAATCAATGAAAAAACATTTTATTGGCGTATGCTCAAGTTTTACCGATTTAATTCCAGGACATACAGGGATGAGAGATCTGGAGCGATTTGTAGAAAAAGGAGTGCACTCCGGAGGCGGCTATTCTTTTATCTTTTCTGTCCCTGGTATTTGTGATGGTATAGCAATGGGCCATAAAGGGATGCATTATTCACTTCCAAGCAGAGATATAATAGCAGATATGATTGAATGCGTTGTAGAAGCGCATAGATTAGATGGAATAGTGCTAATAACTAACTGTGATAAAATCACACCGGGAATGCTCATGGCTGCAGCGAGAGTAAATATCCCTGCCATTGTATTGACTGCAGGCCCCATGGTTTCAGGAAATTGGCGTATGCAGAGAAGATCATTTGTAAGAGACACTTTTGAAGCAATGGCAAAATTTAAGATGGGAGAAATAGATGCAGAGGAACTGGACAATCTGGAACAACACTCCTGCCCTTCGCAAGGTTCCTGCCAGGGTCTATATACTGCCAACACAATGGCTTGTTTAACAGAGGCTATGGGAATGAGCCTCCCCGGTTGCGGCACAGCTTTGGCTGGTTCAGCCAATAAAAAAAGAGTGGCATTTGACAGTGGAACAACTATATGCGACCTGGTAAAAACAAACATGCTGCCAAAAGATATTATGAATAAGAACGCTTTTCATAATGCAATCGTTGTGGATCTTGCCTTGGGTGGCTCAACAAATACTGTCTTACACCTGCCTGCTATAGCTAATGAAGCCGGAATAAAACTTTCTCTGGATGAATTTGACAAACTAAGTAAAACAACACCGCATCTAGCCAGTCTAAGACCTGCCGGAGAATATTTTATGGAAGATCTGGATAATATTGGCGGAATACCCGCAGTCTTAAAAAAGATAGAACCTATAATAAAAGACAATATTACTGTCTCAGGAGAACAGATCAAAGATATTGCAAAACATGCAATATCCTTCGACAATGATGTTCTTAGAAATATGGACAATCCTTACCACAAAGAAGGGGGGATAGCCATACTTAAGGGAAACATCGCACCGAAGGGATGCGTAATAAAACAATCAGCAGTGGAAAAGGAAATGCTAAAATTCACTGGGACAGCAAAAGTGTTCGATTCAGAAGAAGCAGCATTAAAAGCTATCAACGATAGAATTATAGAGGATGAAACTGTAGTCGTAATAAGATATGAAGGACCAAAAGGGGGACCAGGCATGAGGGAAATGCTTGCGCCAACAGCAGCTATATCTGGAATGGGCTATAAAAGGGTTGCGCTTATAACCGATGGGAGATTTTCCGGTGGTACAAGAGGCCCGTGTATAGGCCATATTTCCCCAGAGGCATATGAGGGAGGAGTAATATCCCTGGTAAAAGATGGGGATCAGATTTCAATAGATATTCCTAAAAGGAAGATAGAGCTTCTTGTAGATGATGCTACTCTTGCCAAAAGAAAAGAAAAATGGGTACAGCCTGAAATTAAAATAAAAAAAGGGTATCTTGCGAAATATGTGAAATATGTAAGTAGCGCTGATGAGGGTGCTATATATAAACCATGAGTATATTATGTAATAACTTGTGTCTCATAATAATATAATCTATAACAAATAAAGGGTAAAAGATGGTTAGACATATGTTAAAAAGGGGAGCAGAGATATTAACAGACAGCTTGAAGAAAGAAGGGGTAGAGATAATGTTCGGCTACCCTGGCGGTGTTTTACTGGGGGTTTATGACCAACTTTTTGATGTTGACATCTTACATATATTGCCACGGCATGAACAAGGCGGGATCCATGCAGCGGAGGGGTATGCTAGAGCTACAGGAAAGGTTGGCGTATGTTTTGGCACAAGTGGACCAGGAGCCACAAACTTGATAACCGGAATAACAAATGCTTATATGGACTCCTCACCGCTGGTGGTTTTTACAGGTCAGGTATCTAGTGAATTGATAGGTGGGGATGCTTTTCAGGAGGCCGATATCTTTGGGATTACCAGACCCATCGTAAAACATAGCTATCTTGTAGAAGATGTAAAAGAACTAGGTCCTGCAATAACAGAAGCTTTTCATATAGCAAAAACAGGTAGGCCAGGACCCGTTGTGATAGACCTGCCCAAAGATGTTGCTGCAGCAAAGATTAATTATAAACCTTCAGAAAAAATGTATCTTCCAGGATACAAACCAAACTTTGAAGCAAATACAATGCAGATAAAAAAACTCCTGAAAATGCTTGAAAGTTCCACAAGGCCTCTTTTTTATATTGGTGGGGGGACCATTATCAGCAATGCTTCAGCTGAAATACAAAAACTATCTGAAATGCTTAATATCCCTATTGTATCATCATTTATGGGATTGGGTGCCATCCCCACGCTTCATACAAATAATATAGGGTGGATTGGCATGCACGGTAATTATGCTTCAAATATGGCAATCACACAATGTGATTTCCTTATTGCCATAGGCACAAGATTTTCAGATAGATCAACTGGAAGGATAAACGGCTTTGCACCTAATGCTAAAATAGCCCATATAGATATAGATCCAGCATCAATAAGTAAAAATGTGGAAATTGATATACCTATTGTGGCGGATGCAAAGATCTCTTTACAGCAGACATTAAAATATGTTCCTAAATACAACTGGGATAAAAATGCAGGAAAACGCTCTGATTGGCTGAAAACGGCAAAAAAATGGAACGATGAAAAACCTTTTTCCTATACACACTCTGAAAAGGTTATAAAACCTCAATATGTTGTTGAGAAAATAAGTGAAATAACAGATGGTGATGCAATTATCTGCACTGATGTAGGACAACATCAAATGTGGGCTGGGCAATACTACAAGCTTAAACATCCCAGGCAATTTATATCATCTGGAGGACTCGGAACAATGGGTTTTGGATTTCCAGCCGGAATAGGCGCAAAACTTGGATGCCCTGAAAAGGAGGTATTTGTTATTTCAGGAGATGGTAGTTTTTTGATGAATGCCCAGGAACTCTGCACAGGGAAACAACACAGGGTGGGAGTAAAAGTTGCTATATTGAATAATAAGTTTCTTGGAATGGTAAGACAGTGGCAGCATCTTTTTTTTAACAACAGATATTCATATACATGTCTTGAATGTCAGCCAGATTTTATAAAACTTGCTGAAGCATATGAATGCAAAGGATTTGCAGCTGACAAATATAGTGACGTTGATAAAATATTGAAAGAGTCACTCAAGATAAATGATAGACCTGTAATTATGGATTTTAGAGTAGACCGTGAAGAGAATGTTTACCCAATGGTACCTGCGGGAGCTTCTCTCGATGAAATGATTTTTGGTGAGGAATAAGGTTATGAAACATATTATGTCTGTACTTGTAGAAAACAAGTTTGGTGTATTATCAAGGGTATCAGGACTTTTTAGCGGGCGGGGATATAACATAGAAAGTTTGTCCGTGGGAACCACAAATGAACCTGAACTATCAATAATGACAATAGTTGCAAATGGTGATGAAAGAATTATAGAACAAATTATCAAGCAATTGAGAAAACTTATCAATGTAATAAAAGTAAGAAATGTATCTAAGCTTGACCATATTGAAAGGGAAATGCTTCTCATAAAAATCCATGCTTCAGAAAAAAACAGACCAGATATATTTAATATGGTAAACACATTTAGGGGAAAAATTATTGACCTAAACAGTGATTCAATGGTAATTGAAATTACTGGGACAGATGATAAGAATGAAGCCTTTATAAATATCTTAAAACCGTACGGAATAATAGAATTAGTCAGAGCAGGTAGCCTGGCTATGGCAAGAGGAAGCAAAGCAACAACCGATTACACAAGACAAAATACTATATAAAAGGGGTAAATATGAAAATATACTATGAAAAAGATAGTAATCTGGAATTACTAAAAACCAAAAAGGTGGCTGTCATAGGTTATGGAAGCCAGGGTTTTGGCCATTCTAATAATCTTAATGAAAGCGGTATAGATGTTGCGGTTGGTTTGAGAAAAAGTAGTAAATCATGGCAAAAAGCTGAAACCGCAGGGCTTAAGGTAATGGAAATTCAAGCTGCTGCAAAATGGGCTGATTTTATTATGATGCTTACTCCTGATGAAACCCAAAGTGAAACCTATGAGAAGGATGTTAAACCATATCTGGAAGATGGCAATTACCTGGCATTTGCGCATGGATTCAACATTCATTTTTCTCAAATAGAAACTGGTGACAATATAAATGTAATAATGATTGCGCCAAAAGGGCCCGGGCATTTAGTCAGGGCAGAATATGTGAAGGGAAGCGGAGTCCCCTGCCTAATAGCAGTTGATAAAGATTATTCTGGAGATTCTTTAGAAATATCGCTTTCATATGCGGCAGCCATTGGCGGAGCAAGAGCGGGGGTTTTACAAACGACCTTCAAAGAAGAAACTGAAACAGATCTGTTCGGGGAACAGGCTGTGCTTTGTGGGGGATTATCTCAGCTTATTAAGTATGGTTTTGAAACATTAATTGAGGGGGGTTATGCCCCTGAAATGGCCTATTTTGAATGCTTACACGAAGTCAAACTGATAGTTGACCTGATTTACGAGGGAGGATTAAAAAATATGAGATACTCCATAAGCAACACTGCTCAATATGGAGATATGACAAGAGGACCCAGGGTCATAGATGAGGAAGTAAAAAACAATATGAAGCAAGTGTTATCGGAGATTCAAAATGGAGAATTTGCAAGGGAATGGGTACTTGAAAATAGATCAGGCGGCGCCGTATTTAATGCTCTAAATAAAAAAGAAGAAACACATCCTGTAGAATTGATTGGCAAAAAACTAAGAAAAATGATGAGTTGGCTGGATAAATCTAAGATAGTCGATACATCAAAGAACTAATATATTAATTAAAATACATTTTCAAAGAGAACACAACTGTTGATAGCTAAAGAAGGTTATATATTCATAATATTTACAATACTATTTACTGCTCTTATACTACTGGTCCCTGATTATATATTTATAATAATTTCTGTAATACTTGTTGTATCTTTTATATTTTTTTTCAGGGACCCTAAAAGGATTAAACCACCGTTCCACAAGGTGTTTTTATCTGCTGCCGATGGTGAGATCATAGAGCTTTCTGAGGAAAAAATAGATGGTGTTGAATTTTTTAAGGCAAGTGTGTTTATGAGTATTTTTAATGTACATGTAAATAGAATCCCAACAGCAGGGGAAATTGCATCAATATCCCATAAATCTGGTAAATTTATGCTTGCTAAGCATCCTAAGAGTTCTGAATATAATGAACAAAATTTGATAGAGATAAATTCAGAATTTGGCAGGTACTACATTAAGCAAATAGCTGGAATGGTTGCAAGAAGAACTGTATGTTATCCAAAACAGGGAGATTATCTTGAAGCAGGAGATAAAATAGGTATAATAAAGTTTTCCTCCAGGGTGGATCACTATATTCCAAAAACTTTTCACATTGTTGTAAATAGAGGTGATAAGGTAACAGCTGGCGAAACAATTATTGCCAGACAGGTAGAAAAAAATAAGAACCTCGGTGGAGAAAATGACTAAAACTTCATGTATCCCCAATATTATTACTCTTGCAGGAATATTTGCGGGGTTCACATCTATCATAGCTTCTATCAATAATAATTATATGATGGCATCCTATTTCATCCTCCTGGCGTTCCTTTTTGATGGCCTGGATGGAAAGACTGCAAGACTGTTACATGCTGAAAGCGCATTAGGTTTGCAATTAGATTCACTGGCTGATACAATATCATTCGGTGTTGCTCCTGCAATACTTGCTTATCAATATGTGTTGTGCAACTACAATATTTTCGGGCTGTTAACAGCCTATTTTTTTATAGTATGCGGTGTACTAAGGTTAGCGCGATTTAATATATCATCGAAACATGATAGTAGTGTTTTCATTGGCCTTCCTATACCGGCTGCTGCTTGTGCTATTGCAAGTTGTATTTTATTTTTAAATAACCCTTCTGACAGCATCGTCTATTCTAATGAGCATATATTTTTTATTATATTCATTAATTGTCTATCTTTTTTAATGGTAACCAATTTGCATTATCCAAGTATCAAAAAAGTTGATTTTTTGGTACATAGACAGCATTTGGTTGTCATGTTTATATTATTAATCTTTCTTGTAGTTAGCCTATATTATGAATTTATAATGTTCATACTTTTTTTAATTTATATCTTATCAGGTATAATGCTATCATTTTTACATAGAAGAGATGAATATCCTACCTCTGAAGATGTGGAAGAAGTTAAATAAATACTTTGTAATATTCTATTAACAACGGTGTGGCAGAGATTTGGGAAAAGGGGGCAAGATGAGCAGAAAGATTATATTTTTTGATACAACGTTAAGGGATGGAGAGCAATCTCCAGGATTCAGTATGAACACCGACGAAAAAGTAAGACTTGCGGTGCAACTGGAAAAACTTGGCGTTGATGTAATTGAAGCAGGATTCCCCATATCATCCCACGGTGATTTTGATGCAGTAAAAAAGATAGCTGAAACTATAAAACAGACCTCTGTTGCTGGATTGTGCAGGGCAAATAGAAAAGATATAGATGTGTGTTGGAATGCATTAGAACCAGCAGTAAAACCAAGAATACACACATTCATTGCAACCAGTGATATTCATATGAAATATAAGCTAAAAAAAACAAAAAATGAGGTTTTAGATATTTCAGTAGATTCTGTAAAATTTGCAAAAAGCTTATGTGATGATGTGGAATTCAGCGCAGAAGATGCTACCAGAACAGATTTGGATTTTCTCTGTAAACTCGTAGAGGCTGTGATAAATGCAGGAGCTAGCACAGTGAACATCCCTGATACTGTGGGGTACACAGTCCCCGAGGAATATATCCATATTATAAAAACATTGATACAAAAAGTCCCCAATATAGATAAAACTACCTTGAGCGTTCATTGTCATAACGATCTTGGACTTGGAGTTGCAAATTCTGTAGCAGCATTAAATACTGGGGCAACTCAAGTGGAATGTACCATTAACGGCATAGGAGAAAGAGCAGGAAATGCAGCGCTAGAAGAAATTGTTATGGCATTAAATGTAAGAAAAGATATTTATAAGGACTTTTATTGTACTATAAATACTGAAGAAATTTATAAAAGCAGCAGATTACTAACATCAATAACAGGTATAGAAGTACAACCTAATAAAGCTATAGTTGGCAAAAATTCCTTTGCTCATGAGGCTGGTATACATCAGGATGGAGTTATAAAAGAAAGAACAACATACGAGATTATGACCCCAGAAAGTGTTGGTTTCCCAGCAAGCAAGCTTGTTTTGGGCAAACATTCAGGAAGACACGCCTTAGTGAAACGACTGGAAGATCTGGGCTATGAATTAAACAACAGTGAAATAGAAATAATATACAATAAATTTAAGGAGCTCGCAGATAAGAAAAAAGAGGTATTTAATGAGGATCTTGAAGCTATTGTGGAAAATCAGAAATCTACAGTAAAAGAATATTATTCTATTGAATATGTCAATACAGTCAGTGGCAATACTTCCATCCCTACATCTACAGTCAGACTTATAAAAGAAAATGGCGATCTTATTACAGATGCGTCTATTGGTGATGGCCCGGTAGATGCAACTTTTAAGGCAATCGAAAGAATAGCTGGTATTACAGGAAAACTGGAACAGTATCGAATTAATGCTTTAACCGCAGGAAAAGATGCTCAAGGAGAGGTTGTGGTAGGTGTTGATTTTAACAATTCAAAAAAGGTAATGACAGGTCGAGGCATTTCAACAGATGTTGTGCTGGCAAGTGCAAATGCCTATATAAATGCGCTAAATAGGTATCTTAATCGTACAAGACTAGGTAAGTAATCATAGCCCCATGAAATGATTCCTGCAACCGCCTCAGTGCGTAGTATATGTATTATAATAACAGCTTTAATTTCTATCTTTATATTACATTTTGTTGGTCTTTATGCTGGTGAAAACTATCCTAACTCCCTTAAGGTTACGGCTACTGCTTACAATTCTCTAGCCTATCAAACAGATGGGCATCCTACTATAGCAGCATGGGGAGATAAACTTAAACCAGGGATGAAAGCAATAGCAGTGTCCAGGGACCTTATACCTATGGGGTTAACTCATGGAGCAAAAGTTAAAATAGATGGGATAGCAGGAATATACAATGTTCTGGATAAGATAAATAGAAGGTTTTCAAAACGTATAGATATCTATATGGGTAATGATATAAAAGCGGCAAAAGAATGGGGAAAAAGAGAGGTAATAATTAGATGGTAATACACTCAGGACTTGACCACGCCTTATGATTATTTCGCCACTTCCTGCAGTCTACAGCCATTATAACAGTTGTCCAGAGCCAATCATAATTGTTAACATATAACATCTCATATTAAGCGCATCATAAGAGACTTTGTTCTAAAAAACTTTTAAATGTTACCGTTTTTCTCAGTGTCATCATGAATAGCCAAAAACTTTAACAATGATGACAAAACAGTGGGATGACCAAAAGGAAATCTCTTTGCCCTATCCGATGCATAATCTATTACTGATGTTAGATTATCAGCTGTACCAGTAATATTTCTTAAATTGATCATATTTTCTACCATGATACCAAAAGGAGATGGCATTGCTTCATCAAATGTATCCGATATCTCCTTATCTAAATCAAGATAAATCTTTCCCCCACTATAAAAATTATTAATAACATAATTCATTAATCTTTTAGCTGTGTCTTTGTAGTGATTATCATCAGTTAATTTGAAAATATAATTTGCACAATTTATACAATAAGCATAGTCTTCAAGACATTTATGTTTAAATATATATCCATCATAATTAATTCTGTAAACCTCATCTCCTTGAATCAGATGTTCCTCTATATTATTAAAAAGATTAACACCTTTTTTGAAATAATAATCATCGTTGGTAACTTCTGCATAAACAAACAATGCATTACAAAATAACATATTCCAGCTATTAATCACTTTATTATCATTCAGAGGGGGTTTTCTGGATCGTCTGACAACGCTTTTCAATCTATCAAATATGGGCTCACACAAGAGATATTCATCAACATCAACAATTTTTTTAAATCTTACCACCCCCTCATTAAGTATTAAATAGCGATTTAAAATATCTAAATCTGATGCAGAAAAGAGGGTTAAATCACTCTTTTTAATTTTATAGTAAAAGCCTTCTTCTCTCTGACTAAGATCGTTCATGGAATCAGCGTCAGATGATGCTATATAGCCAAAATTACTATTGAAATTATTAATAATAAAATCCAATGTTTTACGAGAAATATGAGAATAAAGTTTATTACCTGTTATTTTGTACATTTTTATTAAAAAGATTGCGTTCAAAGCATTATCATATAGCATTTTTTCAAAATGCGGTATATCCCAATCTTCATCTACCGTATATCTATAAAATCCATGGTTTATATGATCATATATGCCTGATAAACAAAGAGACTTAGCAGTTACTTCAAGAAAATGGCTAATACCATCATAATTATAAAAATTATCCACTAAACATAATAAAAAAGGTATATTAGGAAATTTCGTATCTGACTTTAATCCACCCTTATTCAAATCAAGTTTATCTTTATAGCCTTCTATGAAATTACTATATGGTAACGCGCGGAAGTCTTTATTAGTATATTTTGCAAACTCGAAATTGGATACAAAATTTTTATAGTTAATACAAATATTATCTATTTTTTTACTTTCATGCGTATAGGTATCTGATAAACTGCTTGCAAGTTGTTTAAGGGAGGGCAACCCATATTTAGCCTCCTTAGGAAGATAGGTCCCCCCATAAAAAGGGAACCCTTCACTTGTAGCAAAGATAGATAAAGGCCATCCACCCTGTTGTCTCATGGCCTGCACATAAAACTGATACTTTTTATCAAGATCAGGATACTCTTCCCTGTCAACTTTGACAGGGATAAAATATTCATTTATTATATCAGCAGTTTCTACATCTTCAAAGGATTCATCTGCCATCACGTGGCACCAGTGGCAGGCAGAATATCCTATGCTGATGAACAATGGTTTATCATTCTTCTTGGCTGCTCCAATGGCATCAGAGCCCCAAGGATGCCATTGGACTTGATTTTTACTATGATGCTGCAAATAAATGCTATGTTCTTTTGCCAATTTATTCATAGTGATATAGAATCTCTAAACCCTCTAACAGTGTATAAAATTAATATATTAGCTATTTTTTACAATAGCATCCGCTGTTGCAATTGCAGCCATATTTAAGATTTCATTCACATCACTTCCTCTTTGAAGGACATGTACTGACTTGCTAAACCCCTGTAAGATTGGACCTATAGCAGTACCTCCCCCTAATCTATAAAGAAGTTTATAAGCTATATTCCCAGCTTCAAGGTTAGGAAAAACCAGTATATTAGCATCTCCTTTTATTTTAGAAAAAGGGAATACTTCCTCTGATATTGGTGGATAAACCGCAGTATCAGCTTGCATTTCACCATCAATAACAAGATCGGGGAAACGTCCATTAATAATTTTAATAGCCTCTGCAACCTTGGTAGTCCTTGGTATCCGAACATCACCAAAATTTGTAAAACTTAGCATAGCAATCTTTGGATCAATACCAAATTCCTTGCACATATTAGCAGACTGCATAGCTATTTCAGCCAGGGTCTGAGCATCAGGATCAATATTCACAGTAGTGTCTGCACATAAGATAACCTTATCTTTAAACACCATGAAATAGGAACCGGAAGGTTTACTAAAACCTTCCTGGAGTGGAACTAATTCAAGCAGCGGTTTTACCGATTCAGGGTAGCTCCTTGAATAACCTGTAAGCAGACAATCTGCCTCACCATTCATAATCATAAGGGCACCATAATAATTCGTTACCCTGCGCAACCTTCTATAAGCTTCAACCATTGAGATTCCTTTTCGCTTACGCGCCTCAAAAAATTTGGCTGCATATATATCTAATTTATCAGATTTTTCAGGATTAATAATATCGCACCCTGCAAGGTTTATATTATATTTTTTCGCCATATTTCCTATTATATCTTGATCCCCCAGAATTATAGGTTTCCCAAAACCTTCCTCCACAATCTTTTGAGCAGCTCTAAGTATGTTTTCAAATTCACCCTCAGGCAGTACAATTTTCTTTGGTGAATGTTTCG
>Ga0209345_10002739_pt1 | contig 19003 bp, 19 predicted proteins | sample Cruoilmetagenom7_FD_187294 | JGI IMG/M metagenome (GOLD analysis project Ga0209345, IMG submission 187294) | Oil polluted marine microbial communities from Coal Oil Point, Santa Barbara, California, USA - Sample 7 (SPAdes) (version 2) | ecosystem: Environmental > Aquatic > Marine > Oil seeps ... | reverse complement strand
CGATTGGTTCAACAACAGACGCCTGCTCGGACCTATCGGAAACATCCCGCCAGCAGAGGCTGAAGACAACTTCTATGCACAGCGCGACGTGCTCGATATGGTCGCGTGAAATGAAGCTATAGGTCTTCGGTAAAACCGGGACGATTCATAGGGCCGATAGAGTGCAGCTTAAAACGGGACGGCGAATACTATCGTTCTGGTTTCGGGCCGCTATTGATCCGCGCAAGGAGCCGGGCATCTCGTCTCTCCTCCTCGGCCTGAGCTTTCGTCCAAGCTTCTTTCCACTGTTCAGGATTAGAGTTTTTCAAGCCATCCAGTATTCGTTTTTTCGGGATGCTTTCTTTGTCAGCCATCTCTCATTCTCCTTTGGTGTTTCAAATCTAAGTCTAGCAAGGCGCGTTTTTATCGTCGTCAAGCCAGTCATCCAGACTTGCGCACGGCTTGAATCCCGGCATCAGCACGTCCGACTTTTGCTTATGACGGGCGTGCATGAGCCGGATGGCGAAGCGCGCCGTATCATCTTCCGCCAGATGAATCGGCGCAAGCCAAAGCCGGAAAGCGAGTTTTCTCCCGTTTGGTCGCCGCCTATGGCAATCCGCGTATCGTGATCACCGACAAGCTCCGCAGTTATACCAAGCCGATCCAGGTCATCGCGCCTGACGCTGACCATGAAGCACACAAGGGCCTCAACAATCGGATCGAAAGGTCACATCGACCAACGCGAAAACGGGAAAAACCATGGGCCGGTTCAAGTCACCGTGCCAGGCACAACGGTTTCTCGCGGCCCACGATCAGGTCAGTACGATCTTCGGCCCCCGAAGCCATCGCCTTTCCACTCTCTGTTACCGCCACGCCAGAGCTAACGCATTCGACCTGTGGAACGGATATGCAGTCGACATATCGGCCTTAATACGCGGTCCCACCCATATTACAATCCACGTTAGATAAATTGGCAATGCCGTCTACGGCATTGGTGGCCGAATTCATTCACTCGCCGCGGGCTTTCTTCAATTCGTAGTCGGAGAACCGCTTTGAATAAAACTTACGGTCGCGTCTGTTTTAACAGATTTTCAACATCTTTTACGGGCACCCCTAGGACATACAGAAATGCCTGGGCGATCTCAGTTCGCCGCTCCACAAAGCCATTCGAAATATTGGGTATGTCAGGGTGATCCTCGGCCAGTCGGGTCGCGGCCTGCCAAGCGCGAACGGCTGCGCGGGATTGCCCGCGATCAAGAGCATCCTCCGCATTCGAAACAAATTGCAGCAACTTCAGCATGACCTGATAGTTTTGTGCATCCTCTGCGGAACTGCAGAGCTTGGATCGTAGCCCACGACCGGCGACCTTCATCGTCTCTTCAGATCCTTTATAGAAGCCATAGGACAAACAGCGATAGTTGGCTATGCAAAGGCTCTCTGCACCCTTGACTAAATCGGGTCGTCTCGCCCTGATCTCTCCCAGCGTCGCATGGTATACCCTCGGATTGTACTGCAAGATGTTTAAAATGACGAAATGGTCACCTGGATTTTCTGCAATTTCACAAATTTCCGATGAGAGTTCTGAAGTAAGATCGATCGGCAACAGGATTATCTCACGTCCAATTTTCGCGAGTTGCGATGTGATCCAGGCCGCTTTCTTATCAGGCACAAGCCTCGCCTCCCCGCGATGCCTGAGAAGGTCGAACATTCCTGCCATAGCAGTGAAAGCGGCCCCTTTGCATGCTCGATTGCGATTCTCAATCCGACCCCCTAGTTCGAGGCACCAGTCCTGCGGAATAACGAGACAGAACTTGTCGTCACTCGTGCAGATGTGGGCTTCGTTCTTTAGCGGTCTCAATACCTGCGGGCAATAATTGCGCTCTGCCTGCACGCGGTCATCGCAGCTGCGGCCGAAAGCATGGGCCTTACCAATCTCTTGGTAATAGACCACCTCGGTCACGGTCTTGGGTGCCGCGAAGCCAATATCGACTTCCCGCCAATCTTCGTCGGCGTTGTCCAAATTTATGGCGAAACGCTGATTTATCCGGCCTATGTTAGCGATCATCGAAGGATCAAGTGGCTTTTTTTTTCCGGACCATGGCTGATATGATCGCGATAACAGGAGCCCTCGTGCCATTGGGCATGCATCATCGAGGTAGCTGATAATGCTTGACCAGATAGCAAGCTCGGACAATGCCTGTTTTGGGTAAATCTTGGCGCCCAGAAGCCTGGCTGGCGTCGGAGTGACTGATGACCTTCCTCGACTGTTCGGCTGATAATACACTATCAGGTGCGCAACCTCACCACGGCATGCGTCGGCGAAGGAATAGACACCCGGCCCCTCGACGCCGGGGGGCGGTAGGGGATGCACGACCTTGTAGGCACCCGTATCTGGTTGAAGCGGGTATAGTGCGTCCGGATTATCTGATCGCGACAACGCTTCTGCAGCTGCAAGATGATCTTGGCTAAGGGCTTCTGATGGCAAAACCACTGAGAGTGAAAATGCCGAAAAGAAAATGACCAGAGCGTTCAAACCAAGGCGCATCGGGAAAATCATCTGGGCTGTCCCTCAATAGAAATCTCAACACATGATGCGCCAAAGGTTCCGCTTCCGTCAACATGCGGTCCGGCAAACGATGACTTCAGCATTTGACGATCAGCCCAAAGCCGAAGATTTGTTACAGAGGATATGCTGCGTTCCTAATTGGACGATGGCAAACTTCTGTGAACATTGTCCGTCGTCAGAGTTTTTGGGCCAGTTGGCGGCCTGATCTAAGAGAGGGTCTGGCTCATCTGGTTGGTATGATTATGCGGCAGACTTGCAGTGAAGTAAGCGCCGGGTTGCGATTGTCTGTCGTTTGATCCTTTTTCTTTATTTAAGGATGGTTTGGTCGCGCCAGAAGTAGACGTCGGCAAACCCAAAGGCCTTTCCGCTTCGAGATCACCGAATACATACGAATGCTTTCACATCCCGACCCGGCCTCGCGCTGCTTTGGCCGGGGTTCTCGCTCACTGAATACATAGCGCGATCCGCAGTTTCTCGTGGCGAGGAAGACCCTTTCGCAGGCGTTGAGCCTGCAAAGGAGATTTCACACATGTCTGCGACTGGACAGATAGTTAAGGGAAAATAAAGCTCCCTTAAGCGCGTTGATTGACAGTTTATTTATTCAGGATAGGCTTGTCACATGGTTACGCATGAGAATCATTTCCGGTTTCTGCTTCTGAACCGCCCCCGTCCCCGGGTGGCGGACGCCTAGGCGTCTCTATAAACCCCGGGGCCCTCTCAACTTCATCCTTGAGACTGCGATCTATTCCGGGGAACCTTCATGTACATTACCAATCCGACGCATTTGCCCTTGGGCAATGCCTATCAACCGACCTTCAAATGCCCGCCGCTTAAAGGCAGGTTCCAATTAACCCGCGCCGATCGGGTCGGCGTTGAACGCTTGTTGAGCCTTGGGCTCAAAGCGGAATGCCCTAACCCGGCGCTGATCGAAGGTTTCCTGCATCACAAACTGCGCATGGCGCGTCCCGCACCCGAACCCACGCCGGCCAACCTCGTTGTGGCGGGGCGGCTCATTTCCTTCATGACCAACGGCGGCAAGGCCCGCACCGGCAAGCTGACTTTGGTGCCAGACGAAGATGCGGGTTGCATCCCTGTCACGTCCTTCTTGGGCGCGACCATGTTGGGCATGCAAAAGCTGCAAAGAGCCCCGCTGCTGCGCGAAGACGGCTGGATCGACACACTTGTCGTACTGGACGTCTGTGGCGCTTAGACAAACACGCCGTCACCGCCAATCTTACTAATTTTAGAGGAGTTTCCTATGTCCACCCCATTCAAACCACGCAGATCCCCCCGCAAGCCCAAGATCGTGCTCAGCAGCACCCGGCTGGCAGAGCTTGAAGCGCTGTCTGAAGGGATGATGCGCCGCAATCCGGAATTGGCTGAGCAGCTGATCGAAGAACTGGGTCGTGCGCGCATCGTCACCCCGTCGCGGCTGCGCGCTGATGTCGTCGATCTGGGACGCGAGGTGACTTACCATGACGAAGCAAACAACAAAGACCATACAGTCACTTTGGTCCTGCCGCAGGAAGCCGATATCTCCAAGGGTCTCGTTTCGGTCATGACCCCCATCGGCATCGCGCTCATCGGGCTGGCCGAAGACGCTGTGTTCCATTGGGAAACACGCGACGAGCAACGGCGCGAGTTGAAAATCCTTAAAGTCGCGCCCTTTGAGCAAGAAACCTTGCAGAGTGCGTAAAATCAGAGAGCCAAACATAAGGGGGCGCAAGAACCATGCGCGACCCGGGGGGTGTCGACTGTGAAACCGCAAGGCGCACCTTCCGGGGAGCGAAACCGCCGTTTCATCGGCACATCCTTTTAATCTCGGAGATACGCCATGACGGGATTGCCAACTTATTTTCGCTTGATTGAGATGAGTGAGAACCTTGCCGGTCAAGCGGCCATTTCGGCAGCATAGTCTTCCCAAAGGCCGAAAGCGTCGGTTCTGGCGTGGCGGTATGAGATTGCGGAACGGCGGTAGCGGCGGGGTCTGAAAATCGTATTGATCTGGTCATGGGCGGAAAGGAAGCGCTGCGCCTGCCTTGGCGATTTGAACCTGCCCATGAGCTTCTCTCGCTTTCGGGTCGGTCGGTGCGAGCCCTCAATCTTGTTATTGATCCCTTTGTGGGCGCGGTGGTCGGCGTCCGGCGCCAGCTGACGGATCGGTTTGATATAGCTGCGCAATTTGTCCGTGATGATAATGCGGGGCTGGCCAAATCGGGCGATCAACTGTTTCAGAAACCGCCTGGCCGCTTTGGCGTTTCGCCTTGGCTGCACCAGAATGTCGAGCACATCCCCGCTCCCATCCACGGCCCGCCACAACCACATCTTCATGCCGTTGATCGGCACGACGACTTCATCGAGGTGCCACTTATCTGCTGCAGCGGGCCGGTCGCGCTTGATGCAATCTGCGAAATGCCGGCCAAACGGGTTCACCCATTTACGAACGGTTTCGAGGCTGACGATTACGCCCCGCTCGGCGAGCAGATCCTCTACATCCGCCGTGCTCAGCGCAAACCGGTGGTAGACCCAGACACCATTAGCGACGACTTCGCGGGGGAACCGGTAGCCTTTCAGGCGGGGCATCTCAGCTGGTATCTTCATGACGACCACCTAAACTCCACCGCAGGCGACGACAAGTTGGCAATGCCCTTTGAAACGGTACTTGGTTGACCAGACTAGGTGATACCGATGGTAGAAAACACAATGTTTGCCAGTGTCATATTGCATGATCGTACCCTCGGAAAAATGAGCCTCCGACCCGGCTGCGGCTCATTTTTCCGAGGGTACGATCATAACACGATTCTTTCACGCTGAAGCGGGTCCGACTGGAAGTCAGAGGGTTTGCTCCAGGGCGTGGATACTAAATCCAGGCAAGCTCTGCGCCTCATTTTGGGAAAACTGAATAATGCAATAGTCCCCTCCTAAGCAATAGTTCCCAAACTTTTTTCCACTCCCTTCCTTTCAGAGACGTTACCACGCCAGAGCATAGAATTCAGGTTGATCTCTGGGCAATCGGTGACCGGCCTGTCAATGGCGCGGCGATCCACTACCAGACAGCCGAGATATACTGAGCCTCCATGAATTCCAACATGCCTTCCTGCCCGCCTTCACGACCAAGGCCGGACTGTTTAACACCGCCAAAAGGCGCGGCGGGATCTGACACTAATCCCCGGTTGAGACCTACCATTCCGTATTCGAGCCGCTCGCAAACATGCAATGCGCGCTTCATATCCTCACTGAAGACATAGGCAACCAATCCAAATTCAGTGCCATTAGCGCGGGCGATCACTTCTTCCTGATTAGTAAATGTCTGTATCGCGGCGACGGGGCCGAAGATCTCGTCATGCACACAATCTGCATCCTCAGGCACGTTCGACAGAACCGTCGCCGGGTAATAGAATCCCTTGCGGTCAGGTACCGTGCCGCCGCATTCGACTTTCGCCCCTCGAGCAACGGCATCATCGACGAACCCGGCCACCTTGTCGCGGGTCTCGGCGTTGACCAGCGGACCGATATCGACGGAATGATCCGCGCCGTCTCCGACCTTAAGGGCCGACATTGCCGTGCTCAGGCGCCTGGTGAATTCGTGAGCGATGTCTTCATGCACGTATATGCGGTTGGCCGCGGTGCAGGCCTCTCCGAGGTTGCGCATCTTGGCCAGCATCACCCCTTCGACGGCTGTTTCCATGTCCGCATCCTCGAAAATCACCACCGGTGCGTTGCCGCCCAGTTCCATCGCTGTTTTCAGCACCTGGTCGGCGGCCCCATGAAGTAGTTTGCGCCCGACCCCGGTCGAGCCGGTAAAGCTGACGACACGCACGCGCGGATCGTGCAGCATGTGATCGACCAGCGCCCCGCTCTGACTGGAGGGAAGGACATTGACCAGACCCGGCGGAACGCCGGCCTCTTCCAGCAGTGGCATCAGCGCAAGCATGGTCAACGGTGTTTCCGATGCGGGCTTGATGATCACGGCGCAGCCGGCGGCCAGCGCGGGGGCGATCTTGCGGGTGCCCATGGCGGCGGGATAGTTCCACGGCGTGACGAGCACCGCCAGCCCGGCGGGTTTGTATTGCACCATGATGCGCGCGCCCGATGACGGGGCATGGGTCAACATGCCATCGGCGCGCACGGCCTCTTCGGCGAACCAGCGAAAGAACTCGGCGGCATAGGTGGCCTCGCCCATCGCATCGCTACGGGCCTTGCCATTTTCAAGCGTGATCAGATGGGCGAACTCTTCCAGCCGTGCCGACATCAGTTCCCATGCCTTACGCAACACCTCGGAGCGTGCACGCGGCGTTTTCGCGGCCCATTCCTTCATCGCGGCCTCGGCCGCATCGAGCGCGGCATCCGCGTCGGCGATCCCGGCCGATGCAACGGATGCCAGAACCTCTTCGGTTGCGGGGTTTATCACATCAAAGCGTTCGTCGCCTTGGACCCATTTGCCGTTGATGTAGAGATCTTTGAATTCCATGCTGTCGGTTTCCATTATTTGAAGAAAAGAGGGTGCAGGCAGTTGGCCGGTGGCGCGCGCAATCCCGGGGCCCGGTAGCCTCACGGCTCCTGATCGAGTTCGCTTTCCTGCACAGCGGATGTGGCGGCAATCGCCTTTTCCAGCGGGTCCAGATGGATATCGACGACGCGGCTGATTTCGGCCGGGTCGCCCTTGCGTATGGCGGCAAGCGTCATCTTGTGGATTTCGATGACTTCGGTCACATCCTCGAGTTCCGAGAAATAGGTTTGCATCCGAAGGAAGAGGTGTTCGAGTATCTGATGCTGATAGAGTGCCAGCGCGCCGCTCTGGGCCGCCCTGCCGATCGTGTAGTGGAACAGGTGATCAAAGCGTATCCGCTGATGAAGATCGGCGTCCCGGTTTTTATGAAGGCGGGTTATGCAGGTCTGCATGTCTTCGAAATCGGATGGTTTGGCACGGCGGGCCGCCAGCAGGCACAGTTGCAGTTCGATCGGTTTGCGTGCCTCGACGATATCCGCGAGTGCCAGATGCTGTAGCGACATTCCCATGATCGGAACGGTATTGATCAGGTTGTCGGAATTCACGATGAGCCCGCCGTTCATTCCCCTCTGCGTCCGGATCAGTTTCGATGCCGACAGGGTTTTCATCGCCTCGACGACCACCGGCTTGCTGACCGTCATCATCTGGGCGAGTGCATCGATATTGGGAAGGCGCTCGCCGGGTTTGTACGCACCCGACAGCACCGAGAAAATGATCTGCGAGACCACTTCCTCATGCGCGCGCGCGCTTATGATCGGATGAAAGTAACTATCAAACGGTTTCTCGGACGTTTTTGACATTTTGGTTTCTTCCTGCTCCGGGGCGCAATGGTGCGGCTCACTAGTCTGTACGGACTATCATGCTTTTGAGTTGCGTGTATTCCTCCAGCCCGTGGCGCCCCATCTCCTTGCCGTGGCCGCTTCCCTTGAAGCCGCCGAAGGGCAGGTTCACATGGTTGTCCAGGACGGTGTTGATCCAGACGTTGCCGCTGCGGACCCGGCGACCGACGTTGATCGCCTTGTCCAGGTCCTTTGTCCAGACCGAATTCGACAGGCCGTACCTGGTCTGATTGGCGATGCCCACCGCTTCGTCGGTTGTATCGAATACCTTTACGGTCATGACCGGGCCGAATACCTCGTCCTGGAAAACCGGCACCGAGGGGTCTTCGACCTCGATCACGGCGGGGCTCATGTAAAGACCCTGATCGAACGCGTCGCCTGCAAGGCGCTCGCCCCCGCTGAGCAGCCTGGAGCCCCGCTGAACGGCCTCGGTTACGTGGCCCAGGACCTTGTCCATGTGGCCTTCGTGAATCAGCGCCCCCAGTTGAACCGCCTCGTCAAACGGATCGCCGACACGAATCGCGCGGGATTGCGCCACCAGACGTTCGGTAAAGTCCCTGGCGATCGAACGCTCCACCAGAATGCGCGGCGTCGAGCAGCAGACCTCGCCCTGGTTTGCGTAGTTCCCCAGGGCGCATCCCAGGGCTGCCTTGCTCAGGTCGGCATCGGCGAACACGATGCTCGCGCCTTTTCCGCCAAGTTCGAGTGCCACTTTCTTGAGGTTGCCCTGCGATGCCCCGAGGATCTTGCGGCCGGTGGCCGTGGACCCGGTGAACGACAACAGGTCGATATCGTCATGTTCCGCCAGCCGGCGACCAACCGGCTCGCCAATGCCGGTGACGACGTTGAAGACGCCGTCGGGGATGCCTGCTTCTTTCGTCAGCCGGGCGACCTCCAGCGTGCTGCTGGAGGTCAGCTCGGACGGTTTGACGACGACGGTGCAGCCGGCGGCCAGTGCATAGGGAAACTTCTGGCACAGGATGCAGGCGGGAAAATTCCAAGGCGTAATCATCGCCGCAACGCCCACCGGTTCACGCAGGACGATGCCCAGCCTTTCTGCACCTAGGGTCGAATGGGTGTCGCCATGCAGGTGCATCGCGAGGCCGGCGGCCGATTCGACCAATCCGATGGCAAAGTCGATTTCGCCGCGCGCAGCGGCGAGCGGCTTGCCGACCTCTTCGCAATCGAGACGGGCCAGTTTTTCGAGATCGCGCCGCATCAGCGACGCCAGCCGTTGAAGCGCGCGGCCACGTTCCACACCGGTTTCGGCCGGCCAGGGGCCGCTGTCAAAGGCCTGCCGCGCGACGGCGATGGCCTTGTCCACGTCGGTGGACGTGCCGGCGCTGAAGCGCGCGATAACCTTGCCCGTGGCCGGGTTTTTCCGCTCCAGCATGTCCGCGCTGTCGCTGCTTACGCAGTCTCCGCCGATCCAGTGGTCATAGCTTCTCATGGGGTACCCTCCTCGTTCGGTGCGATGATTCAGTTGCGCGATATTCCGGTGTTCCCGCTCAGCCTATACCGGATGGATGCGAAAGTTAAATACAAAAGAAAAAATATTTGACTTTTTATTTACTGCAATTTAGCGTTTTTGAGTGGGCCAGAGTGACGGGCGGGTTTGCCGCTATCGAACATCGCGGCCCGCTTGCAAGATTGTGCACATGCCAAGGAGCTGAAATTATGGCCGTGAGAAAAGTCGCCTTGATGGGGAATCCCATCCTGCTGAAACCAGCGCGGAAGGTAGAGGACCCGACCGCGCCCGAGATTGCCCGCCTGGCGCAGGACATGCAGGACACGATCGAGGACTGCGGCGCCAACGGTATCGCCGGGCCGCAGGTTTACTCCGAGGCCAGCATTGTCGTCTTTCGCTTTGCCAAGGGACGTATTCCGCCGGGATCGTCACTAAAGCCGGTGCCATGGACGGTGATGATCAACCCGGTGCTCACGCTTATCGACGAGCCCGGCGATCTCTACTGGGAACGGTGCCTGTCGATCCCGAACCTGCACGGAAAGGTGCCGAGATCGTCGCGGATCGGCCTGACCTATCAGACGCTCGACGGCAAGACCGAAGAGCGCGAGGCCAAGAGCTGGGATGCGGTTCTCATGCAGCACGAGGTCGATCACCTGCACGGTACCCTGTTCACGATGCGGATGACGGATCTGTCAACGCTTTCGTTCAACAACGAGCCGGGCATCCTGGCAGAAGATGCCAAGGACGATACCGATATCGATCCGCTCCTGATCGATATGGTCGAACACTGGCCAATGCGCGAGCGCTGGTCAGGCTATCTGGAGCAAACGGACAAACAGAATTCATAAAGGCGCCTGGCGAACGGGCCCACTATTTTCAACCTGAAGGAGAATGACAATGAGTGGACTGATCAGATTTTGCGGACATGGCGGCGCCCTGGCGCGCCGGCTCACCTTTGCGGCTTCCGCGGCTTGCCTGAGCATGACCGGCGCACAGGCCGACGACTACAAATGGCCCGACAACATCCCGCCCGAGGCGCAGGCGATGATGGAGCCGATGCCGCTGTCCCCCCGTGGCCAGGCTGTCGTGGGCTTCCCCGAGGGACCCGAGGCCGCATCGCCCGACAGCATCAGCTTTACCGCTGAAGACCTGCAAAAGCTGAAGGACGGCGGTTTCTCGGCAGGGATCTCGATGAACGTGATGGATGCGGCATGGCCGCAGCTTCAGGTTGCCGGTATCAAGGCCGGGCTGGAGGAGTACGGCATCGAGGTGATCGCAACGACCGACGCGCGGGGGCAGCCAGCGACGCAGCTCAACGATCTTGAGCAACTGGCCGCCAGCAACCCGGATGTCATCCTGTCGATCCCGATTGATCCCGTTTCGTCGGCCGCTGCGTTCAAGAGCATCGGCGAGAAGGGCATGAAGGTCGTCTTCATCGACAACGTCCCTGCCGAAATGAAGCCTGGGCGCGATTACGTGTCGGTCATCGCTTCGGACAACGAGGCGAACGGTTACTTTGCCGCCAAGGCCATGATCGAAAAGATGGGCGGCTCCGGCAAGGTGGGCATACTCACCACGGTCTATAACTCTGCCTATGTGATCCAGGCCCGCGAACGTGGCGCCCGCAAGGCATTCGGGGAATTCCCCGATATCGAAGAGGTCACGCCCGGCCAGTTCGCCGGCAGCATGGACAAGGCCTATTCGACCGCGACCGCCATGCTGACCGCCGAGCCGGATCTGCAAGGGCTCTTTGCGGTCTGGGACACACCGGCGATCCAGGCGGCGAACGCGGCCAAGACCCTCGGGCGGGATATCCTGATCAGCACGGTCGACCTGGGCGAGGACAGCGCGCTGGCGGTGGCCAGGGGGCAGATCTACTCGATCGGTGCACAGCGTCCCTACCTGCAAGGCAAGACCGAGGCCAAGGCGGCCGCGGCCGCGCTGCTGGGCAAGGACGTGCCGCCGTATCTGTCGGTCGCTGCGATGAAGGTCACCAAGCTCAACCTGCTGAGTGCCCTGAGCGAGGTCATCAACGACGAACCGCCGGCCTCGGTCATCAAGGTCTGCAACAACGAGTGCTTCTGAGAAGCCGTTGACGCGAACAGGGGAAGGAAACGACGTGAGCAACGAAAGTGCAGAAACGGTCGAATGGTTTGTCGAGATGCGAGGAATCGCAAAACGCTTCGGGCCTGTGGAAGTGCTGAAGGACGTCGATTTCTCCCTCGGTGCCGGCGAGGTGCATGCGCTGTTGGGGGAAAACGGGGCCGGCAAGTCCACCTTGATGAAAATCCTCATGGGGGTGCATCAGCCGGACGGCGGCAAGGTCCTGCTGCATGGCGAGGACGTCACCGACCGCTCGATCAAGGACAAGCTCGCCAACGGCATCGCGATGATCTTTCAGGAACTCAGCCTGTTGCCCAACCTGACGGTCGCCCAGAACCTGATGCTGGGCCGCGAACCGCTGGGCCGGCTGTGGACGATCCGCGGCCGGGCACTTCGGCAAACCGCACAGGCGATCCTGGACGAGCACGAATTTCCAATCAATGCTGATGACCGGGTCGAGGATCTGGGTTTTGCCCAACGGCAGATGATCGAGATCGTCAAGGCCGTGGCAAGCGGGGCCCGTGTCCTGATTATGGACGAGCCCACATCGTCGCTGACGGTCGACGAAGAGGAAAAACTCTTTGCCATCATTGACGCCCTGAAACGCCGCGGCATCGGCATCATCTACATCAGCCACCGGATGTCCGAGATCTTTCGAATTTCTGATCGTGTCAGCGTCATCAAGGACGGCCGGATGCTGCCGACCAAGCGCATCTGCGATACCACACCGCAGAACATCGCGCAGATGATGTCCCGGGTCTCGCCCGCGTCCGCCCCCGACGTCAGCGCGCAAAAGTTTGCGGCGCGCGCCACCGGCGCGCCGGCGCTCGAGATCGAGGGCCTGACCACGAACAGGAAGTTCAGCGCCGGACTGGACCTGCGCGTCGAACATGGCGAGATCGTCGGCCTGGCCGGCCTTGTGGGAAGCGGGCGCTCGACACTGGCAAAGGCGATTTTCGGGCTATTGCCGGATGTCGCGGGCCAGATCAGGATCGCGGGCCAGCCGATCACCCTGGCGGATCCGGCTGCGGCGATTGCCGCCGGTGTCGGCTTTGTTCCCGAGGATCGCCGGCACGAAGGGCTGGTGATCGATCACAGCCTTGCCGACAATGTCGCCGTCGCCAGCCTGACACGTCTGCGCGGGCGCTGGCCCTATCTGCGCCAGGACGCGGGAAACGGCCTGTTTCATCTCTTCCAGCGCGAATTGGGCATCGTTGCGCGCTCTCCTTTGCAGGATGCGCACGAGCTAAGCGGCGGAAACCAGCAGAAAATCGTCGTTGCCCGCTGGTTGGCAACCGAGCCAAAGCTGCTGATCCTTGACGAGCCGACCTCGGGCGTGGACGTCAATGCCAAGGACGAAATGCGCGCCATCGTGCGGCGTGCGGCCAACAGCGGCCTTGGCGTTTTGCTCATCGCCTCCGAACTTGAGGAAATCACTAGGCTTGCCGACCGCGTCGTAACCATCGCCGACGGTCAGCTTGGCCATACCCTGACGGCCGGCGTGAGCGAGGCCACCCTGCGCGACACGCTGCAAGCCGATATCGACGCGACCAGAATCCGGAGCCTACAATGACCATATCCTCTTCCTCGTCCACCCCGGACGTTTCCATGTTTCGCAAAGGTGTCCAATGGTTGCTGCGGCCGGGGCCGCATATCACCTACCTATCCTTCTTTCTCGTCACGATCTTCTTCATCCTCTTTGCACCGAACTTTGCCAGTTGGAGCACGGCAGGGACTATCGGACGGATCACCGCCGTCATCACCATCATGGCGATCGGCAGCACCTTTGTCATCGTCTGCGGCGAGATCGACCTGTCGGTCGGCTCGCATGTCAGCTTTGCCGCGATGGTCGGGGCGATGCTGCTCTATTCGGACATGCCCGGCTGGATCGCCTCGCCGGCGATTCTGCTTTTGGGGGCCTTTATCGGGGCGATCAACGGGATCATCGTCACCTGGCTGAGGATTCCCTCCTTTCTGGTGACCTTGGGCATGCTCAGCGTGCTGCGCGGTCTGGCGCTCACCTTCACTGGGTCGCTGCCGGTGCCGATCTTCAACGATTCGTTCATCCGGATCCTTTCGGGCGGTAGCCTTTTGGGCATTCCCGTGTCGATCTGGTGGACGCTGGTTGCCGTGGTCGCGGGGTACTACTTGCTGCATCGCACGGTTTTCGGCCGGCGAGTCTTTGCCACCGGCGGCAATGAGGTCGCGGCGAAATTTTCAGGTATCAAGACGAACCGGGTCAAGATCTACGCATTCATCATCAGCGGCGTGGCTGCGTCCATGGCCGGTCTCATCCTCGCGTCGCGCAGCGAGGCCGGCAACCCGATGCTCGGACAGGGGATGGAACTGGACGTGATCGCCGCGATCATCATCGGCGGCACCAGCCTGTTTGGCGGGCGCGGCAATGTGCTGGGCTCGGTTGCCGGTGCGATCTTTATCGGGATTCTCGGCTTTGGCCTGATCGTGATGGGGCTTTCGACAAGCATCCAGGAGGTGGTGAAGGGTCTGATCATCATCGCTGCCGTATCGCTCAACCGACGTTAACAGGAGAAATCACATGACGGACAAAAATCTAGAAGCGCGCATCCAGCATCTGGAAGACACCGCTGAAATCACCCGGCTCATGAATGAATACTGCTATCATGCCGACAACGCCGACGGCGAAAACTGGGCCCAGGTCTTTACCGAGGACGGTGCTTTTGAAACGGACCTTTTCGGGTCCGTCGAGGGGCGTGCGGAAATACGCGCGTTGCAGCACCGTTCGTTCGCGATCCACATGAACACCAACCCGATCATCGACATTGACGGCGACAAGGCCCGCGGGCGATGGATCCTGCTGATGCCGTGCAGCTTTGACACGCCCGAGGGTAAGCGGGCCGTATGGGCCGCCGCCAAGTATGACAACGACATCGAGCGCGTGGACGGCAAATGGCTGTTCCGGCGCGTGCGACTAATTTCGATCATGTGGACTCCGTTCGACAAGGGGTGGGAACTGGAGCGTGTTATCGAGCAAGCGGTTTGATCACCATGCACCGCTATGCCGCCGCAAGTCACGGGGTTTTCCGACATGTCTGAACGATCTAGCCAACATACCCTGCCCAATGTGGCACGCGGGGAAGAAAACAGCGATATTCTGAACAGCTCCGTTCCCAGCGTCTCCGAGGAAAAGGCAAAGCAGATCGCCGCGGATTGCTTCGGCATCCAAGGGACTGCCCTGAACCTGACGAGCGAACGCGACGCCAATTTCCGTCTGACGACCGATGCGGGCGTCAGTTATGCGCTGAAATTCGCCAATCCGGCAGAGCCGCCCGAGATCACGAACTTCCAAACCGAGGCCCTGCGGCACTTGCAGCGCAAGGACCCGCAGCTGCCGGTTCCCAAGGTCGTTCCCACACGGGACGGCCGGCTGGAATTGACCCTGACCCTGGCCGACGGGCGGCGCAGCGTGGTGCGCCTGTTGACCTGGGTCGAGGGCGAACAGGTCTTTCGGGGGGGGGTGAGCTCGGCGTTGCGGCGCGACATAGGCACGATGCTTGCGCGGCTTGGCAAGGGGCTGTCGGATTTCGACCACCCCGGGGCTTCGCATGAAATTCAATGGGACATAAAGAACGCATCGAAATTGCGACCGATGACAGGCGCCATCGAGGCCGCCGGTATACGCGCCATGGTCGAAGCCGAGCTGGATCATTTCGATACATGCGTCGCCCCGCAGTTGACCACATTGCGCCAGCAGGTCATTCACAACGATCTGAACCACTACAATGTGGTCGTGGCACCCGGATCGTCCGACCGCGTCGGGGGCATTCTGGATTTCGGTGACATGGTCAAAACGGCCACGGTCATAGATGCCGCGGTCGCGGCATCCTACATGACGTCACTTGAGGATAGCGCGCTGGACTGCGTGGCCGATTTCGTGGGTGCCTACAACGCCGTCCATCGCCTTACTCGCAAAGAGGTCGAGATGCTGCGCGATCTTATCGTTGCGCGGCTCGTCACGTCGATCTGCATCACGCAATGGCGCGCCTCGCGCTATCCCGAGAACGCAGCTTATATTCTGCGAAACAACGGCCCGGCCCGCCGGGGAATGGAACGTTTCGCGGCGTTGCCGCGCGCGACGGTCACTCACCATCTTCTTAACGTCTGCAAATTGGAGTAATCAATGCAACCCACATCCGGAATGGTAAACGCCTTTGTCGAGGGCGCAGCCGAGCTGAGTGCTGAACAACAGACAATGATCAATCGCCGTAAGGAGCTTCTGGGGCCGAGTTATCGTCTCTTTTACGAGCGGCCCCTGCATTTGGTGCGTGGCGAGGGCATCTGGCTTTATGACGCCGATGGCAATGCCTATATGGACGCTTACAATAACGTGGCATCGATCGGGCATTGTCATCCTGGTGTCGTGGAGGCAATCACTCAACAAGTGGGAGCTTTGGCGACGAACACGCGCTACTTGCACAACACCGTACTGGATTACGCAGAGAAACTGCTGGCGACCATGCCTGCGGAAATTGGGCATTTCATGTTCACATGCACAGGCTCAGATGCAAACGACCTTGCCGTCCGGATTGCCAAATCCTATACTGGCGGCACTGGTATTATCGTGACGGAAACGGCCTATCACGGTATCACCCAAGCCGTTGCCGACTTCTCTCCTTCTCTCGGAGAGAACGTACCGCTAGGGATGCATGTGCGCACCGTACCTGCACCGGACCAGTGGCGCTGCGAAGCAGACGTTACAAGCGAATTTACCGCAAACGTGCAGGCGGCGATCGACGACCTTGAAAGACACGGGATCAAGCCAGCCCTTCTGATCTGTGATGGTCTCTTCACTAGCGACGGATTGTTTTCGCACCCTCTAGGGCTTCTCAAGGGTGCTGTCGATGCGATTCACGCTGCCGGAGGGCTTTACATCGCCGATGAAGTCCAGGCGGGTTTTGGTCGCAGCGGCGAGGAAATGTGGGGATTCCTGCGGCATGGCGTGGTTCCCGATCTCGTTTCTATGGGCAAGCCAATGGGCAACGGCTTTCCTGTCGCCGGTGTCGCGGCACGCCCTGAAGTGGTTGAGGAATTCGGTCGCAAAGCGCGCTATTTTAACACCTTCGGTGGCAATACCGTGGCCGCATCGGCGGCCCTGGCGGTCCTGACGGCAATTCAGGACGAAGGTTTGAGAGAGAACTCTCGTGATATCGGCGCCTATTTCAAACAAGGGGTTGCTCAACTGGCGGAAAAACACTCGCAGATCGGCGAAGTGCGCGGGGTCGGTCTGTTTCTCGGAGTGGATATAGTCAGTGACCGTGACGCGAAAACGCCGGATGCCGAAGCGACCACGAAAATCGTCAATGGATTACGGGACGAGGGTGTTTTGATTTCGGCCTGCGCGAAAGCTGCTAACGTCCTGAAAATACGGCCGCCTCTTGTCTTTACGCAGGAAAATGCCGACTACTTTGTCGAGAAACTCGATCTAGTCATGTCCTCCAGTGCTTGACCGCCCCACGCTGGACGATCACATCGAGACTGTAGTATTCTAAGGGTTTAGAGGGGCATTGCCAAGTTATTTGACGTAGATTGCAAGAGTGGTGATTTCTCGCAATCAGGCCGTCATCTCGGCGGCATAATCGTCCCACAGGCTGAAGGCATCGGCTCTGGCATGACGGTAGGAGATGGTGGAAAGTCGATAGCGGCGGGGGCGGAAGATGATGCTGGTCTGGTCGTGGGCAGCAAGGAACCTTTGCGCCTGCCTCGGCGATTTGAACCTTCCCATGATCTTTTCCCGTCGCCGCGTCGGCCGGTGTGACCCTTCGATCAGATTGTTGAGGCCTTTATGCGCGCGATGATCTGCGCCCGGCGCAAAATCGTGGACTGGCTTGAAATAGCTGCGGAGCTTGTCTGTGATCACAACGCGCGGGTGGCCAAATTGGGCGACAAGCCGCTTCAGGAAACGTCGCGCGGCTTTCGCGTTTCGCTGTCGCTGAACGAGAATGTCGAGCACAGCTCTGTCTGCGTCGACCGCCCGCCAAAGCCAGTGTTTCACGCCATTGATCGGCACCGCCACCTCGTCAAGATGCCACTTGTCTGCAGGTGTCGGCCGATCCCTTCGGATGCAGTTGGCAAAATGGGGACCGAACCGGTTTACCCATAGCCGAATGGTCTCCCGGCTGACGACCACGCCACGCTCAGCAAGCAGATCCTCGACATCGGCCATGCTGAGTGCAAACCGATGGTAAGCCCAGACGGCATAGGAGATGATCTCGCGGGAAAAACGAAAGCCCTTCAGGCGCGGCATTGTTGGTGGAGTTCTCATGATGATCGCCTATCCCGACGCAAAGCCGTGATCAACTTGGCAATCCCCTTGGAACATATCCTTCGCCAAATCGAGTCCGACCGTGATAATCTCCGACATGACCGCTCTCCTTTGTGGATCATTGCAGACCCACCTTGGCACATCGATGCCGTCGGAGGGCGGTTACATCATCAGAGCCGTTACGATGTGCCAGAAACCCTCTCTTATCAAATCACCCTAAACTGTCCCATTGGCGCTGACGTCAGGCAACTCGCTCGGAGTTCACCAACGGAAATGCTAAAACAGGCGCCTCACATGCGCATGCTGCGAGCGTTGGTTTCTACATAGTCATCGACTTTTTCAGTGAACCTCCCAGCCTTTTTAATATTCTCATCGATCATTCCCAACTCCTCTTCGGTCACGTCGATCAGTTTGCGGATGTCCTCTTTTTCCTTCGATCTGAGCGATGATCGATTGATCTTTTTTTCTATGGACTTGACCATGTGGCGGATGGCATCGCGATCCGCGCTAAGCTGGCCTTGAAGCTCATCAAACCTATCAAGAGCCCCCTTCATTACTTTGAGAGCTTTGACTGCTCTACGGCCATACTTGCTGGCTCCAGACGCTAGATTATTCATCCATGTCTTCCAATCCCTCGGCCGCCGGCCCGGCGTGCCGTAGTTTACCGGTAGTGGTGCAAGCTTCCTGACTAAGCTCCTGCGCATGTCCTCAAAGCTGCCGTCATAGCGATATTTGGAGCTCGACCAACCGATAGTTTGAATCGCCCCGGTTTTACCGGAGACCTTTAGCTTCATTTCACGCGACCATATCGAGCACGTCGCGCTGTGCATAGAAGTTGTCTTCAGCCTCTGCTGGCGGGATGTTTCCGATAGGTCCGAGCAGGCGTCTGTTGTTGAACCAATCGACCCATCCGAGTGTGGCCATTTCCAGATCCTGCATGTTGCGCCACGGTCCCTGCCGATGGACCAGTTCGGTTTTGTAGAGACCGTTTATCGTCTCCGCGAGGGCATTATCATAGGAGTCGCCGACACTGCCGACTGACGGCTCGATCCCGGCTTCGGCCAAACGCTCGGTGTATCGAATGGACAAATATTGCCCTCCGCGATCCGAGTGGTGGACCAATCCGCCCTTCTGAACAGGGCGTCGATCATGCAGGGCCTGTTCCAGAGCATCGAGGACAAAGTCAGTCTTGGCAGACCGTGAGACCCGCCAGCCCACGATACGATCGGCGAATGTG
>Ga0209345_10002737_pt1 | contig 19015 bp, 15 predicted proteins | sample Cruoilmetagenom7_FD_187294 | JGI IMG/M metagenome (GOLD analysis project Ga0209345, IMG submission 187294) | Oil polluted marine microbial communities from Coal Oil Point, Santa Barbara, California, USA - Sample 7 (SPAdes) (version 2) | ecosystem: Environmental > Aquatic > Marine > Oil seeps ... | reverse complement strand
GTACCGTGACATTAAGATACTGGGCTATCGTTGATCCAGACGACCTCGGAGGACACCATGATCACAGTAGTACCGTGACATTAAGATACTGGGCTATCGTTGATCCCTTCAGACAATTAAAAAAACTAAACTCCTTTCCGTACCGTGACATTAAGATACTGGGCTATCGTTGATCCCATCAAGATCATTACACTGGATACCGTGAAGGTACCGTGACATTAAGATACTGGGCTATCGTTGATCCCGGCCTTGTTGCCAAGGATAAATCAGTGGCTGGAGTACCGTGACATTAAGATACTGGGCTATCGTTGATCCTTTTTTAAAATATTACATCGGCAACGGCGTAAGTACCGTGACATTAAGATACTGGGCTATCGTTGATCCGTGGATTTTCCTCATTAAGGTTGACAGTCTTCGGTACCGTGACATTAAGATACTGGGCTATCGTTGATCCGCTGTTCAAAAAATGCTACCGATAACCCAATAGGTACCGTGACATTAAGATACTGGGCTATCGTTGATCCCATGGCTGACTGCGAAAACGGCGATTGCGACGATGTACCGTGACATTAAGATACTGGGCTATCGTTGATCTCATGATAGATTTAACATTGAGCAATTCTTGCAGGTACCGTGACATTAAGATACTGGGCTATCGTTGATCCACTTGAATGAATCTGCTAAAAACGCGGTTGGTAGTACCGTGACATTAAGATACTGGGCTATCGTTGATCCGCAAAGGGGTGGATAACCAAAATCAGACTTTTGTACCGTGACATTAAGATACTGGGCTATCGTTGATCCCCCCCCCCGGATTTGGTTTTTCTCTCCTATTGACGAACAGCCCAGTAGTTGAAAAAGTGATGTAAAACACATAGCTTACCACTATGCCTTCTTCCTCATACTTGATTTAGTATCAACGACAGCCCAATACATGTGAAAGAATTTATTCTGCATAACTAGCTGAAATTATTACTAAAAGGCTATCTTTCTCTCCAATTCATATTACAACACACCCTCAATATTCAATAAGCCTTTATTTTCAACCAATTACAACTATTGCGCTTATTTTTGTCCATGGAAAATTCCTTGATCTTAATCAATATTTTGTAGCCTTTGTTATCTCTTTCGATATTTTGACATTCACGGCCTGTGGTCCTTTTTCACCCTCTCCAATGTCGAAGCCGACCTTTTGCCCCTCCTCCAATTTATTGTAACCGTCGATCCGAATACCTGTGTAATGAACAAACACATCCGACCCATCATCATCGATGATAAATCCATACCCCTTTTTTTCATTGAACCATTTCACAGTACCCAAATGCCCCTTTTCTATGACCACTGGAGACGATCTCCTGTTTTTCGACACTTCGTTTTTCTTAGGTTTGGCCGTATCCGTTTTTCCTCGTATTTTGTTGCTCTCTGCAATAGGCGCTCTAAGCATACTCGTTTCTTTATCAGGATCAGTCTCCGGCTTCTCCACAGGATGCCATGGCGCCCAGGGGGTTTTCAGTAAGGAAACGCGGTATACCGGCGGTAAATAAAAAGAGTTTTCTTTATTTGTTGCGGAGTCTTTTTCTTTGAGGAAGTCAGTATAACCTGGGATATTATTAGCAGTGTCGGTTTCCAAAGTAGGATACCGGACGTTGACAAAATCAACTCTGTCCGGCAGCCAGAGAAGTTCCCTCAGTTGCCTGATATAACGGGGTTTCTCTTTTCCCTCCTCTATATCAATATCCAGATGTGCAAACCCTTTTTTTATCCACTGGTATTTCTCAGTAGCTGACTTGGTATCCCATCCTTTAGTTCCGTTTTTCAGCGAGATCCCTTGAATACTTATTTGTACGGTTCCAAGCCCATGAGGTTTCCCCATGCCGAGTTTGTGGGCCAGGCTGTCTTCAAGCTCCAGAGAATAAAGCAACAGCCCAAGCTCCCAGTCTCTAAGATTTTCAAAATCAACATCGAAAACAAATTCGTTTCCCTCAGAAAGGGGTTCGATGGTACGATTATTTGGAGTTTGGGTTTCACCATCAATGCTGTCCACCGAATAAGGATGGTGCACATAGAACTTGCGGCCGGGGATGTCAAAGCTGTTACCAGGGATAGACCAGGTGGGGCGGGGCCTCTCCAGTAGAGGGATAGTCATTGGTTGTCCCTTGTTTGCGTCACAGGGGTCAGGCCCCATATACCATTTTGGCGTTTCATCCACGTTACTCAGCCAGGCAAAGCCGAACCGAACACGGCCTTTGTAATAGGTCGTCCCGAAGAGATGACAGGCAGGGCAAAGGCCGCGTGGGTGCGGGTTGAAATATTCGGCTACTTCTCTGCATCTCTTGGGGCACTCGTCACAATCCTCGACACACGCTCTTGCGCATGGACGAAGGGAATCGTCTTTGAAACGTTTTGCCATGGGTTCTTGATCGGTTTTTCGGGAGATGCGGACAGGCATTATTGACATCGTTGTTTTAGCCGACTCGTCCGGCATGAAATAAACAAGTGTCCCCTCCCGCAGTTCACAGTTTTCAAGCAATGTCCTGAATTTTTCATTGATGTGGCCAAAGTTGCTTTTGTAATCCTCAAGGATATCCCTGTATTGGTTCTGGACTTTATTAGGGACTTCATAACGCTGCGAGTTTTCTTTAGGGGCAAGGAAGATCCTTTCGCACCGCTTCGGAATAAAGTACCTCTTTTCGTCTTTTACAAAGAATAAGAATGGTCTCGGATATTCATGATCACGGCTTGATCGGAAACGCTCATCAAGATTGTCAGGGTTGGTGTTGAGCGTGATATTCAAGGACCATACATCCCAGTTAGGGTTGTAGTTTGTGCTATCCGGTGCATTTTTCTTATTCTCTATATTGACCATATTAAGGCCTGTAAACTTTATATAGCCATCTTTGCCACTATCACTTAATTTTGCAAGCATATCTTTTTCATAAATATTTGGCTTTGGGTTGAATTTGATTTTTTCTCTGCCAGCCAAAACATCCAGAAATTTCTGTTTATCCTTATCCATTAATGATCGCAGATAGATGAGGTTATTTGTAGCTATTTCAGCAATTTTTAGGTTAGCTTTTTTTACATTTTCATTCCTTACCCTATTCCTACTATTCTCGGGCGGATGAACGATATAGTCATTTGCCTTGATAGCTTTAGTAACCGATTCCTCATCATAGAGGGGAAGCCGGTAGTCTTGCTCTACCTTCACGACAAAGACTTTGCCGTCTTTTATACTTATCCTTCCCGGGATGAACTTCTCAAGTATTCTCTTGTTGTCTGAATCCTTTTCATCTGGCTTTACCCTCCTTGATAGATAGCTATCTTCCTCCATCACCCGGAAACAGGAATTGGTCAAGGCCTCATATACAGAGGAAATCATACCCCGTACCTCGGAACCGGATATTGCCAAGTCATCATTAATGCGGAAAAACCGGTAATTCTTGTGGCCTATGTCGTCCTCTAACCCAAAGGCATTGTTGTCGTTAGTGTCAGGGATAAAGACGGGGCCTTTTGTGATCAGTCTGCAACGAATCCGTCCGGTGAGAAAGGACTCACCGCCGGAGTCTTTCCTGCGGGCATGGGAAACAATATCAAGCTCCCGGTTAACTTTTCCATCCGGGGATTCTAAAAAGTAATGCGGATAGTAGATGTTTTCAGGCTTTAAGTCTACGGATACATGGCGCAGTGAACAACGGGAAAGGCTTTCTTCCTGGATATCATCCCCTTCTTTATCGGGGAGAGCAAACCAAAAAGGAACCTCATCTATTCTCAAGTCCTGAATCCTGCCATAACCGGAACCGCCATTTGCTCCCAGGGGCGTCAAACCATCCCTCAATTCCGACAGCATATCCTTGACTGCACCTCTTTCCTTTTCCCCCAGGTCTCTCTTTACCCAGATCCTTCCTTTCATATGCAGAGGCCTGTTGGGACTCCCAGGCAGGGGATAGTCATCATATTTCATCTTGTCGGCCGCTCCTCCGTGGAAGCGGTCAATAGCCACATGGTCACAACGGATCTCTTTGACATCACCTTGGACCTCGGCATCTTCAAAGCGCAACTTTCCCTGAAAGTGCTTGCTTCCGAAGAGAGAGCAGAAGAGACAGTCACACTCTTCATGGTCCGCCTCAAGGTAGGTACTGCCGTTTTTATTGGGATCCTCTTTTCTACCCAGGATAAACCTGCAAACGCCTCGAATCCCGGATCCTTTAAGAAAATGATGGGGCATCTGCGAATAATTGTCGTTGGCATCCTTGAGAAGCACCGTCTTTTGAACCATCACTGCGTCTTTATTGTCAGGATCGAGCATGGCAGCGACAGGATCATTGGATATAAGGGGAGATTGAATCAAAAGGGTGTAGGAGATTTTTTCCCAGGGGAGGGGGAAGAGGGGGGCGGCATCATCCTCTTTTGGTTTAATTTCCCATAAATCCTTCTCTTTCATTATTTGGGCTGTTTCTTTCCGTGATATGCCTCGGCAGCCTCTGCTGAGAAGGGATCGTTGAAAACTCTCCTGTTTTTTCAGGAACAGTTCATATATCTTTAAGTCATTGAGGCTGAATCGACCTATTCCAGTACCCATGGCCCCGCCAAGCCAAGCCACTTTTCTTTGCCAATGTTCCAGGACGCGCCTTAACGCAGGAGGAACTTTCATGCGCAAAGGTGTCCCTTCAGCCTTTAGGTACAAACGAAACCGGAAGACAAGCCCCTGAAAGCCCAGCTCAGTATCAAAGAGGGCACCTTCTTCAACAGTACCTGTGCGGGGATTCATCCTGATACGGTGTCGGATCTCCGGAGGCATGACATAGTCGGAAATCCCCTCCTGTACGCTGACCCGTCGCATGATTTCACATACAGGACACGGGCATGATCTCTCCCTGCCCAGTTTGACATCACAACCGGCTCTCCCCAGAACCTCATTGAGATCACGCCGCAAAGCTCCTCGAATAACGGAACGGGGAAGGCGGAATGATCCGTCACGGCAAAGCAAAACAGCTTGGCTGGTCTGCCCTTCCTGTGTCTCAACCCCGAACAGGAAAGGGGTTTCAGCGGTAAGGGAGCCGTCGAAAACAGATCGCCAAGAAGGAAAGGTTTTGTTATAGATAGTCGGGACTTTGGGGTCTCTTCCCCTGTCCGCAGGCTGTCCGTAAAATTCCGTTTCTCCCAGAAGCCTGGGCAAAGGTTCGGCATGGGGCCTCTGCCCTTTGGCCTCGCGGTAGATTGCCTCACCCATGTCTTCACAGAACCGTTTCCAGGTTTTCTCTGGGACATTCTCCGCTGCCTTTTTAAGTATCCGGCGGATACTCTCTCCGCCGCTTCCAGGCGTCTGGTCCCATATAGACTTCCGACCATCTTCCTTTCCTGCCGGAAGCATATCCAGATCATTTGGAGACTTGCTGCGAAGCGCCCTTACTGCGTCGGCTACTTTTCGCAGCTTTTGCCCTCTATCATCCCTTGCGACATCGGCTATCTTTTCAGCTGATTGCTCTATTCTCTCCTCCCAGCCGGCCGGTACCGTCTCAGAGGATATCACCCCGGGAGAATCCGGGAAAGGAATGTCTTGAGTATTGTGATCGGAGTCGGTTTTTATATCACTCACAAATCGATGAATCAGGTCCTGGTGTGAGGAAATATCCTGTTTTGTTCCCATATCCACAATATCCACCCTGCAGAGCGCCCCGGCCAGAATGCCGACATGGGCCAGTCCGGCGGCAAGAAGACGCTTTGTTTCATTGAGTTTGCTCGTTGTGAAGATGGTTATCTGGCCGAAAAGCTCACAGCAATGGGAAGGATCGATCTCCCAAACCTTGAAATAATCCCTGGCCTTGCCGCCTTGATGATCGGTCCGGTTTACTATCCGGCAGCAAGCGGTATCCTCCCATACGAGAGGCGCATGGTCAGGTATAAGGTTCGTAAAGTGAACGCCCCAGGAAGATACTTCTTTTGCGCCATTAAAATGTTGAACTTTCTGATCCCTTTTTTTGGGGTCGGGTACTCCCTTTAAGATACAAAGAGGACAGTGGTATGGTTCTTTTTCTTGGCACGGGGGTCTTTCTTTGAAAAAATCATATCTTTCCCGGCGTCTTAAAAAAGCAGGTTTTCTTAAATCTCCTTCTGTCCGGTTCTTGCCGGGGCAGCAAGAGTAGACGTCGTACATAGCCAGGATACCTTCCAACTCCGTCAACGCTGCTGAACGGAGGAGAGTCCCTGTTACAAACGGTTGTCCTTTTGTCTCGGTTATCTTGTGCCAGCGGGCATAGGTGCCGCCCCTTTGGAAAATGGCTTTCTGTTTGTGGTCTTCCTTTGTCCCAAGCCGTGGTGTCACGCGGAAGGGCTCCAGAAAGGTTACTCTGACATCCAATACCTCTGCGTTCATTCTGCCTCCACTTCTTTCACTGACGGAAATCCCAGAACCCGGAAGGGAACAATACGGTGTATTTGCCCGTTCTCGTTTGGCAGCCATTCCTCTTGTTTAGCCTGGACAATCAAGTAAAGCGGATCATTAGGTCTTTCCTTGGCAGCCAAAACAAGCTCATCGCTATGTTCGTTCGTGCATGCAAAGAGGGCTCCGCCTACCTCACAAGCCCCTTTGCGCAGAAAGGCAGTGGACATGGAAAGGTGTTCGTCCACCGGGCTTGCGCCGACCGGGGCCATATCGCTCTCGCAGGCAGCAAGAAAGACCTTGGCGCCATGCAGCATCGGGAGGGAGGCAGTAAGCTCCTGATGTTTTACAGTGCTATCCTTAAGAAGCAAACAGGAGTTATACGGATTGAGGATATCGCCCTTTCCGTGACAGATTATCGACAATAACTGAGGCGGGGCTTTTAACTTATCCAGAGACTCAAAAAGACTCTTTCCTGTGGTTTCATTATTCCATTCATCCCATCCCGCACCCTTCATCTTCTCTAACTCAGTCTCCTTCCAAGAAGGCCAATGAGCAAGGCATATGCATATAGATATAGATATAGCCTTTTGTGAGGCACTGCTTCCGTCATGTATGTCAGGAAGAGACCATGCAGGCAAATAAAGGCATGCCTTGTTTTGAAAGAGATATTCTCCATTGTATCTTGCTGCGTGCATGGGCAAGAGGTGGAGGAATCCGTATGGGATAAAGATTATATTTTGGGAAGATATTTCATTAAAAAGAAACGTGAATGTTTCTTCCTTTCCCATCTCTTCACAAAGCTCATTCAAGTGTTGTTCGCTTCTCTCGACCCCGAGGGCCTGTCTTGTCCTGTCCCAAACCTGGTATTTCTCCCATAATCCTGAAATATCGAATCTATACTTTTTCCATCCACCATTCTCAAAGACGAGTGCATACCCTTCCTCTTCATCGAGGATATAGAAGTGAACCGCTGCCCAACCTTTCGGCACATCTTTTTCGATGTCCCTTGTTTTTGGTTGGACTATTGTTTTCATTAATTCCTTTGCTTTATCAAGGAGTTCATGATATCCGGCGGAAAAACCTCCGGCGGAAAAAATGGCGTCTATCTCGGAGAGTAATGATATCATTTCCTTGTCTGTATCATCATGCAGGGCCTTTTCAAGTGTGATCATCTTGATTGCAGGCTTACTCTTCTGTGAATCGGCTATCTCTGCTGCCAGTTTTTTATCATCATCCCGAGAAATCGCTGCTTTGAAAGCAAGCTGATAGAGCCTTTGATGCCTGGACCAGTACCAGCGAAGCTGGATGCTCAGTCTGACCAGTTTCTCCCCATCCTGGCAAATGCGCCACAGTTTGATTGCTGACTCTTCCCAACTATTCACTCCTTGTTCTATCACCCGTTCGAAGAGTTTGACTGTATCATCCCAGAGAGGATATGAGAAAGGAACATTCTTAAGTTTATCGACAGCATTCGACAGATGTTCCGATACTACACTATTGCAATGTAAACGCAGGGCTGCATTGGCATGGTACAGAGGCAGCCATAATGTTTTACGGTCTTCGAACCCATCAGCGCTGACAGTAAGTATCTGTTTGTCCAAGGCACTACAGTCTAAACCCAATTCACCAGCCAGGTCTATTAGCGCCCAATCGCAAGAGGCCTGGGGGTTGAGCGTATTTGCATTAAGAAATGTTTTTAACTGTTCTATTACCCAGTCTCTCGACAGGTTCTTGTCCCACCGATAAAGTTCAAGGAGGATATCCAGCATGAGTCTGTTAAGTCCGTCTCCTATTTTTTCCGCCCATTTCCATGCCTTGTGCAGGGCTTCAAGCTTTTTCTCCGGTACGCTGCTTCCTTTGGGCAGGGCTAAAATAGACCGTTCGAGATAGCATTGGGCGATTAACGCGCAAGCGTCACTTCTTGAAACACTGCTATAAGGCCATGTATAATCAGGCGAGAACCGTCCCCATATTAACCGAATTGCTCGTTCCAGTAGTCGTTCTCTATCCGTGTGCTTGTTGAACTTAAAAGAAGGGTCCGTAGATTTTCTCAGAAGCTTTATGGCCCTTTCGTAGTTCAAACGAGTATACTCTTCGTTTATCTCGTTTCTATTTGTTTCCAGGGCATTGCATATTTCTTTATGCTTCTCCAGTGTCTCAAGAGGGAGGAACGCGTAGTCCTGTTCTTCATGTAAAAAGTTGAGAAGCGTGCTGAGGTGGTGCCAGTCACCTGGTCTTTGAAAAGCAGAAAGAGCATCCCTGATGGGGTCTATATTCTGTTGCAGGTTCAATACGCGGTCACTTGCACTGATGGTAATATCAGCGTTGAAGATTATCCTTTTGGCTTTCTCGTAAGGATCTGAAACCACGGTCATATACCTCCTTTACAGCGTTTCCGGATGACCATATAACACCCAATAGAGAGGGTCTTCAGGTAAAACCTCGTTATCGGGTTGAAGTGCATGGCATTTTAAAATGGCTTTGTGAATGGTCTGCTCCGGACCTATCCCAATAAGAACCGCCTCAATACTCGGCGGCAGCTCCAATCGCAGCGGTTCAACAGGGGGCAAGGCCTTGACCTGCCAAATCCTGGAAATGCCATCCCTTCCAAAACCTAAAGCGCCATAACAGTAACGCCTTTCTATGGAATATTCCACCAGTTGAATAAGTTCATTAGACGAATCCGCATCCATAAAATCCATGAATCCGCCTTCAGGATTGAAGGAGCAAGAGATACCAATCAAGTTCTCCTCTATCCGGGGGGGAGAATAACCACCATGGCTTCTGAGGACCGGCTCTGCACGAAAGCCTTCCGGTCTGTATACAAGGGCAATATGGGGGAGGATGTTTGCGTTTAATCTGATGCCTGCCATAGTGAAGAGATGAAGTTTCTTTGAACGTGGGGCCATATGCCTGTAAAAGAAATCTCGCATCTTACCCATCCTTGCCAGGATCTCTTCAGCAGACAAACCTTGGACTAGATTACTATATTCTCTTATTCGTTCCTTCTCAGAAATATCCTTGACAGCCATGCTCATAAACTTTCCAGAAGTTCTTCCAGGATACGGATGTCTTCCTTATCTTTTTCCCGACCGGATATCCTTTTCATGCTCAGAAGGTCTTCTATAGAAGCGACCCGCACTTTCCGGTCACCAATCATTACTTTCTCCGCTCGTTCATGGCACCTTTCAAAATCAATGGGATGATAGATCATGATGTCCACTGTATCTACGGGGTTTTTAGTGTTATAGAAGGAAAAGACTTTCATGTTCTTTTCCGTGAGCCATACAGCCCTTTTTTTTGGGTCCTTCAACTCCCGGGGGTCAACCGGCGCTTTGGGTCGATATCCAAGTTTCTCTAATGCGGTGATAAGACGTTCGAGGTTTTCAGGGCCTAGATCAGGCATAATATCCAAATCCCATGTTGCGCGCAAATAACCGCTGAGGCCTAATGCTACGCCCCCAATTACCAAAAAACGAACACCTGCTTCAGCAAGTGCTGTGAGTTCCTCTTCGTACATGGTTCCTACCCAGGGGAGTCTTCTTTTTTATCGGCTGGCGGTCCGTACAACAACCAGAAAACATCACTTTGTGCATCATCTGTTCTGGGATCCGAGGAGTGGAAGTCTGCCCATTCCCTTTTCAGGTGTTCTTTCTCCCCTATACCGATGAGGACCGCGGCAACATTGGGTGGTAAATCGAGTTTCACCTGTCCGTCATCAGGGAGAGGTGTCGGCGACCAAGTTTCGAGAAATTTGACGTCGGCACCAAGGGCGACAGCACAAAAATACCACTCGTTATCCCATGCATACTCGAGGAGGTTCGTTACTTCTTCCACAGGAGACCCATCCAGAAAGGTCGCTTGGCCGCCTTCCGGGTTCAGTGTTTTGGGCACCCCAATAAGGTTGAATTGAGGAAGAGATGGTTCGGCCCCTCCGCCACGGCCCCTTAAACGATACCTTAAACGATAAACAGGCTGGGGGAATAGTCGTTCTTTAATAGGACTCAGGACGTTTACAACCCATGAGCCAAGAACATTAAGTACTTGAGTTAACCCGTCATATGTCTTTATCATCCCCTCAGCTAGTTGGCATAATTCTTCTTCAGTTACCATGTCGGCTATGGCAACCTTTCCCTTGTTTTTTTGCATTTCATTAAACCATAATCCATAGAGACCATCGTAATGCTCCCTGTTATAAAGCCACTCACTCCCTATAGTTTTACCTATTGACCAGGTATTCAATCTCGACAGTGCCCGTTCCCCGATGCCTGGATTTTCGGACACACCAATTTCTTCTCCTGGCATATGATCTTCAACCCATGAAAAGAGTTTAAACCGGAGTTCGTAGCTTAACCCTTCGCAGCAGAAACCTGCCAATAACACCATCCCCACCTGTTCCTTACGATTCATCCAGATATTTTTAGCGTTCTTAAGTAGTTGGGCGGCGATCGCACCGAACCCGTACTTAATCAGACCTTTTGGATAAGAAGTGTTTAAAGAAGCGTCCTCAACAACGGCAAAGAGACGAGTTGCCAGAGACTTGCTAAATCCTTCTCCAATGGCATGCCATATTTTATGTTCTTTAGCCAAGGCAAAGCGCAGGTCATGATCCGCTGCCAATTCCATATAGTAAAAAAGCGCGTTCTCTTGAAGAGACCGGGGAAGTTCTCCATGTTTGTTTGGGTCGGCTATTTTGTTGTAATAACTGGTGATTTCGACAAGAATATCCTGTTGTTCCATAGACATAGAATGATACCATGGAAAGAGATAGTGAACCTCGTCCCGAAAGGTTGACAATACATCCTTTCTAATATCTTGAAAAACAGTTAATCTAAGAACGGAGAATCCGCCTTCTCCCCCAACCCAGGCAGTTATATCCAAATGGCATTGTTCCAGCTTAGGTATTAGGGACGTATCTTTAAACATATCTTTTTTTATTGCATGTTCAAGGCCATCCCTCAGAAATACTAGGTTATCCAATACACGAAAAGCAGCTAGTGGCGCGTCAGCCGTTGTGATGTCATCATCTTCGTCTGGGAAGAAAAGGCGAACTTGAGACAAGTAGCGTTTTGCGTCGTCAGCCGCTTCGCAGAGATTTTTGAAATCTTTCTCTAGCCCTATGTAAACAGCCTCTTCCGCCTTGACTGAAGAGATATCCTTTTCTATTTCTGCAATATAATCGGTAAGGTTCGGGGCTTGAAGAAGCGTCCTGCCCAGTTCGATAAAGACGGGCGCAAACTCTAATTCAGGAAGAAATCTATCATTGGTCATGGCTTACCCCCTTTGTATGTTGAATCGTAGAGTGCCAGAGCCCCAGCGGTTCAATACATGTCCAGTATCTTCTCTTTGTTTATAGTATTTGCTCAATATATTCTTAGCATTATTCTCCATAATAAATGCCGTTATTGGATGCACGTGAATATGGCTTATTGATCCAGAGTCTCCGATCTCAAAGCAGGTGCCGACAAGTCTTGTAAAGAATATAAAATTACTACCGATATTAGTCTTTGAGAGGAGTTCGATTTTGAAGTAAATATCTTTCGCACCAAAGGCATGTATGCCATCAATATTCATTTTTATAGTGTCGGCCTTTTGAAACATAGTGACAATGGAATTTGAATATTCTTTTAGTACTGGTAAGAGTTGTGGATGAATTTTTTGGAATTGATTGCTCTCAACACAATTCGGAATATCACACTTATTGTTTCCCTGGATGAATCGGCAATTATTGAGTTCTTGAATTCTATTACACTTTGTATTCAGTGAATTCGGAAAGAATCTTTCCCATAGCTCCTTCTGCATTGGATCAAAGTGACCGCAAACATGCTTAATTGTGTGATAGTGCCAATTAAAAAGATCAAGGAAATTATGGAGTTTTAACTCTATCTGTAATTCCATTGGAGTACCATCGCGATATTTAATATCGCCTATCATCCTGTACACTTGTGGGAAGTCATCTTCTTCTGCCGCAGGGTATACGCAATACTCTTTAGGATCTCGGTAGAAAGAACCAGGATAAAAAAGTTTTTCCTGTTCATTAATATCCACTACAGAACAAGCATAAACAGGGCAACGAAAGTCATGTGTTAAAAACTCATAGGGTGTTATCGGAGGATACGGCTTTCGTTTTCTTATTTGGAAGTCCTTACAGCCACTTCCTACAGATTGCCACTTTTGTTCAAAGAGAACATTTCGTGACTTGGGAAATGACTTGTAGCTAAATCCTTTTTGCAATTCCTCAAAATATTTTTTTTGCGCTACGAAAATTTCGCTTTTATTTCTAGAGCCAATATTTACAAGGTTCTGGAGTATGTCTCCTACCTTAACATTTGACTGCATATCTTTGGTGGAATGTTTTGTCGGCAGTACAGCGATTTTTTTTATATCATCGATTTTTATGAATGCATTTCTTCGTTGGCCATCGAGGTGTTTGACAGTCCCCTCCCTGTATGTTTTCCCTATACAGTAGTCCGGCATTTTATCTCCTATTTTAAAGCTCTATGTAATTTTTAAAATTTTGAAAACATCGCCTCAAACTTTGATTGAAGGTATTTTCTGTTCTCCCTAATTTATCAGCCATCTCTTTTTGACTAAGCCCATCATTAAGCCATTCGTACCAACTCGTTATTAAATTGGCGCAGAGTGGATCTGTTGCTAAAAACCTGCTCCTCAGTATGTGTAGAACATTATTAACCAACTGATTTTTTTCAAAATCATCTTTTTGCGAGTCATAGACATTTAGAAGTATACTTTTTATTATCGGCCGTGTTTCTTTATCTTTGCTGTCTGCCTCAGGGCAATCATCTTCAATGTTTTCAGCTTTAGATTTGGGTTTTGGGGTTTCCCCCCCGTTTATATTAGTATCACTTTTATCCCCTACTGCGGTCCCCTTTTCAAGGTCGTCTAAAGGAATCCAATTTCTCGTATGCTTATAAGCATCCCTTAGAAAAGCATTTAAAACATTATTCTTTATGCCCCAGACCCAGGTTCCAAACCTGGCATTATTGCGTCCTTCAAAAGTATCTAAGCTTCCTATTACAGCGCTCACAACAGATGACAGAATGTTCTCTCTGTCCATCTCATCAAAGAGAGATGGCCTGAAATAGGAATTGAATTTTTTACTCTTGTTGATTCTTTCTAATTGAGTGATCATCTGCTCACAAAATCCCCTCTTATTTACCTCACAACCCTCACACCCCGGCCCTGATCCCCTAAATCGAAAGCAGTTATGAACTGTCATGTATTCGTATCCTTAATAATCAATTTATTAATAAATGCTTAAATAAATAGAATCCATCCTTTCTGAATATTATATTGTCTTTTAAAAGTCAACCAATTACATTTTAAAACTTTTTACAAATGACCAATTGTCACAAATTATTGAGACTAATGCACCAAAGGATTAGATGGATACTACAAGAATTCTTTTAAGATTCGAGAGAGTTTTAATGTCTATGTCACATTTTAACATCTGACACGTACTTATTAGTTAACGAATAGAATAGGAGAATGGATCTTCTTTTTTTATATTCTAACTGATTAGTGACCATTGAAGGTTAAAAGGTGACATATTTTTTTGATGTGAAAATATTTCTTGAGAAGGCCGGTCACATTTTTGTCCAGTTACTTTACTAATCTAGCAAACAAGGCCTGCCTGGCCCAAAAAAAGGCAGGAATAATCTGGCCCAACAGAGGCCTCTTCTTTGACAAGGCCTTAACGCTTAGCCGGCAATTTGCAGATTGAGATGGTTAGAGCAGTGACACTTTCATGTCACTTTCTAGTGGGGAATGGGAACTATGAATAGAGAAGAAAAGAGCAGGATTGAAATTATACACTCACATAACCACATACCATCAGTCCGTATATGATACAAAAACCCTCTGGATTCCATTGTTTTGCATAATTTTTTAACTGTGTGTCACTTCTTCGGTGTGCGATGACACTGATTATTGTAGAGGGGGGTGACACCGACCCACGATGAGATAAGAACCCCGTCCATTGGTTTGCAAGACGGGACAGAAACGGCCCAACAGAGAATCTTTCTCTGATCAGGCCTTACTTAAACGGTTCAAAAACCGTTATTAATCCATGGAGGAGACATGGGCAAGGCAGCCAAAAGGGAAAAAGCAAAGCGCAGGCGTTATTTTAAAAATCTGGCGGGGAAAAGTCCTGATAGATTTGCTTTTGAATGGGAGAAAAGGCTCTCGTCATGGTTGTTCCTGATCAATGAGAGCGCCGGGCTATTCTCGGACGATAATGGGTACCCTATTGCGCCGGTTTTTACCATAGTGGATGAGGCTATCAGTATCCTGGATGAGTGTGGTGAGGATACATTTAAGCAGTACGGCAAAAAGACCTTTGATCTCTTAACCACACAATGCTCCATCTCTCTTTCGGCAAAAGTCTTTCCTCAATTTTACAGAATAGATAAAGGGAAAACAATATGTGAAAGGCCGTAAGAGTGCTTTCATGGGACTATTTGGAGGCTATTTTGGACGAGACACAACTTCACACCTGATAGCTTCTGGCAATTCGGATGAGATAGGCCCTGGGGACACAAATCATCCGCCATAAAGTGAGTAGAAGGCTGCCGGGGTTCGTTTCGGCGGTCTCTAATTAACATAGAACGTGAATTGCTTGGAAAATCACAGTGATGAAAACTTCATTGAGAATAAGGAGAGGTAGAATGGCGAGTAAGTTTACAGAATCTGTAATAGATTATTTTAAGAAACAATTAGATTATAGAGAATGAGCAAGTCACCATCTAGTGGGAGGATCTGTGTGAAGCGTTTTGAGAAGGTTCCGTTCGGCAAAAGGATCGAAAACAACTTGATTGAATCCCTCAGGATGGCAGGGATTAAACCCGAAACAAGCGCCGAATTGGACCACAATTATAAGATTGATCTTATCCTAAAACTAAATTATCAGAAGGTTGGAATACAGTTTAGCCTGAAGCGGGATAGCATTAAGGCCAGGGTTGCCAAAATCTGTGCCCTGGACGTGGTGTCTCGTTTCATTTACCTGAGCATAGCAAAAGAGTTTTTTGACCGACCCGATAAAAATAATGGGAAATATCTCTACCATGCCTTGAATAGAATCGCAGAGAAATATTCAGAAAAGGCATTATCTGTCAATATTGACCATCGTGGTTTGCAGGTTCAGCCGATGTGATCTAGGGATTTATGATCTGGAGAAGGACGAAAAATGAAGTATGAAACGCGAAGCCATAAGAACAAAAGCAGGAAACCCTGGTTCCCTAGAACGAGGGTATTGATTCCAGCTCACAAGGTTATGCGCACTGTGAAGGACTATGATCGGAAAAAGGAACAGGACGTAGAGCACTGGCTCAGAGAATATTGAAGTTGCGTTTTTTGCACTGCGGTTGCTTAAGGTTTATATAGGATCACCCTGATTTGAAAGAGCTTATATCAACTTCAAGACCAGGAGGTATATTATGAACGCACACCAGTTGAAGAAGGACATCTTTGACGCAGATCATCCCGAAAAACAGATAAAAGCAGCCTATCAGATGAGGTATGTACAAAGTGACTTGGAGGTTGTACACATACTCTTTCGAGCCTGTTATGAGGCAAAAGACCCGAAACTTCAACAGGAAGCAGTGCGCTCATTAGGAACACTGAAACCGGATAGGACGATGGAAACATTTATCAAATCAACTCACAGCCATGATGAGGAAAAGCGTATGCGTGCTTACTACCACCTCGGCACCTTAAGCAATCCTAACGCTATTGATGCTGTCTTAAGAGGGCTCACTGACCCGGATGAAAGGGTGCGTAAGGCAGCAGCCGTGTCAGCCGGAAGATTGGGAGGCAATTTTGAAGTGATCAACGCTTTGAAGAGACTCCTGAATGGCTTTGAGCCTGATTCTATTAAAATAGCTGCCGGAATTTCCATTGATATGATCAAGAAAAGGATGAACGGAAAGCAAAGCTCTGATGGTAATCGCTCATTTAATAAACAGGTGGGTGAAAATAAAAACGCACAAAAGGGCTTCAATAAGACTAACCACGCGCCTACGTCATACACACCAAAGGGTTTTTAAAAAAGGGGGGTTCATATGATATTCAAGATATTGTGTTTTGCTGTGTTGGCTTTAGTTTTTTCTTATCCCGCCTATGGAGCTGAAGGCGAACGGCTGGACCATGAGTGCACTCTCTTCGTGGAGTCGGGTGATTCCTATATAAAGCTTTTCGGTGCCGACTGGATGAGGGTCTTTCAGGCGAACGACAATATAACATTTTATAATAAGCAGGGAAAGTTGGCTCCCAGTCCTGAGAAGTTGGTGATAGGGCAGAGACTGGTAGTACGGGAAGGGACATATCTGACTGAAAGAGCCATGGAGAGACTTAGCAGATATAAAGAGATTAGAGGCGCAGCCATTAAATCTATACACGCTGCAAAGGCCCTGGCAGGTCAGGACGGCGAGAACAGATCCGAGGTCTATGAACAAGGCTTGAGTCTTCTTGCGGGGGCGGAAAAGGCAACGGAGGGCATAACTTTTGGTTTTGTTAACTATCTTAGAGCAGAGAAACTGGCCCGGGAAGCCATAAGACACTTCACTGTCGCTATGAATCTTCGCAAGGCGAAACGCGGCATGGAGCAATTGAGGGAGCATGTGGAAAGAGAACACGTTGAAGCCACGGAACAGATAATATTCATTTATAAAAAGCGAATGGTCACTCTCGTGTCAGTAAGCCTGTCGCTCTTAGGTATTTTGTGGTTTATACACCGCAGGAATAGAAGGGATCGGATCAAAAGGGTAAAGGCATGGTTAGCCCAGCACGAGGCGCAGTTGGAGAGACTTGAAAGGGCAGTAGGATAAAAAACGGTACTTCGATTGCAATAGATAATTATTGAAGGGAGCAAAGGCCGCCGGCTTCTAAAGTCGGCCTTCTTATTAACGAGAGCCGCAATGGATTCACACGTTGCGGCTCGCTTCTTTATGGAGGTATGAAGATGGAGCTTGAGACTTTTATCCTAGAGGATAATGAGTGCATTGACCTTGGTGAGGCACAGGAGGCCTATGACAACTACCCCAGGACTGAGGAGACCTTTCAAGGGAAACGAGAGGAATACCTGGCCTATGTCGAGGAACTCAAATCAAAGAACCCTGCCAGCATTACCAGACAGGAAGAGGAGAGGGCCGATACCCTTTATGAAGAAACGAATCGTATCCGACAGGACTGCCTGGACAGAAAAGCGGTTTTATCCCGCAAACTGGAAGAGCTTATCCTTGAGATTAAGGAAATAGAAGCTGACCTACACTACCATGTTAAGAGTTTCGATGATGAAGGCATTCAGTTGGCGCAATCCCTTTTTAAAGAGGTACTCGAGTTGAGGGATAACAATGGGCTGATAAATGCGATTGAAAGGGCTTACCAAGCGAGAGAATCTCTGACAGGTCTTCTTGTCCAGGCTAGGGATGTATGGCTCCGAAGGCATGATGAGAAAGTGTGCAGCTTTCTTAATCCATCAGAAAAGGGATGAAATCGAAGCTTAAAATATCTATGTCGGTCACATTTTTGGTTCGTCGCAACACTAAATAATTGAGACTGGGTTAAGGGGGTAACTTATGAGAAGTGTGTACTGTCAACACCATCGAGAAAGAAAACTACTACCTGTAATGATTTATTTCAATAATGGTTCTTTGGGCAAGGAATATATCTGCGCAGTCTGTTCAGGGGTCAGAACATTCAATACCGGGAAGATAGTCTCAATTGTTCCTGAGTGCGGATACGGTTTTATCAGTGGCGTTAAGGAGAACATTTTCTTCCATTTCAGCAACCTTGCCTATGACATTAGATTACATAAAGGAATGGCTGTCTCCTATGAGATAGAGTTCCTTGAAGACAGAAAGTTTAATTATCAAGCAACCAACATAAGACCTTTGAACGGAGGGAAAAATGGATATTAACTGCCAAGTAGTCATTAACAATCTGGACACGTTCAGCAATGCGTATGGAGTGAAACCGAATACCTTGAGGCTGATTGAAGAGATCTCCAATGGAAATGGTCATGTGGAGAGCGTTGGGGTCTTACTTAGAGACACTGTCACTAAGAAAGGTCTGGTCAGTTGTCAGTTTCCATTGCATTGGGATATCACAGACGAGATGCTCTGGGTCCTGATAGATGAAAGAGATGTGGAGGCAGTGCCAATTTGCACCAGAGAAGTGACTGTTGCTGAGAGGTTGAGAAACACATGGAAAAGGCTAAAGGACAAGATGACTGAAGATGTTTATTTCCTGATGGAAGAGGGCGACTTCAAGCTGAAGGTACACGACTCAATTTCCAAACACGCAGTCATAGAAAACTATATTCCAAAGGATGAGTCTGGCTACATACGCCGTAATCGAAAAGGTATCTTTTTTATGAAGAGCTGGTGTGATTTCTCTGAAATAGAGGAAGGTAAAGAGGTATCATTTATTCCAATAATCTCACGACAAGGCCTGCAGGCCAGAGCAGTCCGTGAAGTAGCGTAATGAAAAACCATGTAAGTCTAAGGGAGGTTAAATATGGATACTGTAAAGGCAAAAAAGAGTAATGGAGGCTTTCTCGTTCTAAACTTGTTCTTTGGCATTATTGCAGGGGCTCTGGTCTTTCTATCCCTGTCC
>Ga0209345_10002736_pt1 | contig 19021 bp, 13 predicted proteins | sample Cruoilmetagenom7_FD_187294 | JGI IMG/M metagenome (GOLD analysis project Ga0209345, IMG submission 187294) | Oil polluted marine microbial communities from Coal Oil Point, Santa Barbara, California, USA - Sample 7 (SPAdes) (version 2) | ecosystem: Environmental > Aquatic > Marine > Oil seeps ... | reverse complement strand
AACACTATTTATAGTAGCAATATTACTAATTATTTAAGTAAAATGCTATGATTTTTTTAAAACATCATCTATAGATATTTTCTTTCCATTTTTAAACGCAACTATAAAGGCAGAACCATATCCTTTTGATTTTACCAGTTCTTTTATCTCTTTAATTTTGTTATAATCTGATGTTTTTCCAACGTAATATTTATAGATACTTCCAAATTTAACTCGTTCAACATTTCTTAAACCATTAAAATTATACGATTTCGTTTCTAGCTTTCTTTTTCCAGCTGCAATTTGAACCTTAAATTTAATATTCTTTTTACTATTGACAACTTCTTTTGGAGGCTTGACTTCTGTTTTATTATCAACAATAACATCATCATTTACTACTGTATTTAATGTAAGTTGTTGAATGTATTTTAAAATATTTTTATAAATAGATTCTGAAAATTTTTGCTGACCGTTTTTAGAACTTAAATAAAGTCCTTCTGCTTTATTAGTAAGAAACCCTAATTCTATTAAAACACTTGGCATATAGGTTTGGTGTAAAACTACAAAACCTGCTTGTTTAACACCTCTGTTTTTTCGTTTCAAAGTATCTGTAAATCCACTTTGAATAATACTCGCTAATTGAATACTTTGATCTAAATATTCTTCTTGCATTAATGTAAGTCCAATAACAGATTCGGGTGAGTTAGGATCAAAACCTTTATAATTTGTTTTGTAATTATCTTCTAATAATATAACTGAATTCTCTGCTTTTGCAACTTCAAAATTTTGTTTATTTGCATGAGTTCCCAACACCCAAGTCTCTGAACCTGAAGCTTGTGAATTGTGTGCATTACAATGTATAGAAACAAATAAATTAGCATCAGCTTTATTTGCTATCCTTCCTCGTTCCCATAAATCGACAAAAATATCTGTTTTTCGTGTGTAAACAACTTTAATATTTTTTTGATTTTCTAATAATTTACCTACTTGAAGCACTACTTTAAGTGCAATCTCTTTTTCTTTATTGTTTTTATACCCAACTTTACCAGGGTCTTTTCCACCATGACCAGCATCTAGCACTACAATAAAATCTTTTTTTTGGGCAAAGGCAGTAAAATTATTAGAAAAAAAGGTTGCTAAAAATACGAAAACCAAGCTTAATTTCGTTGTAATTTTAATTTTAGAGAGGAGTTGCGATTTCATCAATTATTTTAATTATTTTTGGCGTTTGTTATTTGTGTGTTTCAAATATTAAGCCATACATTTACAACTGTTAATTATTAGGTTGATTAATTAATAAGCTAATGTAAAAAAAGTTATGCTATCAGCCCAATTTAATAGGTTTTTTTATAAAATATTTAGTTATTAAAACATCTCATAAAAATATATATAATATACTGTTTTTGATAATTGCTTTTAGCTTTATCAATACAAATTCTTTTTCTCAAGAAATTAAACAACAATCAATAAAAACAGCACCTTTTAAGTTAATTGATACTTTAAATTTAAAATCTACAGATACTATTTCTAAACCTTTAGATACAATTACCAAGCCTAAAGATAGTATTATAAAACCTAAAGAACTTTTAGAAAGTATTATAGACCATTCTGCTGATAGTTTAATCAGGCAAGATATCAAAAACAATAAAATTATATTGTTCAATAATGCTCATATACATTATAAAGATATAGATTTAACAGCTGGATATATTGAAATTGATAATAATACAAACATTGTATGGGCAAAAGGGATTAAAGATAGCATTGGAGTATATTCTCAACTCCCTGTTTTTAAACAAGGAACTGAAGAAACTACACAAGATTCAATTTCGTTTAATTTTAAAAGCGAAAAAGCTAAAATTTGGGGATTACGCACAGAGCAAGATGGTGTAATTATAAAAGGAAAAGTTACTAAAAAAGAAAACGACTCAACAATTTATGTGCAAAATATAAGGTTCACAACTTCAGAAAAAGAAAATCCTGATTATTATATATCAACAAAAAAAGCTAAAATTGTTCCTAATAAAAAATTAGTAATTGGGCTAAGTAATTTAGTAATACAAGATGTGCCAACTCCTTTATTTTTGCCTTTTGCATATATACCTCTTACAAAAGGTAGTACTTCTGGTTTTATAATGCCAACTTGGGGTGATACTGCTCAACAAGGATATTTTTTACAAAATGGAGGTTACTATTTCGCTATAAATGATTATGTAGATTTGGCTGTTTTAGGAGATGTATATACAAATGGAAGTTGGGGTTTAAGAACTGAATCTAACTATGCTGTGAGATACAAATTTAATGGTAATTTTAATTTAAGATATGAAAACTTAAAAAATAGTATTAGAGGTTTTGATGATTTCTCAAAAACAACAAGTTATAATATAAGATGGAGTCATAGCCAAGATGCCAAAGCAAGTCCAAACTCAAGGTTTTCTGCTTCTGTAAATTTAGGAAGTAGTACTTACTATAGAGAATCTTTAAATGAAATAAATTCCAATGCCTTTTTAAATAATACACTAAGTTCTTCCATTTCATATTATAAAAAGTTTGTTGGAACACCATTTAACTTATCACTTTCAGCAACACATTCGCAAAATACAAATACCAAAAGTATTACTATGTCGCTACCTGCTTTACAAGTTAATATGGATAGAATATATCCATTTGCTTCAAAAGCTGGTTCAAAAAATAACGCAATACAAAAAATAGGTGTAACATATTCTCTAAAAGGAGATAATAAATATGATACAACTGATGATTTTTTCTTTAAAAAAGAAATGTTTGAAACTGCTAAATCTGGATTACAACACAACGCCACTTTTAGTACAAATATGAAGTTATTAAAATATTTTACACTCTCACCTAATGCAAATTACAAAGAAGTTTGGTATTTTGATAAAATTAGTAAAACCTATAATGCTACTGAAGATTTGGTGGTTTCAGATACCATAAATAAATTTAGTACTTTTAGGGAATATAACGCTGGAGTCTCATTATCAACAACAGTTTATGGAATGTTGAATTTTAAAAAAGGAAGACTACAAGCTATTAGACATGTAATAAGACCTTCTGTATCTTATGGTTATCGCCCTGATTTTAGCTCGTATTATGATGAAGTTCAACAAAGTGAAGATGAAAATAACATTCTTGAGTACAACCCTTTTACAAATGGAATATACGGAGGGCCAAGCACTGGACTATCAAACAGTTTAAGTTTTACGCTAAATAATACGTTTGAAGCAAAAGTAATGTCCAAAGACTCTACAGAAGTTGAACCAGAGAAAATTACGCTTATTAATAACCTTAACTTTTCAACAAGTTACAATATGGCTGCAGATTCATTAAAATGGAGCCCTGTTAGAATGACTGCCGGAACAGACCTTTTTAATAAAAAATTAAAACTAAATATAAATGCTACTTTAGACCCTTATGCACTTACTGCAGACGGAAAAAGAATTAATACATTTAACATTAATAATGGCGGTAGCTTATTCAGATTAACTAATGCTGGATTAACAATGAATTATAATCTTGCTAGTAGTAAATCTGAAGGTCAAAAAAATTCAAGTCAGAAAAATGCTGAAGCAAATAATTCTGATGGTATTTTTGGTAAAAACTTAAATGCTAGTAACAACTTGGATACTGGAAATAACTCTAACAAAAAGAATTCAAAAACAGCAAAACTCTATCGCGCTACATTTCCTTGGACTTTAAAATTAGCGTACTCATTAAATTATTCAAACTCAAGCCGTCAAAATGAAATATCATCAAACTCATTAATGGTTTCTGGTGATATTGAATTAACCCCTAAATGGAAGGTGGGTGCTTCATCTGGTTACGATATTAAAAATCAAGGATTTAGCTATACGCAATTACGTTTTTCACGTGATTTAGATAGTTGGAAATTGAATTTTAATTGGGTGCCTTTCGGTGACAGACAAACTTATTACTTTTTCTTAGGTGTAAAATCATCTATGCTTAGCGATTTAAAATATGATAAGAGAAAAGTACCAGACAGACGATTATTCTAAAATTCTTACAATTATGAAAAAAATTATTAAAACAAACAATGCTCCTGCTCCTGTTGGACCTTATAACCAAGCGGTATTAAAAGGAGATACTCTATATACTTCTGGGCAAATTGCTATTAACCCAACAACTGGAAATATTGTTAATGAAAATATTGAAGTTGAAACCAAGCAAGTACTAGAAAATATGAAAGCTGTTTTAACTGAAGCTAAAATGACTTTTAACAATGTTGTAAAAACTACCATATTTGTTAAAAACATGAACGATTTTGCAAAAATAAATGCTGTTTATGCTACTTATTTTGAAGCAGATACTGCACCTGCACGCGAAACTGTTGAAGTAGGAAATTTACCGTTATTTGTAAACGTTGAAATTTCAATGATTGCTATAAAATAACTAACTTATATTGCTTTTATCAAAAGCTCTGCAGTAGCTGGGTTGGTTGCTAAAGGCACATCATGAACATCACACAAACGCATTAACATAGCAATATCTGGTTCATGCGGGTGTCTATCTAAAGGATCTCTAAAAAAGAAAACCATATTTGTTTTTCCTTCAGCTACTCGTGCTGCTATTTGCGCATCACCTCCGTAAGGTCCAGATAAAAATTTACGCACTTTAAAACCTGATTTCTCCGCATTTTTACCTGTAGTTCCAGTAGAAATTAGCTTAATTTCTTTTGCCAAAATTAACGCTTTAAAATCCATTAAAAACTGAATCATTTCAGCTTTTTTACCATCGTGAGCTATAATTGCTATTTCCATAATTTAAAAGTATAAAAAACTATTAACGTACACTTAAAGTGCTGCTGAATATTCAATTAGGTCTACTAATTTAGTAGCATATCCAAATTCGTTATCGTACCACGAAATGATTTTGAAAAAATTCTGATTAAGAGCTAAACCAGCATTAGCATCAAAAACACTTGTTCTAGGCTCAGAAACAAAATCCTGTGAAACAACTTCATCTTCAGTATATCCTAAAATTCCTTTTAATTCATTTTCAGAAGCCTTTTTCATGACACTTTTAATAGCATCATATGAAGTTGACTTATTTAAACGAACTGTTAAATCAACTAATGACACATCAACAATAGGAACTCTTACAGCCATTGCTAATATTTTCCCTTTTAGTTCAGGGATAATTTTAGTTATTGCTTCTCCAGCACTTGTTGTTGTTGGAATCATATTATTTAAAGCTGATCTTCCTCTACGCCATTTATCAGAAGGCCCGTCTACAGTTCTTTGACTTGACGTTGTTGAATGAACAGTATTTACCAAAGCTTCCTCAATTCCAAAGTTATCATTTAAAACTTTTGCAATTGGTGCTAAACAATTAGTTGTACATGAAGCGTTAGAAAACACACTTTCATTTTTAGAAAGCAATGTATTGTTAACTCCCATAACATACATTGGAGCATCTTTTGAAGGAGCTGAAATAACCACTTTTTTTGCACCACCTTTTAAATGCAATGCAGCTTGATTTTTATTTGTAAAATAACCTGTTGATTCAATTACATAATCAACATCTATTTTGTTCCATTTAATATTTTCTGGTTTTTTTTCTGAAGTAATACGAATTGATTTTCCATTTACAATAAGTTCATTTTCTTTAACCTCAACACTTCCTTTAAATTTCCCATGAACTGAATCAAATTTCAGTAAATAAGCTAGGTGGTTTATTTCTAATAAATCGTTTATCGCTACAACTTCTATATTTTTTCTATTGACAATTGATCTTAAAGCAAGACGACCAATTCTTCCAAATCCGTTTATACCTATTTTAATCATGTGATATTGATTAGAGTTATATTATTTTTAACATATTAAACTGACATAATATCACTAACACGTAATAACTCTTTATTAATTTCATGGTATCCTTTTACTGCTTTTTCTAACTCGGTAGTTTCAATTTTATTATTTACAATTCCCACCATTAAATTTGTTTTCCCATCTAAAAGTAACTCAACTGCCTTTACTCCTAACCTTGTTGCTAAAACTCGATCAAAACAACTTGGAGAACCTCCACGCTGCATATGTCCCAAAACTGAAACTCTCACCTCATACTGTGGCAAATTTTCTTCAACATAATCAGCCAATTCAAATACACTTTTACCAATCTTATCACCTTCTGAAACTACAACAATACTTGATGATTTTCCAGATCGCTTACTTCTTTTTAATGCTTCTAATAAACGGTCTAGACCTAAATCTTCTTCTGGAATTAAAATCTCTTCAGCTCCTGCACCAACACCCGCATTTAAAGCAATAAAACCAGCGTCACGTCCCATTACTTCCACAAAAAACAACCTATTATGTGAACTAGCTGTATCTCTAATTTTATCAATTACTTCAATAACTGTATTTAATGCCGTATCAAAACCAATGGTATAATTAGTACCAAATATATCGTTATCAATTGTACCTGGAATTCCAATACAAGGGAAATTATATTCATTATTAAAAACCATACCTCCAGTAAAAGTACCGTCTCCTCCAATTAAAACTAGTGCATCAATTCCGGCAGTTTTTAATTGCTCATAAGCTTTTGCTCTTCCATCTTTGGTTCTAAACTCTTTTGAACGAGCAGATTTTAATATGGTACCACCTCTATTTACAATATTACTTACATGACGTGGAGAAAGGTTTTTAAAATCACCTTCTATTAGCCCTTGGTAACCTCTATAAATACCAGCACACTCAATACTATAATAAGAACAAGCTCTAACAACCGCTCTAATTGCTGCATTCATTCCTGGTGCATCACCACCTGAAGTTAATACACCTATTTTTTTTATCTTTTTGCCCATAAAACGAATTACAAAATTAGATTTTAATTTTAGAATATTTGATTATTTACCACAAATTTTCTGGATACACGTTTGCTTCTTTTAATTTATGAATTTCAGAAGTTACATATTCTTTATCTTGTTTATAGGTAACACCAAACCAACGTGCATTAGACTTTAAAACTTCCATAGTAGCAATATTGTTTACAATTACATGATTTACTGCTAAAGGAATAAAAAATTCTGCTTTTGGTTCTTTATAATTCTCTTCTAAAAAGCTTTCAAATAATGATGCTGAAACTTCAAAATACTTTGGCGTAAATCCAAAAAAGTTCATTGAAACTACTGTTTCTTCAGAAATAGGAATCAGATTTTCATTTTCATCTTTAAATTTTAGTTCTCCATCTACTTTTTCAATATGTGTACGTTCTGTTATACCTGTTAAATGCCCATTTTTATTTACTTTACACTCACCTCTTGATACAAAACCATAATCTGAAACTGTATTTTTTAATACATAGCCCATCATATTAAAATTAGTTGAATTTTTATCGGTTCTTTTTAAAGATTCAGCCATAACTTCAAAAGCTTCTTTCCCATAAAAATCATCGGCATTTATCACTGCAAAATTTTCTGTTACAACTTCTTTTGCCATTAATAAAGCGTGACCTGTTCCCCAAGGTTTTTTTCTATCATTGTCCTTATATTTTTCAGGAATATTCTCAATTTCTTGAAAAACATATTCAACTTCTATTTTACCATCTAATTTATCGTTAAAAAAAGCTTTAAAATCTTCTTCAATGCTTTTTCTAATAATAAATACTACTTTACCAAAACCTGCTTGTATGGCATCATAAATCGAAAAATCTAATATGGTATCTCCTTGTGGTGTAAATGTGTCTAATTGTTTTAAGCCTCCGTAACGACTTCCAATACCTGCTGCTAAGACTACTAAAGTTGGGTTATTCATTTTTAATTATTTTTTTACTTTTAAATTTTATTAATTTATTAATATTTTTTGCTGTGTCTATTAATTTTATAGTGTTAATTGAATCCTTTAATTGCTTCTTTCTTAACCCTATTTTTTCTAACAACTCTTTACCATTATCAAAATCTATTTGATAGTTCATACCAACACCTTGGGTGTATCCTTCTTCATCTTGATTTGAATATTGAATTTCATTTTGACGATTAAATACCGATGAACGTAATGTTCCTTCTTCATTCATTAAAAATTCTACATTTACTTCTCCAATAACACTTGATTGCTCTTTAGAACCAATTGGCACACCTACTTTACCATTAATAATTATTCTATCATTCACCTGAAAATCAAGTGCAATTGCTAATTGATCATCAATATTTAAATTATCCACTTTATTTTTTTCTCCTACTGTGTAAACTGGTTTTAGTTTAAAGCGATTATCTCCTTGATTAAAAATATTATCAAAAGCATTTGAAAGCATATCAAAACCGGTTCCATATAATGCCGCATTACTATTTACGCTTATGTCTGTTTCATTAAAAAAACTTCCTGAAGCCAATAAAAATAAAAATTGAATTGTTTTATTATTATCATCGTTACTATTTAATTTAAACGCTAACTCTGAAGCTACTGTTGAACTAGAATTTGGAATCTCAATATCAAATTCGCGGTGAGAGTTAAATAATTCACCTGAAAATCGTGTAATTAAATCAATAGGAATTTTTCTATTTGCTGTAATATTTTCTAATAAAGATTTTGGATTTGCCGATACTCTATGAACAGCTTCAATATTAATTTCGGCTGTAAGAGGATCTCCACTCCAAGAAATACTTCCTCCTTGCTTTACTGTAAATGGTTTATTTATAATACCTCCATATTTAAAATTATACACACCATTATCAACCACAAAATCACCATACATATCAAATTTATCTTTGGTATCTAGCTCTAATTGTAGGTTACCTGTTCCGCTACCTTGTAAATAACTTCCTGTAGCTTTATCTAAAACCATCTCAACAACAGCATCTTTTGTAACCTCAATATTAAAATTTAATGATAATCCTTTTAATTTTTCAGAAATAAAAGCTTTTCTAATTTCTTCGTTTTCTTCTAAATCATCCTTATTAATAAACCTAATTAATTCTGAAGTTTCAACTGTTTTAACATCACTTATTGGTATTACAAAATGAGTTCCTTTTTTTGTTTTTCCAATAACATCAATAACTAATTTATCTGTTAAACCACTAATAGTTGCATTTCCTTCAATAAAACCAGAACCAAAATATACAGAATTTTCTTCTTCAACAGTATTTAACACTAATAAATTATTGGTGTCTAAATTTAAATTGAGTGACCAATCATCAAAAAATTGATGACTTAAAGTTCCTGTTAAGTTTCCTTTAGTTTGATGTTCTTTATCTTTTAAAGTTACATCTTCAAAAACAAATGTTTGATCCTTTAAATTTATAACACTTGTACCATCAAAATCATAATCAACATTTATATATGGAAAATATAGCCCTGCTTGATCTAAAAATAAATCACCTTCCATAGTTGGATTACTTAACAAACCTGTTAAATGTGCGTTTCCGTACACAAACCCTCTAATATTGTTAAATACATCTTCACCAAGTGGACTAAAAGCATCTAATTTAAACGCTTCAAAATCAATATTTACATCCAATGTTGGTTTTTGGGGGGAAAAATCTAAATCTCCAATTGCTGAAAAACTTTTACTTTCATCATTTTCCAAAGAGATATCCAATTCATATTTTTTTAATGAATTTTTCCCTTCAACTGCCATCTTTAAATCTCCTTGCTCAGAATTATTTATAACAAAATTTGATATTGAAAGGTTTGCTGAAGGCCTAATTTGCTTTTGAAATTGATTGTAATTAAGTGTACCATTAAGCATTCCTTTTAAACTTAAACTATCAATATTTGGGGTGATACTTGCTAATTTTACGTTTTTAAAATTAAACTTAATGTCTTTTGATATCGTATCATTAATTTTACCAGAAAACTCAATCTTTTGATTATTTGAAGCTATTAAAAATGGGGCGAAATTATAAGTATTGGTTTCATTATCGTAAACTACTTTATTTTCAAAATTATTAGATGGATTTATAATCCATTTATTATTTTTAAACGTAAAGTTAGATTTTTGAATACCAAAAACCGACTTATTTTCTTTATTAAATGTATGATAAAACGATAAGTTATAATCTTCTGTTTTTGCAATTCCACCTTTAAATTCTGTTCTAAAATATAAGGTGTCATTTAAAGTAATATTCACTAATTGTATATCTGAAATATCGTAATTACTGGTACTTATTTTATCAATAGAAAGTTGTGTATTAAATAATGGATTTTGATTGTCAATTTGCAAATTTAAATCATCTATACTATTTTTATAAGCTTCAACTTTTGGTGATTTCATAGTTATCTTAAACAAATTATCATCAGAATTAATGGCTCCTCGTATTGATGTATTTGCTGAAAGTGTTACTTTAGGATAAAAAACTTCAATAATTTTATTATAAACTTTAAATCTGAAATCTAAATATTGCCCTGATGAGACTTGATGAGGTTTATAATTTGAATAAATACTCCCTATTGAATTTTGGGCTAATTTACCTAACTCATTAAATTTAAATATTCCCTTTACATTTCCATCAATAATTTCCGAAGAATTTATAGTTATAGTTCTAATACTATCCAAAAATGCTGAAGTAACGTTAAAATCTTTAAAAAAATAATTACCTTTTTGATTTGTATATAACGAGTTTTTAAAATCTATAGTACCAACTAAATCATCAATTGAGTTTCCTTTTACCTTAATTTCAATATCTCCTTTTACATTTGATATGCTATCTCTTTTAAAAACATTAATGGCTTTTAAATCACAATAATCTACAAAAGTTTTAAAATTAAAAGTGTAGATATCAGAAGAAAAATCGGCTAAACCATTAAAATTTAGTTTAATATTTTTATCATTCACTTCCATTTCACCATTAAAATGTTTGTTTTTTACAATTCCATTTATGGTAATATTACTGTACGTATAATTTTTATATTGATGCTTTGAAACTAAACCTTTTATTGATGTATTTATTTTTTCTAACGTAAATCCCTCTCCTTCAATATCTCCTTCTAAAGATAATTGACCAATTAATGGGTCAGTTAAAATTTCACCTAACTCTAAGTCAATAACCTTTATGTGCCCAATATATGATGCTTCATCTATATTATCAATATTTGTTAATTCTAAATCTGAAATTAAAGTGCCAATATCCGTAAGCGTCGTTATTTGAGCATTTATTAAATTAGGAGTTATATATGTTTGGCCACTTATTGTGAATTTTCCTAATTTTTTAAATGATGACGGCAAGGTTTTCCCTAAAACATTTGGTAATAAGGTTTTTAAATGGTTATAATCTGAAGTTAAATTGGCTAAATTACCCTCTAACGAAAATCCATTTTCTTGATTAAATGAGTTTTTAAAATTTAAAGTTCCATTAATAATTGCATTTTTATCGCTAGTTAACTTAAGATTACTTGTTACAAAATTGTTTAATTTTCCTGTTATTTTTGTTGAAAAACTTAACACATCATCTGTTCCCAATTCATTATAAAACTTATTTAAATCTAACATTGAAACCTTAGCTTCAATTACATCAGCTTCAATGTTTACTTTATTGTTAAAGTCTGAAAAATCTTCTCTTTTATAAGTAAATTTTAAATTGGTTGAAATTGAAGATGTTTTAGTTTCTAAAACCGTATTTTCAAAATTCATAAACTGTTTAGTGTATGTAAAATCACACGCTAATTTTTGAATTTCAAGATTATGATTTTCAATAAAGCTTAGACTTTCAATATTTGTAGAAACATTAGGACCTTCAATTTTAAAATTTTTAGTAGTCCCATTTATTTTTTTGAAAAATAATGGATTATCCGTTGGAAAGTTCGCATCAACAACCTCAACATAACCATCTTTTAGCTTTAAATTTGTTGCAGTTAGTAAAAACCCTGAAGGTTTTTCTGATACAGTTCCATCATCAAATTTATCAACAAAAACTGTTAAAGCATCATCTACTTCACCTTTATAAGTATTTATATTAACTATAAAATTACTCAAATAAATTTGCCCAAAATCTAGCTTACTATTAATCATATTTCTATAACTAAAAACCGAAGTAGTTAAATTTTGTGCGTAAATTAAAGTATCGTTATGGTGATTTTTAATAAGAACATCTTTTAATTGCACATTTCCTAAAAAGGATAAGTCAACTTTAGCAACATTAATATCAACATCAAAATCCTTTTGCAAATAACTTGTAGCTGTTTTCCCCAACTTTGTTTGTATGGAGGGAACAGACAAAGTAATACTTACTAATGCCAATAAAAGCAACAGTATCACTAAAATTCTAACAACTATTTTTTTAATTCGTTTGATATGCGCTAAATTTGCATTTTTACGGCAATTATTATGCCTTTAATTGTTATTCTATATTAATAAATGATTAAAAATAAATCAATTTACATTCTTGGTATTGAATCGTCTTGTGATGATACAAGTGCTGCCGTTATTTGCAACGGAAAAATACTATCAAATGTTGTAGCTAATCAAGAAATTCACGCTAAATATGGCGGTGTTGTTCCCGAATTAGCTTCACGTGCTCATCAACAAAATATTGTTCCTGTAATTCAACAGGCAATTCAACAAGCAAATATCGACAAAAAAGACTTAAATGCCATAGCTTTTACTCGCGGACCTGGATTAATGGGATCTTTATTAGTTGGAACCTCTTTTGCGAAGTCACTTTCATTAGCTTTAAACATTCCGTTAATAGCTGTAAACCATATGCAAGGACACGTTTTGGCGCATTTTATTGAAGATGAGAGTCAGCAAATACCACCATTTCCTTTTTTATGCTTAACCATTAGTGGTGGACATACTCAAATTGTAAAAATTACCAATCATTTTGCAATGGAAGTTCTTGGTGAAACGCTAGATGATGCTGTAGGTGAAGCTTTTGATAAATCGGCAAAAATTCTTGGGTTACCTTATCCTGGCGGACCACTAATTGATAAATATGCAAAACTTGGAAATCCAAAAGCATTTCAGTTTACGAAGCCTAAAGTTGATGGTTTAAATTTTAGTTTTAGCGGTTTAAAAACGGCTATCCTTTATTTTATTCAGAAAAAAGTAAAAGAAAATCCTAATTTTATTGAAGAAAACTTAAATGATATTTGTGCTTCAATTCAATACACAATTGTTGAAATATTATTTAGCAAAGTAAAAAAAGCTGTAAAAGAAACAGGCATTAAGCATATTGCAATTGCTGGTGGTGTTAGTGCAAACTCAGAAATTAGAAAAGTTTTAAAATCTTTTGAAACATCTTTAGATTGGACAACTTATATTCCAAAATTTGAATATACAACAGATAATGCTGGTATGATTGCTATTACTGGCTATTTGAAATACCTAGAAAATGATTTTTCAAATGAAGCAACTACTGCTACCGCCCGCCTGAAAGTGAATGAAAGTTAGAAATAATTAATTAATGTGAAAATAACATTAAAGTTGTTTTAAGTATGAGAAAATTACTATTTCTAGGGTTCTTTTTTCTTTTTAATTTTATTTATATCCAAGCACAAAATAATCAAAATTTCAAATCCTTTTGGGTAAAGGCTATCAACTTCAAAGTAAAGATGGTAATTTTAAAATAAAATTTGGAGGTAGAATTCAACATCAATAATCATTATTTCTCAAGATAATGCTACCGAAGCTATAAATACTCAAAGTTTAAAAGAGTTCGTTTTTATAATTCAGGGACAATCTATAAATTCATTAATTACAACTAGAGTTTAGTGGAGGTAATACTACTAGTTTTTCAAATAAGTATTGTAATAAAATACCTCAACATTATTTTCTCCATTTATTTAACTAATACTTCCTTCAAACAATATTTACAAACAACCTTAAAGTAAACTTTGTGACATCTTAATTTTCAGTAACTAATGTTACTGCTATTTAACAACAATATCATTCAACTTATAATTTATCATATTCACAATAAATAGGTGTTTTTTTACACTTTCAATAGTAAATACTTTAAAATAATTAAACATTTTAACAATACACTAATAATTAAAAAATTTAGATTTAATTATTATCACTTTTTACATCACTTAGTTGAAAATATTCCATTAAAAACCAACATACTTAAATTTTTGAAGTGAAAAATTTTTCATTTTATAATTCAAAAAAGATAAAATATTTAAATTCAAAATATAATTATTTGATTTATAGCTACTTATAAAGTAACTAATGTTACTGTATAGAATAATTATGTATTAATATTGATATGACAAATATCATATAAAGAAGATTAAAGCATCTATAATTTTGGTGTAACAATTAGTACATCAATTTTAATTTAAATTACTTATAAAATGAGAAAATTAACAAATTTCCTAGGAACACTACTGTTTATTGCCACACTAATTAGCAGCTTTAGCAGTACAGCACAAGACAGTTTAAATACCACTAATTCTGAATTTGAATTATTAGTTCAACATTTAGAAGCTAACGGTAATTTTATTAACAGTGAATTAGCACCTGCAATAGTATTGGCATCTGAAATCAAAGACAATCTTAAAAACAAAAAATATCTAGTGTTAGATATTAGAAGTGAAAGCTGGTTTGAGTATGGTCACATTAAAAATGCTGAAAATTTAAAAGCTGAAAATTTACTTAATTATTTTCAAAATGATATTAAACCTGAAGAGTTTGATAAAATAACAATTGTTTGTTATTCAGGTCAATCAGCAGCTTATTTTGCTGGTCTATTAAGGCTTTATGGGTACAATAATGTTTACAATTTAAAATGGGGAATGAGTTCTTGGGATGAAGAATTTGCAACAAACATTTGGATTAAAAACTCGAAAGATGAGTATGTAGATCAACTTGAAACAACAGCTAACTTAATGCCAGAAAAAGGTGATACTCCAATATTAAATACTGGTAAAACAACAGGAGAAGAAATCTTAAAAGAAAGAATTAAAGAAGCATTTACTAAACCTTATAAAGAATATATCACTAAAGCTGTTGCTTATTTTGAAAATCCAGACAGCTATTATGTAGTTAACTATGTAGATGAAGAAAAATACAACTTTGGTCATATAAAAGGTGCTGTAAGATACCAACCTCAAAATTCACTTGCATCAACTACTAATTTATACACCTTACCTACCAATAAAAAAGTGTTAGTTAACTGTTTAACTGGTCAAGATGCAGCTTATGCAGTAGCATATCTTAATATACTTGGATATGATGTTGCAAACTTAGCTTATGGATCTAATGCTTTAATGAATTCAAAACTAGTTGAAAAAGGCTGGAATGGATTTAGTAATAAAGAAATTAAAGGTTACCCAATTGTAGAATAATAACAGCCATTAAGGCAAAACATCATTATATAAATATAAATAAACAAATCATGAAAAAATTATCATTATTATTAATAGGACTTTTATTAGTACCAACATTATTCTTAACATCATGTGACAGAGGTGATGAGCTGATAACTGGTGGCGGAACAGCCGAGCCTACATTTACACTTTTAAAGGATTATATGGTTGATAACCAACTAGACATTAACAATGTAATTACTAACCCTGCAGGAAAGAAATTTGTTGTTGGAGCACCTGCAGTAGCAGATTATGATGCTGCAGCATTTAAAGCAAAGTACTACATTATGGATATTAGAAATGCTACTGCCTATGGTGCTAGTCATATAGACGGAGCTGTAAACGTAGCTTTTGGAGATATATTAACCCAAGCTACTAATAAAGGAAACAAACAAATTTTAGTAGTTTGCTATACAGGACAAACAGCTTGTTATGGTGCAGCTTTATTACGTATGTATGGACATCCTAATGCTCAAGCATTAAAATGGGGTATGACAGGTTGGTCTGACACTACAGATTCATGGACAGCAAAAACTGGAAATGTTGGGTCTGAAAGTGCTAACTGGTCATTTGGTAGTGCTCCTGCTTTAAATATTTATGACGAACCTGTATTAACTAGCTTAAGCATTGATGGTGGGGAAATTCTAAGAAAAAGAGTTGAAGACGTTGTTGCCGCCGGGTTTAAAACTGCTTCTAATGCAGACGTGGTAGCATCTCCTTCTAGTTATTTTATTAATAATTATTTTAGCGAAACAGATTATACTGGGTTTGGTCATATAGATGGAGCACATAGAATCTTACCACTTACTCTTGCAAATGGAGAAACAAATAATTTAGATAAAGATGCAAAAATTGTAACGTACTGCTATACAGGACAAACTTCAGCAGTAATCACAGCTTGTTTAAGAGTTTTAGGGTATGATGCTTATAGTTTAACATTTGGAATGAATGGATTAAATCACAGTAGCTCACAATGGTCTTCAAACCAATGGGGTGTAGACAGTCATGCAAAAGGATTACCTCTTGTAAACTAATTAAACAGCTAAAAAATATTTAAAATTAAAGCTCTAGAAAACAACATTAAATTATAAAATGATGTTTTATAACCAATAAGTAATTACCGTTTTTTAGAGCTTTTTAATTCAAAAAAGAACAAAATGAAAACAAAAATAATTATACTATTCTCAATATTATTTGCATTGCAATTTAATACAACTTTTGCACAAGGCTGTGAAGATGATGCACCAGCACCTGGAACAAGTGGAGTTCCTTCAACAAGTAGTTCAACAGTATTTGGATATATTCAACCACAATACAACAACTATTTTACAGATCAAGGTGAAAATACCTTTAATTTTAAAAGAGCCAGACTTGGTGTAAAAGGTAGAGTAAACCGTTCTTTCTCTTATTACGTAGTACTAGAAACTAGTGCATTTATTGGTGGGGGTGATGCTTATTTGTTAGATGCATTTGTAACTTATGACAAACATGAATGGACAAAAATTTCTTTAGGTTCTTTCAAACAACCATTTGGTAGAGAGGTTACTACAGCTTGTCATTCATTAACTACAATTGACAGATCTATTGTTGCAGATCAATTAGTTGCTCCTCAAAGAGATATGGGGTTAATGTTATTAGGTGGATCTAGTAAAACTAAATTCAAATATGCAGTTGCTCTTATGAACGGAAGAGGATTAGGTGTAAATGACAATAACGAGAAAAAAGATGTTATTGGACGCGCTTCTTATCAAGTACTAGATTTTATCAACGTTGGTGCTAGTTTTAGATATGGATATCCTAATAATGAAGATGATGATAGAACAACTTATGGAATTGATGCATCTATTAAATATAAAGACCTAACAGTACAAGGTGAATACATTTATGACGAAGGGGATTATAACAGAGCTGCCGGTGGTGGTTGTGGTTCTGAGCCTCTTGAATTAGGTGAAAAAAGAGATGGAGCTTATGTTATGGCTACATATGATGTTAATGAAAAATTACAGCCTGTATTTAAATATGAATATTTTGATCAAGATATTGATATTAAAAAAGTTGGTTATCAAGAAAGAATGACCGTTGGTTTAAATTATTTCTTTAATAAAAAAACACGCCTTCAAATCAATTATCAAGCTAATATTGAAACACATATTAACGTAGATAATGATGCACTTTTAATGCAAATGCAAATAAGATTCTAAAATTTAAAACTTTAATAGTTATTTGATTAAGTAAACTCCTGACAATTGTCAGGAGTTTATTTTTGTTTATTTTGTAAATTTGTTTCTAATTTATTATCAAATAATTAATAATTATGAATATTGACAAAGCAATTTTATTAGATAAATTAAATGATTATTATACTGAAATTTTTGAAAAAGAACTTATAGATGAAATTGTAAGTGTAGGTATTCTCAGAACTATTGAAAGTGGCGGAACTTTAATTGATATTGGTGATAATATGACGCATATACCACTAATATTAAATGGTGCAATAAAAATTATACGTGAAGATAAAAACGGCGATGAAATTGCTTTGTACTTTTTAGAAAAAGGAGACACTTGTGCTATATCTTTTGTAAACTGCCTAAATAGATCTAAAAGTATGTTTAGAGGTATTGCTGAAAAGGAGACTGAAGGTATCTTTATACCTGTTAATAAAGTTGATGAATGGCTCAAAAAATATGAAACTTGGCGTCATTTTATTATTGACAGTTACCATATTCGCCTAATTGAAATGGTAGAATCTATTGACAGTTTGGCTTTTATGAAATTAGACGATAGATTGCTTAAATATTTAACCGATAAGGTTAAAATTATGCAAGATCACACGCTAATTATTACACACCAAGAAATTGCAGATGACATAAACACTTCAAGAGTTGTTGTTTCTCGTTTATTAAAACAACTTGAAAATGAAGGGAAACTTAAAATTCGTAGAAATAGAATTATAATTGATAATATTTAACTTATCAATTCTAAATAATCTGTTTCGGAAATTATAGGAATATTTAAACTTTCAGCTTTTTTAAGTTTACTTGGTCCCATATTATCACCAGCTATTACATAGCTGGTTTTTTTTGATATTGAACTACCTACTTTTCCTCCGTTATCTTCAATAGATTGTTTTAAATCATTTCTATTAAATTGCTTAAAAACCCCAGAAACAACAATTATTTTATCTTTCAACTTATCTGATTGATTTTCAAATGCCTCTTCTAATATTTCTAACTGAACACCAGCATCTTTTAACCTTTCAATAAGTTTAATATTCACTAAATTATTTGAAAAATCTATGACACTTTCTGCTATTCGCTCACCTATTTCATCTACATAAATTAACTCTTCAAAAGTAGTTTGCATTAAATTTTCAATTGTTTTAAAATATTTTGCCAATTTTTTAGCTACAGTTTCTCCAACATATCTTATACCTAAAGCAAATAGTACTTTTTCAAAGGGTATTTCTTTAGATTTATCAATTCCCTCTATCATATTTTGAGCAGATTTTTCTGCCATTCTTTCCAAAGGTATAATTTGCTCTACCTTTAAATCATATAAATCTGCATAACTATAAATTAAGCCTTCTTTAAATAACAACTCAACCGTTTCAGCTCCCAAACCATCAATATTCATGGCTTTTCTACTAATAAAATGTTGAATTTTACCTGTTATTTGAGTGGGGCAACCATACTCATTTGGACAATAATGTTTTGCATCGCCTTCAGCTCTTACTAAAAGTGTATTGCAATCAGGACAATGCG
>Ga0209345_10002735_pt1 | contig 19023 bp, 17 predicted proteins | sample Cruoilmetagenom7_FD_187294 | JGI IMG/M metagenome (GOLD analysis project Ga0209345, IMG submission 187294) | Oil polluted marine microbial communities from Coal Oil Point, Santa Barbara, California, USA - Sample 7 (SPAdes) (version 2) | ecosystem: Environmental > Aquatic > Marine > Oil seeps ... | reverse complement strand
ATCAGCTTTCCCCTTGGTTTCATGGGTGGCGTGGTCTCACGCGTGTCGGCGGTGGAAAACAGCCGCTACATCGCGCGTCTCTACGGTCTGGACCCCGACTATGTCGAAGCGTTCTGCCGCTGGCTTTGCAATCTGGGCGAATATTTCGACCAACCGCTTGGCACCTATTCCTCGGGGATGCGCTCGCGCTTCTCCTTTGCGCTGATGCTGGCACTGGACTTCGACATCTACCTGATCGACGAAGGGATGCCCGGGTCCACGGATGTCGAGTTCAACCGCAAGGCCGGGGAAGTGCTGCGCGAAAGACTGCGCACGACAACCGTCATCATCGTCTCGCACCAGCCGCAGGTGCTTGAGAAATTCGCCCGGTCCGCCGCCGTGCTGATGGACGGCAAGCTGCATATGTTTGACACCTTGGAAGAAGCGAAAGAGCTCTATGATTACGAAACCCAAGGCTAGAAAATTCCGCATCCGGCGCAGCCTGACCGAGGCCATGAGCGCGCCCGAGGCCGAGGGCGGCATGTCTGCGGCAGAGGATGCGGCACAGCCCAAGGGTCCGGTCCCGCTGATCCCGCCGCGACAGGAGACCGCGCGGCAAGCGCCGCTGCGCGATGCGATGGCCGATCAGCCCGCCCCGCGCCGCGCCGAGGCGCAGGGCATGTCACCCATTCACGACGACCAGGGTCCCGACTTTTCGGAACTGGTGGGCACGGAACCCCATGCCGAGGCCGGGTCCGAGATCGACGCGATCCGGCGCGAGGGGCTGACGGGGCGGCAATTGCGCATGGCCCGCCGCGTCGCCCAGAAACACGGGCTTGCCCCGACATCCGATTTCGATGCGGTGCGGTTGCTGCGGGCCGAAGGGATAGATCCTTTCCAGCGGGCAACGATGCTGGATCTGGTGATGCCCCGCGACGATGAGGCCGAGGAGGAGGACACCGCACCTGCGGCGCAACCCCGCCCTGCCGCGCAGGGTGCCGCAGGGGCCGCTGCCGCGAGCCAGATCGGCCGCGTGCAACTGCCTCAGACGATGCCCGCCAACAATCCCTACCTGCCATCCACCGAGGTCAGCCCCGCGGCACGGCGGGCGAATGACATCATGGACATCCAGCGCGACATTGCCCGCCGTCGGCGGCGCAAGCTTGTCCTGCTGCTGACACGGCTTACGGCTTTCGTGTTTCTGCCGACCCTGCTGGCGGGGTGGTATTACTTCAACTATGCCACGCCGATGTATGCCACCAAGTCCGAGTTCCTGATCCTGCAGGCCGATGCACAGGGTGGCGGCAGCGGTATCGGTGGGCTTCTGAGCGGGACGCAATTCGCCACCAATCAGGACAGTATCGCGGTCCAGTCCTACATGCAGTCGCGTGATGCGATGTCGCGCCTGAACGAGGACATGGGGTTCAAGGCGCATTTCAAGCAGGACTGGATTGATCCGATACAGCGTCTGGATACGGATGCGACGGATGAAGCCGCCTACAAGGTGTACAAGAAGAACGTCAAGATCGGCTACGATCCGACCGAAGGCGTGATCCGGATGGAGGTGATCGCCGCCGATCCGCAGGTCAGCGCCGCCTTTTCCTCGCATCTGATCCAATATGCCGAAGAGCGGGTGGACGAGCTGTCGCGCCGCAAGCGCGAAGACCAGATGCGGGATGCCCGTGCCAGTCTGGAACGGGCCAAGGCTGACCGGCGCGAGGCGCAGGAACGTCTGGTGTCGCTGCAGGAAGGCTCGATCCTTGATCCGCAAGGTGAAATCGCCAGTATCCGCGCCCTGATCAACGCGGTGGAGTTGCAGTTGCAGGAAAAAGAGCTTGCGCTGAATTCGCAGTTGAACAATGCCCGCCCCAATGCCGCGCGCGTGGATGCGCTACGGTCGGAGGTGCAATTGCTGCGCGACGATCTGGACAAGCAGAACCGGCGCCTGACCAACGCGACCGAGGGGCAAAGCTCTCTGGCGGCCGTCACGGCGCAGATCCAGATGGCACAGGCCGATCTGGCGACGGCTGACCTGTTCCTGCAATCGGCGCTGCAGAACGAGAAACAGACCGAGCTTGAGGCCAACCGTCAGGTGCGATACCTGACGACCAGCGTGCGGCCCGTGGCCCCGGACGAGCCGACCTATCCGCGCGCGTTCGAGAACACGATCCTTGCCTTCCTCATCTTCTCGGGAATTTACCTGATGATCTCACTCACCGCCTCGATCCTGCGCGAACAGGTGTCCACCTGACATGAAGACAGTGTCGATCGGTTCCCTGAACGTCAGCAATGACGCACCCCTGACCGTGATTGCAGGGCCATGCCAGCTGGAAAGCGCGGATCACGCGCTGATGATCGCCGCGCGGATGCAGCAGGTCTGTGCCGCAGCGGGCGCGCAGTTCATCTTCAAGGCAAGCTATGACAAGGCCAACCGGACGTCGGTTGCCGGGCAGCGCGGGCTGGGGCTGGACGAGGGCCTGCGCGTGTTGCAGCGGGTGAAGGAGAGCCTTGGCGTGCCCGTCCTGACCGATGTGCACAGCGAGGCGCAATGCGCCCCGGTGGCCGAGGTCTGCGACGTGTTGCAAATTCCGGCCTTCCTGTGCCGCCAGACCGACCTTCTGCTGGCCGCCGGTCAGACCGGAGCGGCGATCAATGTCAAGAAAGGCCAGTTCCTGGCCCCCTGGGACATGCCCAATGTGATCGCCAAGATCGAAAGCACCGGCAATACCCGCATCCTTCTGACCGAGCGTGGGACGTCCTTTGGCTATAACACGCTGGTGGCCGATATGCGTTCGCTGCCGCAGATGGCCGCTACAGGGTATCCGGTGGTGATGGACGCGACCCATTCGGTGCAACAGCCCGGTGGCAAGGGCGGGTCCAGCGGCGGGCAGCGGGAATTCGCCCCGGTGATGGCGCGCGCGGCCGTATCGCTTGGCATTGCCGCCGTTTTCATCGAAACCCATGAAGACCCTGACACGGCACCGTCCGACGGGCCGAACATGATCCCGCTCGACCGGATGGATGCACTTATCCAGAGCCTGATGGCCTTTGACCGGCTGGCCAAGGCCGATCCGATCCGCCTTTGACTTCTTTTCAGACAAGAGAGATTGCACACGTGACCAAACCCGCGCCTACCGTGACACCGAATACATGGGAATTCCTGCGTGATGCGATGATCACGCCAACCGGCTTTCGCGAATATGACGCGCGCTGGAAATATCCCGACCAGATCAACCTGCCCGGCATCACCGCGCTGGGTCTGGGGCTGGGCACGCAGATGCGGCGGCGCGGCATCGCGCCGGTGATCGCGGTCGGGAACGACTACCGCGACTATTCGCTGTCGATCAAGAATGCGTTGATCCTTGGCCTGATGCAGGCGGGGATCACGGTCAAGGATATCGGCCCTGCCCTGTCGCCCATGGCCTATTTCGCGCAGTTCCATCTGGATGTGCCGGCCGTGGCGATGGTCACCGCCAGCCACAACCCGAATGGATGGACCGGCGTCAAGATGGGCTTTGACCGCCCCCTGACCCATGGCCCCGACGAGATGGCCGAGCTGCGCGACATCGTGCTGAACGGCGAAGGCCAGCCCGCCCCCGGTGGGGCCTATGAATTCGTCGATGGCGTGCGCGAGGCCTATCTGGACGATCTGGTGGGCGATTTCCGCATGACGCGCAAACTGCGCGTGGTCTGCGCGACCGGCAATGGCACCGCATCGGCCTTTGCGCCGGAACTGTTCCGCCGTCTGGGGGTCGAGGTTATCCCGAGCCACAACACGCTGGATTACACCTTTCCGCATTACAACCCGAACCCCGAAGCGCTGGAAATGCTGCATGACATGTCCGACAGCGTCAAAGCCTCGGGCGCGGATTTCGCGCTGGGGTTTGATGGCGATGGCGATCGTTGCGGCGTGGTCGATGACGAGGGTGAAGAGATTTTCGCCGACAAGATGGGTGTCATCATGGCGCGCGACCTGTCGAAGCTTTATCCCGGCAGCACCTTTGTGGCGGATGTGAAATCCACGGGGCTGTTCGCCTCGGACCCCGAACTGATCGCGAACGGCGTCAAGGCGGATTACTGGAAGACCGGGCACAGCCATATGAAGCGCCGCGTCAAGGAACTGGGCGCGCTCGCGGGGTTCGAGAAATCGGGGCACTACTTCCTGGCCGGTCCGATCGGGCGCGGCTATGACTGCGGGATGCGTGTGGCGGTCGAGATCTGCAAGCTGATGGATCGCAACCCGGATATGTCGATGTCCGACCTGCGCCGTGCCTTGCCGCAGACATGGGCGACGCCGACGATGTCGCCCTATTGCAGCGATACCGAGAAATATCAGGTGCTGGAGCGTCTGGTCGCCAAGCTGGTGGCCAAGCATGAGGCGGGCGAGACGCTGGCCGGGCGCAAGATCGCGCAGGTGGTCACGGTCAATGGTGCGCGGGTGATCCTGGACAATGGCGGCTGGGGTCTGGTGCGGGCGTCTTCCAACACGCCGAACCTTGTGGTCGTGTGCGAAAGCCCCGAAAGCGAGGCCGAAATGCGGGCGATCTTTGCCGATATCGACGCGGTCATCCGGACCGAGCCGTCTGTGGGCGACTACGACCAGACGATCTGATCCTTCGGTGACGGAATGATAAAGGCCCCGGGAAACCGGGGCCTTTTTTCGTATCAGGCTGCGAGGCCGCGGCCTTTCAAGAGGGCCTCGACCCCCGGCAGACGCCCGCGGAACGCGGTGTAAAGCTCTGCCGGATCGCGCGATCCGCCGGTGGACAGGATGAACGCTTCCAGCGCCTTGGCCCGTTCGGGATCGAAGGCGCTGCCCGCCTCTTCGAAGGCGGCGAAGGCATCGGCATCCATCACTTCGGACCACATGTAGCTGTAATAGCCGCTGGAATAGCCGTCGCCGGAAAACACATGCGCGAAATGCGGCGTGGCGTGGCGCATCGCGATGGTGCGGGGCATCCCCAGTTCGGCCAGGACCTCGGCCTGTTTCGCCATGGGATCGGCGGGTGGCGTGCCTTCGTGGAAGGCCAGATCGACGAGGGCCGAGGCGACATATTCCACGGTCTGAAAGCCCATGTCGAAGGTCGCGGCCCCCAGCAGCCGATCTAGCATGTCGCGTGGCATGGGCTGGCCCGTTTCGGCATGGGTGGCGAATTCGGCCAGCACTTCGGGCACTTCCAGCCAGTGTTCGTAAAGCTGGCTGGGCAGTTCCACGAAATCGCGCGCGACGGATGTGCCGGAGATCGACGGATAGGTCACATCCGACAGCATCTGGTGCAGGGCATGGCCAAATTCATGAAACAGCGTGCGCGCATCGTCATAGGACAGCAGCGCCGGATCGCCCTTGGCGAAGTTGCAGACGTTGATCACGATGGGGTGGCGCACCTCGGGCCATTTCGCCTGCGACTGCATGGCCGAACACCACGCGCCCGAGCGTTTGGAGCCGCGCGCGAAATAGTCGCCAATGAAAACGGCCACGTGCTGGCCGCCCCGCGTCACGTCCCATGCACGAGCATCGGGATGGTAGAGCGGCAGGTCCAGCGGCGTGAATTCCAGCCCGAACAGCCGGTTGGCGCAGGCGAAGCTGGCCTCGATCATGCGGTCCAGTTGCAGGTAGGGCTTCAGCGTCGCCTCATCCAGATCATGTTCGGCCTGGCGGCGGCGGGCCGCGTAATAGTGCCAGTCCCAGGGTTCCAGATCACCGTTGATCCCGTCCTCATGCATCATCCGTTCCAGCACGGCGGCATCCGCCTCGGCCTGCGCGCGGGCGGGGGTCCAGACCGCCATCAGCAGGTCGCGCACGGCCTCGGGTGTGCGGGCCATTTCGGTTTCCAGCTTGTAGGCGGCGAAGCTGTCATAGCCCAGCAGGGCCGCGCGTTCGGCGCGCAATGAAAGGATTTCGGCAGCGATGGCCCGGTTGTCCGTGTCCCCGCCATTGGCACCGCGCGCCACCGAGGCGCGCCATGCCTGTTCGCGCAGCTCGCGGCGCGGCGAGAATTGCAGGAAGGGCGTGATGAGCGAGCGTGACAGGGTGATGACCGGGCCATCCGCGCCTTTTTCGCGGCCTGCGGCACGGGCCGCCGAGACCAGAAAAGCGGGCAGGCCTTCCAGATCATCCTCGGACAGCGGCAGCGTCCATGAGCGCTCATCCGCCAGCAGGTTCTGCGTGAACTGCGTGCCCAGCACGGCCAGACGCGATTTGATCGCGGCCATGCGCGCATCCTCGGCCCCGGTCAGGGCGGCACCGGAGCGGACAAAGCCGCGATGGGTGAGCATCAGAACGCGCTGCTGTTCTTCGGTCAGGTCAAGGTCGTCACGCCGCGCCCACAGGTCCGCCACACGGGCAAAGAGCGCCTTGTTGGCGGTGATTTCGGCGGAATGCGCGGCGAGGCGGGGCGAGAAGGCGCGCTGCAATTCTTCGCGCGCGGGCGTGCTGTCGGCCCCGGCCACGGTGTAGAAGACCGACAGGACCTGATCGAGTTCCTTGCCCGCCGCCTCGAGCGCGCCCACGGTATTGTCAAAATCCGGAGCGTCCGGGTTGGCGGCGATCACGTCGATCTCGGCCTTGTGGGCGGCAAGGGCGGCGTCGAAGGCCGGGGCGAAGTCTTCGTCCCTGATCCGGTCGAATGGTGCCAGACCGAAGGGCGTGGTCCATGTCTCAAGCAGCGGGTTGGTCATCGGTGGTCACTCCTACAGGTCGGGATGCGGCGCAGGCGGGGCAGTCATCGCGCTTGTGCAGGCGGATGGTGCGATGTTCGGCATAGAGCGCGTCATGGATCAGCATCCGGCCGCGCAGGTCCTGCCCGGCCCCGGTGATCAGCTTGATCGCCTCAAGCGCCATCATGGAGCCGATGACACCCGGCAATGGCCCGATCACCCCGGCCTCGGCGCAGCTTGGGGCGAGACCGGCGGCGGGGGCTTCGGGGAAGATGCATTGATAGCAGGGGCCGCCACGGGCCGGATCGAAGAGGGCGATCTGCCCTTCCCATTGCGACAGCGCGCCGGACATCAGCGGTTTGCCCAGCGCCACGGCGGTCTGGTTCACCAGATAGCGGGTGGCGCTGTCATCGGTGCCGTCAAGGATCAGGTCGTATTCGGAGAACAGATCGCGCGCCACATCGGCCGTCAGGCGGCGATTGTAAGGGCGCACCGTCAAGAAAGGGTTTTGCGCGCGCATCGCGGCCTCGGCAGAAAAGACCTTGGGCATGCCGATGCGATCGTCGGTATGGATCACCTGCCGTTGCAGGTTGGAATTGTCCACCGTGTCGTCGTCGATGACGCCGATCGTGCCGACCCCCGCCGCCGCCAGATAGAGCAGCGCAGGCGAGCCAAGCCCCCCTGCCCCGACCACCAGCACCTTGGCGTCCTTGAGCTTGCGTTGCCCGGTGCCGCCGACCTCGCGCAGGACGATATGGCGGGCATAGCGGTCCAGTTCCGTGTCCGAGAATGGGCCTTGCGGTGCGATCTGTGCGGGATCGAAAGCGGTGCCATCGGCGTGGACCCGCAGGCGGGACAGCAGCGCCCGGTAGAGCAGGATCAGCGCGGCAAAGCCCCCCAGCAAGAGCCAGGGCGCGGCGCTGCCCCCTGTCGACAGGCGCAGCGGCGCATCGGCGGGCAGGGTCAGATGGATGACCACCACGCCCGCCCAGAGGAAAGCGATCATGGTCCAGCGCATCCGGCGCGGCGTGCCCATGAACGCGCCGATCCCCCAGAGAACACCTGCCAAGACAAAAACCAGCGCCATGGGTCAGCCCCGCCCTGTCGAGCCGAAGCCGCCCTGCCCGCGGGCGGTGTTCTCCAGCGTTTCGACCAGATCGAAGGTCGCGCGCAGCACGGGAGCCAGAACCATCTGGGCGATGCGGTCGCCATGGGCGATGTGAAACGCCTCGGTCCCCGCGTTCAGCACGATGACCCCCAGGGGACCGCGATAGTCGCTGTCGATGGTGCCGGGGCTGTTGGGCAGGGTGATGCCATGCTTCAGGGCAAGGCCGGACCGTGGTCTGATCTGCACCTCATGGCCTTCCGGGATGGCAAGCCTGAGGCCCGTAGGTATCAGGCTGCGCGCGCCGGGGGCCAATGTGACGCCATCGCGTTGATCTTCCGGGAAATTCGCCCGAAGATCGGCACCGGCCGCGCCACTGGTCTCATAGGACGGCAAGGGCACGGCAGGATCAGCGTCCGGCGTTCTGGTGCAGCGGATGGTCGGCATGGCGCGCCCTTCGGATGGTGGTGTCTTTCCCTGACGGCGACTGAACAGGCCGCGGGGCTGCCTTGAGACATAACCGAAAGGTCCCGTGTTGCAAGGTATCACCGGGTTTTGATCGGTCTGACGCAAGGTTGTCTATGCGGCACAGTTTTCCACGTCTAACCTGCAGAGGACACGGGGACAGGTTGTGCAGGAACATGCTGCCCGGGACCGGTTTTGCAACAAGTCACGTCGAAATTGCCAACTGGCGCAACATCTCATTATCAAAAGCGGATATTCATCAATGTTTTCTCGCATCCTTCTCGCCTTCTGGGTTCTGGCCAGCCCCGTTCTTGCAAGCCCGGAGAGTGTTTCCGTGCAAGGGCAACCTGCGGCGGCAGGTGAGGCGCGGCCATGGCCGATCCTGGCAGAATTGTCGGGGCCGACGGATCGTTATCCGCATAATGTGCTGGGCCGTCTCCCGGCTTTCACCACGCTGACCGTCACGGCGCAGGTCTGCACGGGTTGCGCGTCACCGCAGGTGGCCGCAGAGCTGACCCTGCCGGCACCGCTGGTCTTCGAGGATGTCGCGCCGCGCCTTTGGGACATCACGGGGGACGGGCGGCCCGAAATCGTGCTCGTGCAAAGTCATGAGCAGCTTGGGGCACGGTTGACTGTCTGGGAACTGCGCGACACGGTGGATGGTGCTGCGCCGCTGTTCCGGATGCTGGCGGCGACAGATTTCATCGGGACAAGGTTCCGCTGGCTGGCACCCTTCGGCTTTGGCGATTTCACCGGCGATGGGCGGGTTGAGATCGCTTATGTCGAAACGCCGCATCTGGGGCGCACCCTGCGCCTTGTCGGGCTGGAGGGTGATAGTCTGGTGCAACGGGCAGCCCTGTCGGGCGTCACCAACCACCGGATCGGAGAGGAAACGATTGCGGGCGGCGTGCGCGTCTGCGCAGGGCGGACCGAGGCCGTGCTGGCATCAGGCGACTGGCGCCAGATCGTGGCGGTCGGCTGGGAAGACGGCGGGTTGACCAGCCGCGCGCTGGGGCCATTGACCGGCCCGCAGGATTGGGACCGCGCATTGGCCTGCCCAGGCTGAGGCCCTCAGCCCAGAGCGGCGGCGATCCTTGCCGCCAGTTTCTCGGCCACTGCGTGTTTGGACATGCGCGGCCAATCCTCGACCCCGTCTGCGGTGATCAGATGCACGGCGTTTTCGGTTCCGCCCATGATCCCCGTGGCGGGGCTGACGTCATTGGCGACGATCCAGTCACACCCCTTGCGCGCGCGCTTGGCTGTGGCATGGGCGATCACATCGTCGGTTTCAGCGGCGAAGCCCACGACCAAGGCGGGGCGGTCGGTCTTGCGCTGACTGACCGTCGCGAGGATATCGGGGTTTTCGGCGAATTCCAGAACCGGCAGGCGACCGGCATCCTTCTTGATCTTGGAGCCGGAGGCGGAGGCCACGCGCCAGTCGGCCACGGCGGCGGCGAAGATGGCGGCGTCGGCGGGCAGTGCCGCCTCGACCGCATGCAGCATCTGCTGCGCCGTCTGGACCGGAACGACCGTGACGCCCGGCGGCGGCGGCACATCGGCGGGACCGGTGACAAAGACCACCTCGGCCCCCAGCGCCGCCAAGGCGCGCGCGATTGCCGTGCCCTGCGCGCCGGAGGAGCGGTTCGCGATATAGCGCACGGGATCAATCGGTTCGTGGGTGGGGCCGGAGGTCACGAGGATGCGTTTGCCGGTCAAGGGTCCCTGTCCCAATGCCGCCTCGACCGCGGCCACGATCTCGAGCGGTTCGGACATGCGACCGGGGCCATATTCACCGCAGGCCATGTCGCCCGAATTGGGCCCCACGACGCGGATCCCATCAGCCAGCAGCCGCGCCAGATTGCGCTGCGTCGCGGGGTGGTCCCACATGCGGACATTCATGGCGGGCGCGATCAATACAGGCGTATCCGTCGCCATCAACAGGGTCGAGGCCAGATCATTGGCGTGACCATGGGCCATCTTGGCCATCAGATCGGCTGTCGCAGGGGCGACCACGACCAGATCGGCAACGCGCGATAGCTGGATATGGCCCATTTCCGCCTCGTCCGTCAGGTCGAAGAGGTCGGTGAAGACCTTTTCCCCCGCGAGAGCCGAGACAGAAAGGGGTGTCACGAATTCAGATCCGGCACGTGTCAGGACAGGTGTCACCGTCGCACCCCGTTCGCGCAGGCGACGGATCAGGTCGAGCGATTTATAGGCCGCGATCCCGCCGCCGATAATCAGAAGAATACGTTTGCCTGTCAGCATGTTCCCCGCCTCCGCCAGTGGGGCGACAGTAGGACCAGCGCGGCGGGCTGACAAGGCCGGGTGGATCAGCCGCGGTTGCGGAAGGCCTCGCAGGGGTCGGGGCGGTCCACGGCCGGGGCGGACAGCATGATATCGAACCCGCCGGGCGCGCCCGCGCCATCTTCCTGCTGGCCGATGGTCAGAACATCGAGGTCGGGGCGCTGCATTGCCAGATAGGTGGGCACGCCCCAGTCTTCGCGGGCATGGCCGTTGCCGGTAATGACAACAACCGGCCCGCCGGTTTCGTCCAGCGCGCGCAGGGTCTCGCGCGCCAGAACAGCATCGCGCAGGCGTTGCAGATCGACCATGACCGGGAGCATTTCGGGTGGCATGGCGTTGCAATGCGCGCTCTGTTGCAGGTCTTCCTGCGCGGATTGGGTGTCCTGCGGCAAGGGCGTGGTCAGGCCATAGGCGTCAGCCTCGGGGCCGAAACTTTCGGCGATGCCCGCCTGCATGGCGGCACGGGCCGCGTCGCGGGGCACGGCGGCACCGTAGATCGCGGCTTCGGGGGCGGCTGTGAAGATGGGGTAATACATCGCGAAATCGGGCCAGCCGCTTTCGGCCCAGCCCAAGACCGTCCCCAGCGTGGTCTGATCCGTACGGTTGTCGGGTGTCACGAGTGCCGCCTGCGGCGCGGTCAGCATCTCGAACACGATGGCGCGCGGCTGGATATGCGCGACGAGTGCGGCCTGCGTGTCGTGGTGGGCCGGGTTGTCATGCACTTCGCCCGCGATGATGACCGGGGCGGCGGCGGCACGTTCCAGCAGGTCCGCAGGCAATGGGCCCGCGAAGGCGGGCCCAGAGGCAAAGGCGGCGATCAGGGCAAGACATCTCATGCGAGGAAGTCTTGCACCTCGCGCGACTGACTTTCCAGCTTTTTGCGCATCTTGGCGAAAGCAGCGGCCTCAAGCTGGCGCACACGTTCCTTGGACAGGCCAAGTTCCTCACCAAGGCTTTCCAGCGTGCGGGGATCGTCGCGCAGTTTACGCTCGCGCACGATGAACCGCTCGCGGTCATTCAGGGCGGCCAGCGCCTCGAGCAACCAGTTGCGCAGGGCTGCGGTGTCATGGGCCGTCTCGACGATATCGGCGGCCTGGCTGCCCTCATCCTCGATCGTGTCGATCCATTCACGCCCCTCATCCTCGGAGGATTGTGTGGCGTTGAGCGAGAAGTCGGAGCCGGACAGGCGGCCTTCCATCATTTCGACGTCATGCAGGGGCACACCAATCTCGGTCGAGATCATCTGGCGCATCTGGTGGCGATCCAGTTCCTCGCCCCGGGCCTGCGCCTCCCGCTCGAGCCGTGCCTGAACGCGGCGCAGGTTGAAGAAGAGCGACTTCTGGCTGGAGGTGGAGCCGGTGCGGACCATCGACCAGTTCCGCATCACATAATCCTGAATGCTGGCTTTGATCCACCACACTGCGTAGGTGGAAAAACGGACGCCGCGATCGGGGTCGAACTTGTCGGCCGCCTTCATCAGGCCAAGACCGGCCTCCTGGATCAGGTCGTTCATGGGTGCGCCGTAGCGACGGAATTTCGAGGCCATCGAGATGGCAAGGCGCATGTAAGCGGTGATAAGACGGTGCAAGGCCGCCTCATCACGCTGGTCGCGCCAGGCATAGGTCAGTTTCAATTCGGTCTCGGCATCCAGCAGTTCGGCTTTCATCGCCTTGCGGGACAGGGTCATGTCATTTGGTGCATCAAGTGCCATTTTTACCCCCAGACTATGGCCTGCTGCGAGCGGTGCGCTACGTCGGCCGTTTTTGTTTGTCTCGTAGTTTGATACGCAGGCAGAAACCGATCGGATCAAAAAACATGAGTCTCAAATGCTGCCAAAGCTGACCTTGGTTCTGGGGGGTGCGGCCTCGGGAAAGACCGCATGGGCGGAACGCCTTGTGCTGCGGTCGAAGTCAGAGGCCGTCTATCTGGCCACGGCGCAGGCGTGGGACCAAGAAATGCAGGATAAAATCGACCGTCACCGCGCCGCGCGGGGGGACGGGTGGCACACGGTCGAAGCCCCGCTTGATCTTGCCCCGGCGCTGCGCGGGACGGGCAAAGGACAGGCCATGCTGCTGGACTGTGCGACACTTTGGCTCAGCAATATCATTCTGGCCGAGCGCGATCCCGAGGCCCAGACGGATGGCTTGCTGGATGCGTTGGCGCTGTGCCAGGCGCCCGTCGTCGTGGTCAGCAACGAGGTGGGGGCCGGGATCGTGCCCGACAATGCGCTGGCGCGCCGCTTCCGGCAGGCGCAGGGCGAGCTGAATCAGAGACTTGCCGCGCAGGCCGAGCTTGTGGTGGCCGTGATGGCCGGGCTGCCGCTTGTCCTGAAAGGGCAAATCCCGGAGCCGCAGCAATGAGCCGCTTCTTCTGGGTTCGTCACGGACCGACACATGCCAAATCCATGGTGGGCTGGTCCGACCTGCCCGCTGATCTGTCCGATACCGCGCAGTTGGCACGTTTGTCTGCGGCCTTGCCGCAGGAAGCGGTCGTCGTCTCCTCTGATCTGGTCCGCGCCAGTGCCACGGCGGATGCGATTGCCGCCACACGGCAACGGCTGCCTCATGATCCGGACCTGCGCGAAATCCATTTCGGAGACTGGGAGCTGGCACGTTTTGACGAGGTCGAGGATCAGGAACGCTTGCGGGCCTATTGGGATCATCCCGGCGATGTCCGCCCGCCGGGCGGCGAAAGCTGGCACGAGGTCTCGGCCCGGGTCGAGCGAGCGGTCGACCGTCTGCTGACGGCTCATCAGGGTCGGGACATCATCGCGGTGGCGCATTTCGGCGTGATCCTGACACAAGTGCAAAAGGCGCTGAGTATCGGTGCGTATGAGGCGTTCAGCCACCGGATCGACAATCTGTCGGTGACGGAACTGCATCGTGACGGCGTCGGGTGGAAGGCCTTGCGCATCAACCACTTGCCGTAGGGCGCGCGTCAAAGGAGGCGCAGGCGCGGAATTCTTTCAGGCAGAGGAGGCCACCTCAGACGTATTAACCAATCTGAAAGGAAAGAGGCCTAGCCATTAACCTTGGTTCAGGGTGAGTGCGGAAATGGTGGCGCGGGCCTATACGGTGGCTTTCGAAGGGATCTCGGCCCGCACGGTCGAGGTGCAATGCGCGGTGACGCCCGGATTGCCCGCCTTTGCGGTCGTCGGCCTGCCCGACAAGGCCGTGAGCGAAGCGCGCGACCGCGTGCGCGCTGCCCTGAGCGCGATGGGGATCGCGTTGCCGAGCAAGCGGATCACGGTGAACCTGTCGCCTGCAGACCTGCCGAAGGAGGGCAGCCATTTCGATCTGCCCATCGCGCTGGCGTTGCTGGCGGCGCTGGACATCATGCCGCCCGATGCGGTGGAACGCACCACGGCGCTTGGTGAACTGTCGCTGGACGGCTCGTTGATCGGCGTGCTGGGCGCCTTGCCTGCCGCCATGACGGCAGCGGAGGAGGACAGGATCCTGCTCTGCCCCCGCGCCTCGGGTGCCGAAGCGGCCTGGGTCGGGGCCTGCCAGGTGATCGCGGCCGGATCGCTGATGGATGTGGTGCGCCATTATACCGGACAGGCCCCGATCGCGCCGGCAGAACCCGGCGAGGTGACGGGCGAGACAGGTGCCCGGTGCCTGCGGGACGTCAAGGGGCAGGAACGCGCCAAACGCGCACTGGAGATCGCGGCGGCGGGGCGGCATCACCTGCTGATGATGGGCACGCCCGGATCGGGCAAGTCGATGCTGGCCGCCCGCATCCCCGGCATCCTGCCGCCCCTGACAGCAGCCGAGGCGCTGGAAACCTCGATGATCCATTCACTGGCCGGGTTGCTGGACGAAGGCGGCATTTCCCGCACGCGTCCCTTTCGCGAACCGCATCACACCGCTTCGATGCCCGCCATCGTGGGCGGCGGGCGCAGCGCGAAACCCGGCGAGATCAGCCTGGCCCACAATGGGGTGCTGTTCATGGACGAGTTTCCCGAATTTCCGCGCGGCGTTCTAGAAACCCTGCGCCAGCCGATCGAAACCGGTGAGGTGGTGGTGGCGCGGGCCAATGCGCATGTGCGCTATCCCTGCCGGTTCATGCTGGTGGCTGCGGCGAACCCCTGCAAATGCGGCTATCTGACCGACCCCGCGCGGGCCTGCACCCGTGCGCCCGTCTGCGGCGAGGATTACATCGGGCGGATCAGCGGGCCGCTGATGGACCGTTTCGACCTGCGTGTCGAGGTGCCGCCGGTCGCCTATACCGATCTGGACCTGCCTGCTTCGGGTGACAGTTCGGCGACGGTCGCCGGGCGGGTCGCTGCGGCGCGGTCGGTGCAGGCCGCGCGTTTCGCCGGGATCGAGGGGATGCATCTGAACGCCGATGCGGAAGGTGCGGTGCTGGACAGGATCGCCATGCCCGACGCCGCCGGGCGCGCGCTGCTGGGCAAGGTCGCCGACCGCTTCGGGCTGACTGCGCGCGGCTATCACCGGGTGTTGCGGGTGGCGCGCACCATTGCCGATCTGGATGGACATGACGCGGTTGTCAGCGATCACGTGGCGGAGGCGGTCAGCTATCGTCTGGTGGGTGTGAAGGAAAGTTGACCGCGTGCCAGGACGGCCGTCCGAACGCACGGCCTGCGCCTGCTCGCGAGGGTCAGGCGCGCCTGGCCTCGATCCGCTCCCAGATCTTGCCTGCGATATTCACCCCGTCGAACCGTTCCAGTTCCTGAATGCCGGTGGGCGAGGTCACGTTGATCTCGGTCAGCCAGTCGCCGATCACGTCGATCCCGACGAAGACCTGCCCCTTCTCGCGCAGGACCGGGCCGATCCGGGCACAGATTTCGAGATCGCGGTCGGTCAGGCCGACTTTCTCGGGCCGTCCGCCCACATGCATGTTCGAGCGTGTCTCCCCTGCGGCAGGCACGCGGTTGATGGCACCGACAGCCTCGCCGTCCACGAGAATCACGCGCTTGTCGCCCTTGGACACGGCGGGCAGGTATTTCTGGACGATCAGCGGCTCGCGGCTGAAACCGGTGAAAAGCTCATAGAGGGACGACAGGTTGCGGTCGTCGGCGGTCAGCCGGAACACACCCGCGCCGCCGTTGCCGTAAAGCGGCTTGAGGATCACGTCGCCATGCTTGTCCTTGAACGCGCGGATCGTGGCCAGATCGCGGGCGATCGTCGTGGGCGGCGTCAGGTCAGGAAAGTTCAGGACCAGCAGTTTCTCGGGAGAGTTCCGCACCCAGAAGGGATCGTTGACGACCAGCGTCTTGGGGTGAATCCGGTCCAGCAGATGCGTGGTGGTGATGTAGAACATGTCGAAGGGCGGGTCCTGACGCAACCAGACCACGTCGTAATCCGCAAGGTCCACCTCTGTCTCTGCCCCCAGCACATAGTGATCGCCCGCGACGCGCTGCACCGTCACGGGCCAGCCCCGCGCCGTGATTCGACCCTCCTGATAGGCCAGACGATCCGGGGTGTAGTAGAACAGCTCGTGCCCGCGGGCCTGCGCTTCCTCCATCAGGCGGAATGTGCTGTCGGCATTGATGTTGATCGGCCCGATCGGGTCCATCTGAAAGGCGATTTTCATGTCCGGCTCCCCTGAGGATAGAGCCATTACATGGCGCAAGGGCGTGTCCGAGACAATGCGAAATCCCGACTGCGCGCCACGGCCAGCGATGCGCCGCGCCGTGGTCCGGCCCGTCAGGCCTCTTCGCCGAAGGCGTTTTCCAGTATGCGGACCGCGCCGATCTCGTTCACCATGGCCAGATCGACGCGCGCCTCGGTCAGTTGCCCGGCGGCCATCTGGCCCAGAAACTCGGCTGCGGCCTGTGCGATGCGACGGCGCTGCGCCGGTCCCAGGGACAGCAGGGCCGCATCGAAACTACGGCTTTTCTTGACCTCGACAAAGACCACGGCGTCCCCGTCGCGCAGGATCAGGTCGATCTCGGCGCAGGAGCCGCGCCAGCGGCGGGCCAGAATCGACATGCCAAGCCGGGCGTAGTGGCGGCTTACCGCATCTTCGGCGGCCAGCCCGGAGAGATAGGCCGTGCGCCCCCGGATCTGCCTGGCGTGGCGTACCTGCGGCGCAGGCGCCATGACAGGTCGCGCGGCCGGCGGCGGCAATGGCAGGTCAAGTTGAACGGGCGTTGCCACTGCCCTGTGCGGATCGAACCATGCCGTCATTCACCCTGCTCCAGCTTCAATGCCATCTGATAGACCTGCCGTCGCGGCAGACCGGTGCGGGTGGCAACAGCATCGGCCGCATCGCGCACCGTGCGCCCCGCCAAAGCCTCCCGCAACAACTCTTCTAGGTCGGATTCATGAATATTCTCTGAAGATTTCCGATCTATCAGCACCACGATCTCACCCTTCAGGGTGCGGCTGGCGCAGATCTCGGCCAGATCCTGCAGACGGCCCGGGATCACCTCTTCGAATTTCTTGGTCAATTCGCGGCAGACCGCAGCCTGCCGGTCCGGCCCCAGCACCTCGGCGGCGTCCCGCAGCATCGCGGCGATCCGTTTTGGTGATTCGTAGAATACCAGCGTTCCGGGGATATCCGCATAGCGCCGCAGGGCGGTTTTTCGCTGACCGCTGGCATTCGGCAGGAAGCCTGCAAAGAAAAACCGGTCGGTGGGCAAACCGCCCAGCGTCAGCGCGGTCACAACGGCGGAGGGGCCCGGTGCCGCCGTGACGGGATACCCCGCCTCATGTGCGGCGCGGGCCAGGTCGAACCCGGGGTCCGCGATCATCGGCGTGCCTGCTTCGGAGGCATAGGCCATGGTCAGACCCTGTTCCAGCAGGCCCAGCAGACGCGGGCGCATCTGTGCCCCGTTATGATCGTGATAAGCCAGCACTTGGCGGTCTCCCAGCGGTACGCCATGGATCTCCATCAGCTTGCGCAGGGTCCGCGTGTCCTCGGCGACCAAGACATCGGCACTCGTCAGGATATCCAGTGCGCGCAGGGTGATATCCCGCGCGGTGCCGATGGGCGTCGCCACAAGATACAGACCAGCGGGCAGTTTGACGAGTTTCGGATTCAACACTGGACCCTCCCTGCGGGGTGTTTATTATCCCCACAAGTGCCGGTGGCGCAGATCACCGCCGTTGTCGAGGGAGAATTCGTGTCATGTTTGCCTTTCCGTCACCCGCCCGCAACCCGTTGCACAAGGCCGTTGTCGCGGTAGCTGCCAGGGTTGTCAAAGCCACCACCACCCTGAGCAAGGCGATACCGCAGCTGCGCCGCGGATCATTGGCCCTTGTCGCATTGGGCGCACTGGAGGCCTGCGAACCCGTGGACACATCCCTAGGACGGTCGGCCCCGGCCATCAACCCTTCGGCCCCGGTGCCTGTGGCGCTGCTGGTGCCGCGCGGTTCGGGCAATGCCAGCGACGAAGTGCTGGCCCGCGCCCTCGAGAACGCGGCGCGGCTGGCGATCGCGGATCTCGGCGATGTGGCGATCGACCTGCGGGTCTACAACACAGCAGCGGCGGCGGGCACGACCCAGCAGGTCGCGATGCAGGCTGTCGCTGATGGCGCGCGGATCATTCTCGGCCCGGTCTACGGCGAAAACGCGAATGCCGCCGCGGTCGCCGTGGCCTCGAGCGGGGTCAATGTGCTGGCCTTCTCGAACAATACCTCGATCGCGGGGGGCAATCTCTTCATCCTGGGCCCGACCTTCGACAATACGGCTGATCGGCTGGCGCGCTATGCCGTCAGTCAGGGCAAGGGCCGCACCGTCGTTGTCTATTCCCAGGATGTCTCGGGCCAGGCCGGACGTGCGGCGGTCGAAGCGGCGCTGGCGCGCAACGGTGGCACGTCGGTCGGCGCGATCGGCCATGAGTTCTCCCAGAACGGTGTCGTGCAGGCCATTCCGCAGATCGTGAGCGCGGTGCGCAGCGGCGGGGCGGATTCGGTATTCATGACCGCGGACACGGCTGGTGCTCTGCCGCTTCTGACGCAGCTTTTGCCCGAAGCGGGCATCTCGCCCAGCGTGACGCAGTATATCGGCCTGACCCGTTGGGACATTCCGAGCCAGACGACCGATCTTCCCGGTGTGCAGGGTGGCTGGTTCGCCCTTCCCGATCCCGTGATGTCGGCACGTTTCCGCAGCCGCTACGAGATCGCTTATGGTGAAAGCCCGCATCCGATCGGCGGGCTGGCCTATGACGGGATCGCGGCCATCGGCGCGCTGGTCAGCTCTGGTCGCAGCGATGCGTTGAGCCGTGCCTCGTTGACGCAAAGCGCAGGTTTTCAGGGCGTGAACGGTATTTTCCGCCTCCGGCCGGATGGAACGAATGAACGCGGGCTGGCGGTCGCCCAGATCCGCGACAGACAGGTGGTTGTGATTGACCCTGCCCCAAGAACCTTTGGTGGTGCCGGATTCTGATCCGGCACTGACCCATCATCATCCAGCCCTGCCACGGGTGCCGGACAGTCTGATCTGTCCTGCCGAGCGCATCTTTGATGCGTCAGCGGTGGCTCATGCCCTGGCAGAGGCGACCGCCGGGCTGGCCCCGGCGCAGATGCGCGCAGCGGTGGTTCCGG
>Ga0209345_10002734_pt1 | contig 19028 bp, 17 predicted proteins | sample Cruoilmetagenom7_FD_187294 | JGI IMG/M metagenome (GOLD analysis project Ga0209345, IMG submission 187294) | Oil polluted marine microbial communities from Coal Oil Point, Santa Barbara, California, USA - Sample 7 (SPAdes) (version 2) | ecosystem: Environmental > Aquatic > Marine > Oil seeps ... | reverse complement strand
CTTATAAAATTTGAAAAAAAGATCGAGGCGGGCGCCGAATTTATTCAGACTCAGGCGGTTTACGATTTAGATAATTTTAAGAGATTCATGGAATATGCGAGAGGGTTTCCCGCAAAGATCCTCGCCGGTATCATCCTGCTCACATCAGCGCCCATGGCGCGGTTTATGAATAAGAACGTTGCAGGTGTCCGTGTGCCGCAAGGTTTGATTGATGAGATGGCATCAGCGCCCAAGGGTGGGGCACTGGCAAAGGGGATAGAGATTGCCGGCCGGATGATCAAGCAGATTTGGGAGGAGGGGATGTGCAACGGGGTGCACATAATGGCCATCGGCAAGGAAGAACTGGTGCCCGAGATCATTGAAAGGTCGGGGATTCCAACATCGTAAGCTTAAAACGGTAGGTTTTGTCCGTAAACAATATGGAAGGAGGTAAAATGCCATGGGAGAAACGGCAAGGGTCCTTGTGGTTGATGACGATTTCGATTTTGTGGAATCACTTAAAATGATGCTGGAAAATCAGAGTTATGAGGTAATCACAGCGTACGACGGGGTTGAGGGACTCAAGAAAGCGAAGGAGGAGTCACCTGACTTGATCATCCTCGACGTGATGATGCCAAACAAGGATGGGTACGCTGTCTGTCACGAGCTCAAGGCTGACCCCAAGTACAATGCAATACCCATACTTTTGCTAACCGCCGTTGTTTCTAATATACCCACGACAAAATACACGCAAAGGATGGGTATGGAGATAGAGGCGGACGATTATGTTGACAAGCCGGTGACGCCTTCTGAATTAGCAAAACGAGCTGAGGCCCTGTTACAATAGCAAGGGGTTGCCGATGCTAGGAAGGCCAAGGGAGAAACCATCATATGTTGAGAGACGCAAATATCCTCGTCATAGATGACGAGGCCGTTATAAGGGATGGATGCTCCCGGATATTGACAAAAGAGGGTTATCGGGTCAAGACAGTTGAACATGGAGAGGCAGGTCTCGGTCTTATCCGTACTGAGAAAGAGCCCTTCGATATCCTGTTATTGGATCTGATGATGCCGGGGATCAGCGGCATGGAAGTACTGGAGGCCTTACGCACCATCGACCCGAATCTGATTGTCATTGTAATTACCGGATTTGCGACCGTGGAATCGGCAGTGGATGCTATGAAAAGGGGAGCTTATGACTTCATAGCCAAACCTTTTACGCCTGACCAGTTGAGGATCGTTGTCAACAGAGGTCTCGAAAGGAAGTCTCTTCAAAGGGAGGCAGAAAATCTTAGGAAGGAGAGGGAAAAGAGCCTTAAGGATATCGCATATGAGAAGAGCAGGATAACAGCTATCATTCACTGTATGGTCGATGGAATACTGGTAACAGACCCAGACAGTCGAATTGTTCTTCACAATCCGGCAGCGACAAGGCTATTAGAGATAGAGGGATTGGAGATAATAGACGAATCATTGCGCCGGTGTGTTAAAAGCGAAGACCTTGCCAGGGTCGTTACTGAGGTCTTGGACACGGAAAAATCCAAGTACGTTGAGATATCTCAGGAGATCACCCTCGGCGAGGGGACGGGAAAGGTCTTTTTAAGGACGAATACGGCCCCTGTCCTCAATGAGGACGGTGAAATAATGGGGTCAGTCACGGTTCTTCATGACATAACCCAGGAAAAACAGATCAACCGGATGAAATCTGATTTTCTAACGATGGTTTCCCACGAATTGAGGGCCCCGGTCTCTGCCGTACAACAACAGTTGTCCGTAATACAAGAAGGCATGGCTGGTTCCATTACTGAGAAACAGGGAAAGATGCTGGCTCGAGCAAAAGAAAGAACAAAGGGCGTCTTAGACCTCATCAATGACCTTCTCAACGTCTCCAAGCTCGACTCAGATATTGTGGTTCAGCATAAGGAACCCACAGCATTAGAGGATATCGTGAGGACGGCATGCGAGCTAATGGAACCTGAAGCAGATACCAGGGGTATAAGATTGAAGCTCGTTGCAAGTCAACCCCTTTTGCTCGTTAATACGGATAGAGAAAATATGGAAGAGGTTTTTGTCAACCTTATCAGTAATGCAATAAAGTATAATGTGGAAGGGGGGAGTGTCACCATAAGCCTCATGACAGAAGGTGAATTTTTACGAATCGACGTTACCGATACCGGCATAGGCATCCCCAAAAAAGACCTTTATCGGATATTTGATAGATTTTATAGGGTTAAGAGCCCTCAAACAAGAACTGTTATCGGTACAGGTCTGGGGTTACCCATCGTCAAAGGAATCATAGATGCCCATCATGGTTCAATCCGTGTAAAGAGCACAGAAGGTAAAGGCAGCGCCTTTACGATCCTTATACCTAAAACATCCGGATAGATATAGGTTTCTATATATTAAAATCTATACCTCATTTCTGTTCTTATCCTCTCTAAGGAATCCTGAATAATCTGCCAGTTTGGACAAGGCCCTCAATGCCCTTTTCGGAGAAGAGAAGACTGCCACACCTTCATGCTCCTTTACCTTTTCTTCTATATCCCTTACTGTAATATTATACAACCATCCTTCATATGGCGCCCAGGCAATCGGTTTGTCTTTAAACTTATCAGCTATCCCTAGAGCAATTTCAGAAAAGGGAGGAGAGATAGACTCAAACCAGGCTCCCACGATAAGTAAAACTGCATCCATATTTTTATCATCCAGGATAGACTCTATGGTGGTTCTAAGCACATCCCCGAACGGGCGTTTTGAGATCCCCATAGCTGGCCAAATATCTACCGGATTATTTATGGCAAGCCACTCAGGTGAGATATCAACCATCTTTTCTTTTGTTTTCGGGGACAACTCCGCTACATTTAACCGGTATTCTTCACAGCCATCGATGGCCATCAACCCGATCCCGCCACTAAGGGAAATGATCCCTACAGACCTGCCTTTCATCAAGGGTAAACAAGAAAATACTTTTATCAAATCACCGATCTCATCAAAATCACTTACCCTGATTATCCCACATTGTTTAAAAACCGCTTCTGAAATCTCATTTTTGCCTATTATAGAGCCAGTATGGGACTGCGCCGCTTTTGCTGCACGAGGAGAGATCCCTGTCTTTAAGGCCAGTATCGGCTTCTTCCTGGCCACACGTTTTGCTACCTCCATGAATCTTCTACCATTCTTCATGCCTTCAATATGCATAAATATAATTTTCGTGTCTCGATCGTTCTCAAAGTACTCAAGACAGTCAGCGAAATCAAGATCGCAGGCATTGCCTATATCAATCCCTTTGCCAAGAAGATTCAAGTCATGAAAGCTGCCAAAAAACATACCGGTTTGACAGATAACCCCTATCGGAAGCCTTTTCATCTCTGGCTGCTTAGCAAAACACGTACTAAAATCGATAAATGGGTTAGCTACTCCTACGGTATTTGGACCTATAATCCTCGTTTCAGTATTTCTGATCATTTTCATTATCTTTTCTTGCAGCTTTTTACCGACTTCATCTTCGGCATCAGCAAATCCCTGGCCTACTATTACTACAGCCCTTATTCCCTTTCTTATGCATTCTTCAATAATGTCAGGAACCTGACCCCTGGGAGTGGCTACTACAGCAAGATCAATATCTGCATCAATTTCTCCAAGTGTTGAATAGGTTTTCTTGCCTAAGATATTGCTAACACGAGGATTTACCGGATAAACTTCTCCCTGGTATCCGAGGTTAAGTATGTTCTCCAGGATGTTAAACGCGTGCTGCCCGGTACGAGAGGAGACCCCGACTAATGCAACACTTCTAGGTTCAATAAATAGTTTTACTTGTTCGACAATATCCATTTTTAACTCCTGCCGGGATCTTCTTTGGGATAGTTCCTCAAGCAAAGCTTTTCGACCTGTGCGGTTACATAACAATAGCGCTTATGAATTTAATGAGTTTCAAAATTTCTGGTCCTCTAATTAGTGTCTGAACGAAAACCTAGAAAAACCTGAAATTATAAGGAGTTAATAGGGTATTCTTAAAATGAAGATTTTGAGCCTTCAGCGTTCAGCGTTCAGCGTTCATCTGTCAGCCTTTAAAATAAGGATTTCCACCATTTTAAGCTGAATGCTGAGCGCTTACCGCTGACGGCTATCTGAATCTTCAAATTACCATGTGTGTCTTACTCCTTTATTATTTCAGCGATAATAGACTTTTCGTTCAGACACTAATTAATTTAGATCTACCAGTATGTTTTACGAAAGTCAAGACATTTCGCCATCGACGCTCTCTCTGAACGCTTAGGGACGGGGACGAAAAAATCCGACCTTTGCAGTTGAACAGTTTTAGTGCTTTTCGGCAGATTACGGGAAAGGCAGGAGTACTATTTGAGGATATTGAGAAGTTGGATGGACACAACCTAAACAGTTGCCACATCAGCAAAGTTTTGAGGGTTTATCGAATGTTTCTTGATCTTTTTCCAGAGATTCTTTGAACTCAGGCCAAGCACTTTGGCAGCCTCAGACTGTACACCTTCGGTTTTCGAAAGGGCACTTAGAATCAAAGTTTTTTCCACATCTCTCATGGTTTTCATCAAAGAGATGCTTTCTCCATCCAGGATCGCCTGATCATTAAGAATTCGGTCTTTTGAAGGCTGTCCATCAATCGGTTTTTGCAATGCCATGCGTATATCAGAGCTGTCGATTATATTCCCAATGCGGAAGATAGCCGCTCTCTCCAGCATATTGGCCAGTTCCCTTACATTGCCGGGCCAATCATGCGACAAGAGAACAGCCCTGGCTTCTTTCGTGATTTCTAATAAGTCGATGCCCATCTTGAGACTGATCTTGCCTAGAAAATGCCGAGCCAAGAGAGGGATATCCTCTATTCTTTCCCTTAGAGGGGGGGTGTGAAGGGATACGACATTGAGACGGTAAAAGAGATCCCGGCGAAATTGTTTCCGTCTGATCTGCTCCATTAGATCCTGGTTGGTTGCCGCAATGACCCGAACGTTTACTGAAACGGACTTGCTTCCCCCAAGTTTTTCCACCTTTTTTTGTTCCACGACCCTCAACAACTTAGCCTGGATGTTCAAAGGCGTCTCACCTATCTCATCCAAGAGAATAGTTCCATTATGGGCCAACTCAAATTTTCCGCGCCTTTGAGTATTAGCTCCTGTAAAAGCGCCTTTTTCAGCTCCAAAGAGTTCGCTTTCCAGCAAACTCTCAGGGATGGCTGCGCAGTTGATTTTGACAAAAGGACCGTCAACTCTTCTGCTTTGAGAGTGGATCATGTCTGAAACCAGTTCTTTTCCAGTGCCGCTCTCACCCGTCACAAGAACAGTACTTTCCAGCGGAGCAACCCTTGCTATGGAATCTTTCAACTTCTTAACAGGGAGGCTCTCTCCCACGATCTTGTCGGAACTTTTATGACATTTCAGCTTGCGTTTTATCAGCGCCCTTCTTATGATAAGCTCAATATCCTTTAACTTGAACGGTTTGGATACATGATCGTAGGCCCCCCTGCTAATGGCTTCGACAGCAGCATCTGTTGAGTCATAGCCGGTCATCACTATAATGGCGATTTCCGCATCTATTTCCTTGATAAGCGGAATAGCCTCAATCCCCGATATGCCCGGCATTCTAATATCCGTGATGACGAGGTCAAACCGGCCATTCTTCAGCACATCCAACGCCTCCAAAGCCGATGAAGCGACTGCCACATTATAACCGTTCAGTTCAAGGAAATCACTCAACGTTGATCGTATTTCAGGCTCATCGTCAACTACCAGGATCTTGCCGGAAACATTATCAAGATTACATTTATTGGGTAGAACCATGATCTCTTAACTCTCCTAATCAGTGCCTGATCGAAAACGTAACTTTTCAATAAGTAAGGGTAATAATTGTCGCAAACCCCTATCTACAGATAAACCACTATTACACGAAGAACGAATACCTTATGACAAAGTATAGATTTTCAGATATTAAATTTCACAAGGCCAGAGGGAGAAATCCGAGTAAGTCGTACATTGGAGTACGTCGTCGAGGATTCCGACCGATAACGCAGTGAAATTTGATATATGGAAATCTATAGTTCATAAGAAGTAAACGAATAGTCCCCCTGACAATGCCTTAAAGGCATAATTCAAATGAGTTTCAAAATTTCTGATATTATTATTATCGTATAACCGATCAAATACTTTAGGGATGGGGACGAAATAACTTCCCCATCACCTAGCCCCTGCCCCCTATCATATTTCCGTAAACCCGGAACATCAATCTACTTTCAGTAGATTTATTTTATCTACCAAAAGTAGATACTCGCCTTTAAATCACTTCATTGTAACGGCATTACCAAAAAAACCGCATCTTCCGAACAATCCATAACTTATTTATTTATTTGCTTATTTTCGTTAAATGGCAATCTATTTATCGAAATTTATCAACTGATCGCTCAACTGGCATACTGATTGCGATAATACGAATACAACAGCACAAATATTAAAGGACCATCGTTGCATTAGTGGGGAGATTCTGCTGATTCGTTACTCATTCCGCAAATGAATGGTCGTTATTAGGTGCTAGGTGTTGGTTTATTGAAATTTTTCAAATAGATACCAGACACTTAAAACCTAAGTACTAATAGCTGTTCGAGTAGATTACCCCAGTAATACGCAACAAACCATATTAAACTCAAACAGAAAGAGAAGGGGGTGGTGAAACGTAATTATTAATAAATAAAATAGATATACTTATTGGCAGAAGCTTAAGTCTGAGTAACCAATAACCGAAAAAGAAAGAAGGATAAAGGAGAAAAAGATGAGAAAACTGATGAGATTTTTAAAGGACGAAGAGGGAGTAACCGCAATAGAGTATGGTTTGATCGCTGCCGGTATCGGTATCGCCATTGTAGCAACTGTCGGCTTAGTTGGTGATCAGTTGGTAACTCTGTTCGGGGAAGTTGTAGATGAGTTGGAGGGGTAGGCAGGATAGAGTTTGGCTGGGTGGTACGATCCATGGATAGAAAAGTGTGCATCTCTGTCCATAGCTTGCTATGTATGAGATGCACACTTCCTCCACACACTCTTGTTTCATTAAAACGTCTAAATAAATGAAGGCTTATTGGTAGAAGATCAATTCCGAGCAACCAATAACTGAAAAACAAAAACGGAGAAAGAAGATGAGAAAACTGACGAGATTTTTAAAGGACGAAGAGGGAGTAACCTCAATAGAGTATGCTTTGATCGCGGCCGGTATCGGTATCGCCATTGTAGCAGTTGTCGGTTCTGTTGGTGACCGGTTAGTAGGATTCTTTGGGGACGTTGTCGAGGAATTAGAGGGAGTTTAGTATTATGAATCCCTTATTGATAATGTTTCTAACAATTGTCTTGGTCACGGCAGCAGTGATTGACATCCGCGTTCAGAGGATCCCCAACCTGCTCACCTATCCTGCCATGGCTGTCGCGATTGGCTATCATTCAGTAGCCCAAGGGGTAGATGGTCTACTCTTCAGCACAGGGGGGCTGGTGGTGGGAACGGCCATCTTTTTTATTCCCTACCTGATGGGAGGCATGGGCGCGGGAGACGCAAAGTTGATGGGAGCCGTGGGGGCAATGCTTGGCGTCAAGGGTGTTTTTATAGCTTCCCTCTCAACAGTCATTATCGGCGGGATCTATGCCATTGTACTTTTGCTGATCCGGCGTAAGGACTGTAAAGGGTTCATCACCAGATGGGCAACGACTCTCAAGACATTTGTATTAACAAAGCAATTTATTTCCATCCCTGCAGGAGAAAATGAGGAGAAACCCAAGATGTGCTACGGGGTGGCTATTGCCATGGGCACAATATTGTATGTGTTCCTGGCTTTATGCGAGTATGATTTTGTCATTTAACTACAAAGTGTCTGAAGTCAAGTAAAGATTTTGTTTTTTTGGGGTCACTTCAGTCGCTTTAAACTTTAGCTCACTTACTGAGACAAAGGAGGTGTACCATGGGGAAATGGAGGGCGCTTCTCCCTATTACATTAGCCCTGGTAGTTGCTACATCAGGGAGTATTTTCTTATACAAATGGATACAGACGCAAACAACTCCGAAAGAGGCGGTAACAATAGAATCCGAGGCTGTGCCTGTTGCAGTGGTGGCAGTTGATCTGCCATGGGGGACAAAACTTGAACAAGAGATGATGAAAACAACTCTGTTTCTTAAAGAGAGCCTTCCCCCAGGATACTCTTCTGATACCGCCTCTCTTGAAAACAGGGTTCTCATCGCACATATCAAACAAAACGAACCAATCACAAAGTCCAAATTAGCTCCAGAGAATGTGACCAACGGTGGTATTTCAGCTATAGTGAAGCCTGGAAACCGGGCGATAGCCGTGAAAGGTGACAAGGTGATTGGAATATCCGGCTTCATCCTACCGGGTAATCGGGTGGATGTTCTCGTTACGTTGACTGAGCCTAAGACTAAGAAGGAAGTCACCAAGATCGTGCTTGAAAATACTCTCGTGCTTGCAACCGGCACTCAAATGCAGGAGGACTCAAAAGGGAAACCTGCTCCGGTAGATGTATACACTCTGGAAGTTAAACCTGATGATGCAGAGAAATTGGGTCTTGCCTCCTCCCAGGGAAAACTTCAGTTTGCTTTGAGAAATATTACAGACGACGAAACTGTGTTAACCAGAGGGGCTACAATAACCCAAACGCTTTTATCCCTTCATAAAGCATCTCATAAGGTACGAAAGATAAAGAGAGGGAAACCTCGACCTCAAAGGGTTACTATGACAACGGTGGAAGTAATCAAAGGGGACAAGGTGACCAAAAAGAATTTGAAGGTTGGCAAGTTATAATCAAATTCCCAAGGAGGAATGAAAAGGAGGAATGAAACTCATGCTCTCATCAAAAATATCCGAAAAGAGAGGAAGTAAAGTAATAATCTTTGTTATCGCCTTGCTGATGTTCACTGCAAGTTCCTGGGCAGAGGATTTGGCGCTGCCGGAAATTACGGAGGCAAAAAAACTCAAGCTGATGGTGGGGAAATCTATAGTAATCAGAAGTCCCAAAGCGGTTAAACGCATTTCGATCGCTGCTCCTGAGATCGCAGACTTTATTCTTCTTTCTCCCAGACAGATCTATATTACGGGAAAAGCAGAAGGAATTACCAACCTGACATTATGGCAGGACAAAAAGATGTTTACCATTTATGACCTGGAGGTGGCTATTGATTTTGCAAGGTTGAAGGAGAGACTTCAAGAAGTGCTTCCTGATGAAAGCGATATCAGCGTCATCATTACGGACGATTCTATCACCCTTTCAGGCAAGGTATCCAGCACAGCTAACCTCACCCAGGCCTTAGCTTTGGCAGAAGCGTTTGCCCCAAAGGGCAAGGTCACTAATCTCCTTGAGGTGGGGGGGGTGCATCAGGTTATGCTGGAAGTGAGAGTGGCCGAGATTTCACGGAGTTTGGTCAAGAAGTTGGGGGTCAATTTCAACTATGTGGAAGGTGGAGATTTCGGTGTCAGCACACTCGGTGGGCTAAGTCAAGTGGTAAGTCCGGACAATGCAAATCTTCTCACCGAAGGGGCGCTAAGCTTTCTTGTTTCACCTGCCGTCAACGCCCTCTTCCGATTCCACTCAGGCAGCGCCAGTTGGACAGGGCTTATCGATGCCCTGAAGGAAGATGGCCTGGTCAAGATCCTGGCAGAACCAACGCTTATCGCATTAAGCGGACAGACCGCCAGCTTTCTGGCAGGGGGAGAATTCCCGGTGCCTGTTCCTCAAGGTCTCGGTTCGGTTGCTATCGAATACAAGTCTTTCGGGGTAGGTCTGTCTTTCACACCGACCGTCCTGAGCCAGGACAAGATAAATATTAATGTTATGCCGGAGATATCTGAACTGGACTTTTCAACAGCTTTGCAGTTCGGAGGATTTGTGATACCTGGGTTAAGCACGAGGAAGGCCGCAACCGTTGTGGAGCTTGCAGATGGTCAAAGTTTTGCCATCGCAGGTCTTCTCAGGGAAACTATCAGAGACGACATCTCAAAGTACCCGTTATTAGGGAAGATACCTATCCTCGGCACGCTATTTAGAAGCCGTGCCTTTCAAAAGAACGAGACGGAGCTTATAATTATCGCAACGCCTCACCTTGTAAAACCTCTCGATTCGACAAAACAGCCTCTGCCCACTGACTTTTACAAAGAGCCCAACGACATAGAATTCCATGTCCTGGGATTAATGGAGGGCAAAGAGAAGAATAAGCCTTTAAATAACAAGCCTGTGGCTACCGAAGGAGGTTTGGATGGAGAATTCGGACACGCCATACCCGTGTCTGAATGAGTTATAAAAAAGGCCGACAAATGAGAATAACCAGGCAAAACTACTAGAATATTGAGGAGGAAACCATGTTGAAAAGATACCTTACATTAATGGGAGTATTGATAACCGTTCTTTTTTTCCTTTCAGGATGCGGAGGGCATACAAAGAAGCAAACAATGCTGGATAAAAACTGGGGAAAATCTTTCGAGTCTGCGAAACAGAGTCAGATATTGAACCCCGAAGCCGGAAAGAATACAGACCCGGTTGAGAGACTGGACGGACAGGCGGCCGAAAGAAATATGGAACAATACAGAAAAGACTTTGAAGGAAAATAGTCGAAAAAAGTTTACAATCTTAATTTGGGCGCCGTAAGCAGGATCGGGCAAAAGTAAAGGAAACAAAGGATGAAACGGAGAATGAAAAAGACAGAAAAGAACATCAAAGTAAACGGCCAAGAAGGGACATCAGCTATAGAATTTGCGATTTTGCTCCCTCTGCTGGTTATATTCCTCTTTGGGATCGTTGAATTCAGTATTCTCTTTTATGACAAAGCTGTGATAACAAATGCCAGCCGGGAGGGGGCAAGGGCAGGCATTGTCTTCTCAGATCCGAGGTTGACCGATGATCAAATTAGAAGCGTGGTTAACACCTATTGCAGCAATCACCTCATAACCTTTGGAACCGCTAACTCCGTTAACACCACGTTTCCGGTTCGGGGATCTTCCTCCGGGGATACCCTTGCGGTCAATGTAGTGTACCATTACGATTTTCTGGTCGTTCCAAATTTTATCAGCAACCTTGCCGGGGGAATTGACCTTGGATCTGAGACGGTGATGAGAATGGAGTAACCCCAAAAAGCAGGGCGGTTTTACTTGCCGGCCATTATGGGTTGCGCAGCAAACCAAGCGGTTCGGCTAAGCTGTAGGTTGGGTTGGGTGTAACAAAACCCGGCATATCAAGGGGGTGCTCAACCCAACCTGCGAATCACTGCGTGGCCGATAGATAGAAAGAACCAACCAAAAAAAGAATAGGATAATGAGATGAAAAAAAATACATTGTTATCGATTATGAATAACCAAAATGGTGTAACCGCAATTGTAGTCGGCGTATCGCTTTTCGCACTCGTAGGTTTCGCTGCTTTGGCCATTGACACCAGCCATATTTATGTTGCGCGAAATGAGCTTAAAAACGCGGCTGATGCAGGCGCACTTGCCGGAGCTCTGGTGTTATATAATAATAATGGGACAGCCGTAAACCAGGATGCAAACCAGGATGCCTTCAACGTAGCCACCGCAAATGAAAGTGACGGCCTGGCGGTTGAAGTGAATTGGACGGGTGGAAACACCGGAGACGCGCAAAGGGGTCACTGGAGTTTTGCCACCGGCGAATTTACCCCAAATGATTCCCTTGCTCCTGTGGATCTCTGGAATGTACCTTCTTACTATTTAGACGCGAATCCTAATTTTATAAACGCTGTCAGGGTGGTTGCGAGACGGGAGGCCACACCTGCAGGGTCCTTTTTCGCCAGGATCTTCGGCCATGATGGCTTCCAGCTTTCCGCAGAGTCGATCGCGTATAGAGGGTTTACAGGCACATTACCCCCTCACGAGGTGGATCAACCCATAGCTATCTGTGAAGAAAGTATCAGGATAGACGGAGAATACTCCTGCAATATCGGACGGATGATCTCCTCTGGGGAGAACGAGGCAGGTAACGAGACCGGAGGTTGGACAAGCTTCAGTCAGGATGATCCGTGCACGGGCGGCACCAACGCCCAGGAGGTCAGTGATCTCATCTGTGGTGATGGAAACCCGGAGACGCTTAGGCATGGAGCTTTTATGGCTACAAATGGCGGGGAAATCCAAAGCGCCTTTGATAAACTGATAACATGTTGGGACGAGGCAAACGAAGGTAGAACAGAACCATGGAATCTCACCTTGCCGGTGGTGAGTTGTAGCGGCAACAATATGGGGCCCTGCGAGGAGTATGTAGGAACGGTAAACGTCAACATAATCTGGATAACCGAGGCAGGAGAAGATCCCCAGTATAGAGACGTTCCAACCGAGATGGGTGATTGGGAGTGTTCGGACCCAGATGGGGGCGCTGCTTGCTGGGATGAGTTTGTAGATAATTTCGAATTACTGAATGCTGATAATGCGAGTCCCGCTCCATACGAAAAAAAAACCATATACTTTTTAGCGGACTGCACATATCACGACCCGGCTGGAGCCAGCGATGGTCAGAACTTCGGCATCATGGCAAGGATACCGGTGCTTGTAAAGTAATTGCTGCTGGAACAGCCATATTGTCAAAAACCAATCACAAGGGAGATACACCATGTCTGACAGCGCTACTTCAGTCAAGATAGAGTCTAACAATCCAAGATTAAAAAATTATCTCGCAGCTATTGTCCAATCCACTGAAGGTTTTCGGGTTCAGGGGTCCGAGGATACTCGCCGGCTTGACCTTTTAATATTCGAGTTAGAGAATGATGATGAAAATATATTTAAGGCTATCCAATCCCTATTGAATTCGGATGCAGTGGGCGAGGTTTTCCTGACATCAAAGAATACTGATCCCTCCTTGCTGATGCAGGCCATGAGAATCGGGGTAAAGGAGTTTTTCGCTCAACCATTAAAAGAGGAAGAGGTGAGACAGGCGCTTGAGGGCTTCAAAGAGAGAGGCGAAAGATCAAAGCACAAAAAATCCCCCAAACTTGGCCAAATCATAGATGTTGTGGGAAGTAAAGGCGGAGTGGGGACAACTACGGTTGCCGTCAATTTGGCTGTAAGCCTCGCTGAGATTAAAAGCATTCATTCTGTGGCGCTGATAGACATGAATATGCTCTTCGGAGACATACCTCTTTTTTTAGGGTTGAAACCGAACTTTCATTGGGGTGAAATATTCAAGAACATTGACCGCCTGGACTCTACGTTCTTAATGAGTGTTCTATCAAAACATTCTTCAGGGGTTTATGTCCTGCCATCCCCTTCGTATTTGAACGGTTACCCTGCATCAACCCCGGAAATCATGGGACATCTCATCGATCTAATGCAAAAGATGTTTGACTTTGTAGTTATCGATGGCGGACAATCTTTGAATGAAGGCTCTTTAAAAGCCATTGAAATGTCAAACACCCTTCTGCTTGTCTCTCTCTTAAGCCTCACATGCTTGTCTAACACAAATAAGCTATTGATGTCCTTAAATAATTTAGAACACCTACCAAAAGAGTATATCAGGATAGTCATCAACCGTCATTTAAAGAGTTCGGATATTTCTCTGAATGATGCAGAAAGTACCATTAATCAGAAAATATTCTGGACCATACCCAATGACTATAAAACGACAATGTCTGCCATAAATCATGGAAAGGCTGTCTCCCAAATAAAAGCAAATGCCCCAATAACCAAGAATATTAAAGAGATGGCTCATGTCATGACACAAAGAGAAGAAAAACAGGAAAAAAAGCGTTGGAACTTCCTGAAACGTTTGTAGTGGATGAAAGATAAAGGATTTTGCATTTTAGTGAGACTAGGAGGTAATTATGCAGATGGGAGCAAGTGTTGAAAACCTTCAACCAGGAGGCGCAGAAAAGTATTTTCCCGAGGAATACTTCGATTTGAAAACCAAGATTCATGATCGTTTGTTAGATCTCGTTGACCTTTCCCTTATAGAAACTCTCGATCGCGAAACTTTGAAATCCGAGCTCAGGGTTCTTGTGGAAAGGATATTACGGCAAGAAGAGGATAGTTTGCCTCTCAATTTGATTGAGAAAGAAAGACTTTTTACGGAAATTTACAATGAAATATTGGGGCTTGGCCCCCTGGAACCTTTTCTTCAAGACCCCACGATCTCTGACATCCTGGTTACTACCTACAAGATGATTTATGTGGAGAGGCTCGGCAAACTGGAACTCACCGACGCAAGGTTTAAAGACGATGTTCATTTGATGAGAATCATCGATAGGATTGTGTCCTTTGTAGGACGGCGCATTGATGAGTCCTCTCCCATGGTGGATGCCAGACTTGCCGATGGTTCGAGGGTCAACGCCATCATACCTCCTCTTGCCATAGACGGACCTGTGCTGTCTATCAGACGTTTTGCAATAGATCCTCTGGAGTTGGAAGACATGCTTGACTTTAAAACATTGACCCCTGAAGTCGGTGAGATTCTTCAGGGGGTTGTAAAAGCGAAGTTGAATGTCCTGATCTCCGGAGGCACTGGTAGTGGTAAAACCACATTGCTGAATGTTCTTTCGAGATTTATCCCTGAGAACGAGAGGATTATTACTATTGAAGATGCTGCAGAATTGCAACTGAAGCAGGGACACCTTGCCAGGTTGGAAACCAGACCTCCAAACATTGAGGGCAAGGGGGAGATCACCCAACGGGACCTTGTGAGAAATAGTCTAAGGATGCGCCCGGACCGTATTATTGTTGGGGAAGTCCGAGGAGAAGAGGCATTTGATATGCTTCAAGCTATGAATACCGGACACGAAGGATCTTTGACTACAATACATGCCAACTCTCCCCGTGATGCCCTGATGCGGATAGAGACCATGATGGCTATGGCCAATTTCGACATGCCCAGCGATTTTGTGCGTAGATATATCAGCTCTGCTATAGACGTTGTGATCCAGTTGGCACGGTTGAGTGACGGGACAAGAAAACTCATCAGTCTGCAGGAAATAGCGGGTATGGAAGAGAATATTATTACCATGCAAGAGATCTATTCATTCGACAAAAAGGCGATAGATGAGGATGGCAAGGTAAAAGGACAGTTTAGGTTCCACGGTGTCCGCCCCATATTTCTGGAGAAGTTTAAAGCGGCCGGGATAAAAGTTTCGCAAAATTTATTTGACCCTAAAAACTTTTTCGAAGTTTAATTCACAAGGAGTGTCAAAATGAATATACTCATCGTAGGCATAGTGATATTTGTAATGTCAGTGTTCATCATAGAATTGTCTTTCTATGCATACAGAACCATACGCAACCCGAATCGCGGCAGGATCCGAAAAAGGCTCAAAAGATTTGCAGCCGAGGGAGATGGGGCCGAACCGGCCGATATCCTAAGGAAAAGACGGTTGAGTAATATCCCATTTTTAAACGAAATTCTATTACACACACCGGGGGTACAATCCCTGGGCCGATTGCTGCAACAAGCAAATGTGCACTGTTCTATCGGCGTCTTCATCCTGATTGCGGTTATTATGTTGCTAACAGGTTATGTGGGCGCTTCTATAATGACGAAAAGTTCTGCCGTTTCCGTGATAACCGCTGGAGCATTAAGCGCAACGCCCTTCTTTTATCTTCGCTTTAAAAAGAAAAAAAGAATGGAAAATTTTCAGAGCCAGTTGCCCGAAGCACTTGAAATGATTAGCCACGCATTGAAAGCAGGGCACGCCTTTACAAGCGGAATGAAGATGGCCGCTGACGAGTTTAGCGACCCTCTCGGCCATGAATTTGATAAGACCCTAGACGAAGTCAACTTTGGCATTAGCATTACTGAGGCATTGAAAAACCTTGCTGAACGAGTCGATTGCCCGGACTTAAAATATTTCGTGGTTTCGGTAATTCTGCAGCGTGAAACAGGCGGTAACCTTTCCGAGATTATAGAGAGCATTTCTCACATTATTCGTGAAAGGTTCAAGCTTCGGGGCAAGGTTAGGGTCTTGTCTGCCGAAGGAAAACTATCGGCTGCCATCCTTGTTGCCATACCTATTCTTGTTGTGATCGCTCTTTCTTTCACAAATCCCGCATATCTGAGCTCATTGTTAGATGAGTCTGCGGGAAAGATGATGGTTGGTATGGCTGTATCTATGATGACTATAGGTGTGTTTGTCATAAAAAAAATGATCAATATTAAAATATAAGAATTGGAGAAATAGCAAATGAATACTTCTATGGTAGATATTCCAATCTTGATGTCAGTGTTAATGTTTGTGGTGATATTACTGCTTATTATGGGACTATTTCATTATTTCCAAAGATATTCTAAAAGGGCTGAGTTCCTGGAAAGAATCAGAGAAGGCAGCGAAAATTGGGAAACGAATGGCAGAGACCCATCAAAAAGCGATGGTCGGGCAAAGAAACGAATCCTCACGTTCTTAAGTTCACTCGGTAAACGTGTTACTCCTGCAGAACCTTCGGATTATCGTTATACAAGGATTCGATTTCTAAAAGCCGGCATGCGGCAGGCAAATACCCCGGCTATCTTCTGGGGAACCAAAACTTTCCTTATGATTTGTTTGCTGGTTTGCTTCTTCATAGTCAGGCTCAGTGTCTTTGAACTATTCAACGCATATGCAACTCTTGCGGTCTGTATTGTTCTTGCACTTTTGGGTTTTTATCTGCCCGATGCCTGGTTGTCCGTCAGAATCGCCAGAAGGAGAGAAAGAATAATTGAAGGGCTGCCCGATGCCTTGGACCTTCTAGTGGTGTGTGTGGAAGCAGGCATGGGGTTAGATGGGGCCTTCAACCGGGTAGCGGAAGAAATAAGCTTGAACAACAAGGAATTGAGTGAAGAGCTAAAGCTCATGAACATAGAATTAAGGGCCGGCAAGTCACGAAAGGATGCCCTTAGAAACCTGGCCACTAGGACTGACGTTGAAGACTTGAATAGTCTTGTGACCCTGTTGATCCAGACAGACAGGTTCGGTACGAGTATAGCCAAGGCACTGAGGGTCTATTCTGATTCCTTTAGAACAAAAAGGTTTCAAAGGGCAGAGGAGATAGCTGCAAAACTGCCGGTAAAGTTGATAGTTCCTTGTATTCTTTTTATCTTTCCATCCCTTTTTGTTGTGATTATGGGGCCTGCAGCAATTCGCATATACCAGGTGTTTTTAAACCAGTAACTTACCTGAATATGGGGAGAGGCCGAAATAACCTCCTCAAGTTGGCGCTCAGGTTTAGGGAGACAGTCCGAGGTTTTTGAAAAATGAAGATTATAGATAAGAAAATACAGCTCCATCTGATCGTAACTATTGGGATCATGATAGGAGGTTTCTTGGGTTGTGGTGGTCCAAAGCAAAATTTGCGGTCGGTAACTGAATACGGAAATTTGACAAACCCGCAGAAAAACCAGGCACCAGCTTCTTATGATTCCGCCATTGAAATAGAGACCCCTAAAATGACAAGCGAAGAGCTTGAGATGTCTGGTGACCTTCTTCTGACAAAGGGAAACCTTTCAATGGCTTTTTCTCAATATGAAAAATCCCTAAGGCTGAATTCAGAAAATGCCAGGGTTCATTACAAGAAAGGACTGACCCTTATTCTTGGTGGTATCGGTGCGGATGCTGTTAAAGTGTTTCAGGAGGCGTTAAGGATTGACCCTGAATATGCTTTGGCCTACGAGGGACTGGGTCAGACCTTCTTTCAGATGAAGGAATATGGAGAAGCGGAAAGGAATTTCCTAAAAGCTATCGAGCTGGATTCAAAACTCTGGAAGGCCCACAATTACTTGGGTATTATATACAACTATCGGAAAAGATACGATATGGCTATTAATGAATATTCCTCAGCTATAATTATAAAGCCCGGGAAGGGGCTTTTGTATAATAATCTCGGTATGTCCTACATCTTGGCAGGTGATTACGAAAAAGCAATCAATGCTTTTAATAAAGCATTAGATACCAAATATTCAAGAAACAAGGTTTATAACAACCTGGGCCTTGCCTTATCTAAAGCAGGGAGACATAAGCAAGCTCTGAAGGCATTCAAAAAAGGGGGAAAGGGGCCCCAGGCCTACAATAACTTAGGATGTGTTTATTTGGAACAGGGTAAGATTGAAGAGGCAGCCGACTGCTTTGAAAGGGCGATCAGGATCAGTCCTTCTTTTTATATCAAAGCAAACGAAAACCTGAAAAAGGCTAAAAATAAATTACAATAACCGGAGATTTTGAAACTCATTTGAATTATGCTTTTAAGCCATTGTAGCCATAATTGAGTTTCAAAATTTCTGATAACAGGCAACTGTAAAGTCAAGCATAACCACAGACGGTTCCAGGGCAAAGTCAAAGTCGGGTTTAGCGCGAGTTGAGCAAGGAGTAATTTAATATATGGAGACGACGGAACAAGGTACTTGACGTAGTCAGCACCGCGATTCTCGGCGGCGCAGCCGCTGAGAATCATAAAGATCACTCGCTCTTTTTTGTCGAGTGAATCTTTTGGTTAGGGTAGGCTGTCATCTGTCATACTTCTTGACTTTTCGCATCCTGTCGACCTCTAATGACTGGTCGGTAGCCGTCTAGGGGGACATGCTCTCTGTCAAGTTATTTACTTGCTGATGGACGTCCCCACTAAACTAATGTCCCTATTGCGGCCCTATTACATGCTCTGTTGCCTACTATTGCCTATTGCGTCCCCTTAATAAGAGCGTCCCGCTTTCAAATATCATCCAGAAATAAGGTCATGCATCTTCTGTCGATATTGAATCAGACGACCATTTACAATTAGGAGATCCTCTGTCAATTCGTCATAGTCTGGAAACCTACTCTGAATATCTTGAGGAAATACATTGGCGTTATTATTCATACCAAGTTCTCTCTCGTACCACCTCCGAAACCGAGCTTGCCACCTTGTTAAATGTGGCCTAATGCCTGCATTAAGCACATCAATAGATAATCTAATAATTTTCTCAGTATTGTAAAGCTTATCAGCTAATCTCCCCACTGTTGTGTCGTTGAAACTCTTAGAATCCACCGCCTTGCCTAGCAATAGCTCTGTGTCTTGATTCTCAAAAAAGTTTTCTAAACGATAAAGAGGACTT
>Ga0209345_10002733_pt1 | contig 19032 bp, 9 predicted proteins | sample Cruoilmetagenom7_FD_187294 | JGI IMG/M metagenome (GOLD analysis project Ga0209345, IMG submission 187294) | Oil polluted marine microbial communities from Coal Oil Point, Santa Barbara, California, USA - Sample 7 (SPAdes) (version 2) | ecosystem: Environmental > Aquatic > Marine > Oil seeps ... | reverse complement strand
ACACCTCTTGCGCAAAGCAGGTTAAACAGGTGACTGGCTTTGATACAATAATCATAGGCAGGTAGTGGTAAATCTTCTTTAATCAGAGCTTTACACTGCTCTTCAGCATCTTCAAAATGCCTAAACAATATTTCAGTATCAGCAACTTCTAAATTGAATTTAGAGAATTGTTTTTCTGCAGCAAAATCTACTTCACCGTAAGTTAGAGCCTTTTCCCCGACTTGCCCGTTCCAATCCAAATCTTTGACCACGTCAACTCCCTGAATATACAGAGCCAGACGCTCAAGACCATAAGTCAACTCACCTGCTACCGGTCTGCAATCAATGCCGCCAATTTGCTGCATATAAGTGAATTGCGATACTTCCATGCCATCACACCATATTTCCCAGCCCAGCCCGGAAGCTCCAAGTGTCGGGGATTCCCAATCATCTTCTACAAAACGTATATCATGCTTTTTCATGTCTATACCAAGATGTTCTAGGCTCTTCAAATATAGTTCCTGAATATTATCCGGTGAGGGTTTGAGAATCACCTGAAACTGATAGTAATGTTGCATACGATTTGGATGCTTGGCATATCTACTATCTGTCGGACGCCTGGATGGCTGAACGTAGGCAACGTTCCACGGCTTTGGATCAAGAGCCTTAAGCACAGTAGCTGGATGAAAAGTACCGGCTCCAACTTCAACATCGTATGGTTGCAATATCGCGCAGCCGTAATCCTGCCAGTATCTCTGCAACTCCAATATCAATTCCTGAAAAGATAATTTTTTCATGATCTTCTATACTTATTACTTGTAGCAATGATTTCCAGTCATGCAGTATAGATGTATTTTTCTCAAGTTGCTAATACTATTCTCAAACTTTATATGCTATATGAGCTTCGGTTATTTTTACCAATAGTAACTCTATGTGCATGATCAACAATACCGGCCTTTGGTGCAATTTTTCCACAAGCTCGCTCAATTTTGCCTTGCAACCTATTATCTTTCATGCTTTTGACACTCGACATACCCTCGTTATACACTATCTTTAATGCAACTGTACTAAGCTCCGGAATATCCTTCCCCTCTGGAGGTTCACCTAGAGTTTGCATCATGGCTTCAACGAGTTTTTCATCACCAGCTTTTACTGCAGTAATGAGCTTTTTTTGCGCTGCCTTAGGAGATGTCCCATCTAGCATTTCAACCGCTGTTTTTGCAACATCCGGAACTTTAGGTTTTTCACAAACCTTACTTTTTATTTTTTCAAGTTGATCTATATCTTCCTGAGGAAGACCCAATACATTTAATTTAGGCATCTGAATCTGTTCAGATGCAACTTGTGGCTCTCTAACTTCCGGCTCAACCCTTTTCACAGTTAATATTTTATCCTGCACTTGCTTTTGAGGCTCTACCGTCTGTGAAATATCAACATTCATACCCTGATTTTTAGCAACTTCCCGCATCATTTCACGGTAGCTGCCCTGCGTTATCGGCAAGGTAAAAACCTTACCATTCCTTTCTATATAACCGATAGCATCATCACCTTTGCCCATGAATTTAACAGGTACCGGTGAACTTACTTCAGTCAGTTTGCCGGAATCATCGTAGTGAGCAGTGAAATATACCGCATCTCTTTCGGGCATATTACGACCATTCTCATCTTTTAGAGCCATTGAGACATGCATTGGCCCATTACCTGTTGCCAATTCTTTTGGAAAATCAATTTGTCTATAGTTTTTGACCTCGATCGTTTTTCCATTACCCAAGGCTAACTTTGTTGGTGCAGTATCGATGGTGGTTTCTTTGAGTGTACAAACAGCTTCTCCTGCATCATTGGTAATTTCCGTAGTGCGAACTTTACTTTCTCCAGCTCCCCAATCCACATTACGGAAACTATCCTGGAATTTACTATGCACGGCTTTATATCCGGCTGATTCAATCTTGTGCATTTGAGTCTGCAGATCAAGGTTTTTCATCACCTGGGCTACGGTTTCCTTGCCCTCATCTGTTTGCAGGTATTTCTGAAACTCTGCCGGATTCTGCATCTCAAACACGGCTCTGTCGCTCCCTCCCATACCCCTGGCAATTTCCTGCTGCAATAATAATTGCTGAGTTGTAATAACTTCATCGCGAATTGCCTGGGTAATTGGGTCAACGGCATCACTAAGGTTAATTGATGTAGTTGAAACAGTTTTTTTGCTAAAAACCACGCTGTCTTTTGCTGCTGTCTCTTTCCCCTGAATTGCAGCTTCCTTAATTATTTCATTTCTTGCCTCTATAATTTCTTGCCAGAGCAGCTTTGTAACAGTTTTATTTTTTTTCAATTTTTTATCACGCAATCTTAGTTTTTTTTCGTTAGAAACAATCTCTTTAAAATAATCCGGATTTTCTTTTATCAGATTCTTTAGCTCGATGCGATCTACTTTATATTCCTTGCTAAATCCCTTACCTTTTTTGCTTACAATTAAACCCAGCTTGATCTCAAGAGAAAATTCTTTTAATGAAGATTGACGAGCTCGCATGACTTCTTTTAGAGTACTCTTAACTTCTTCTAAATTAATATCATCAGGATTCTTTTTACCAAACTCATTGGGCATAGCGTGCTGCGCCCATTTTTGCAAAATCGGTGTATCATAGTATTTTTCCAGTTCTGTAAAGGATTCTTCCAACACTGTATCAAGGTCGGCATTTGCTACCGCATTTAACCCCTCAACAAATTCTGCCGTTAACTTATGCCTGCGTGGAAATTCACGAAAATGATTAGTCGGCCCTTGACCTGGTAGGTGCTTTGACTTAGAATGCGGATGTACTTCCTTTGTAAGATTGGCGAAACCCCAACCAAAATCAATACGCTTGAGCTGCGGTGATTTATCAGGCTCTCTAATCACTCCAATATTGCCTGTATGCATGTCAAAATCACCCACAAGCAATGATCCAGGTGCAATTTTATCAAAACCTTGGTACCCCAAATTATCTATAGCTTTACTCATTACACCGCTAAGCTTTTGACGCGTACCCATTAATAACGGCCGGTCATCTTTGCGAAACCATTTACTCGGCTTATTTTTTTCAGCCATATGCTCATCCATGTCTTTAAACATGTCTGAGTAGTGATCAAAGAACTCTGATCTTACATAAACATTCAAACCATCACCTGGTATACTATTACCTTCTCCTTCTGGTACCATCATCTCAACTATTGCACCAGCACCTAGTGATACAGCAGCAAAAACCTTTGAACTCATATATTCTGCTATATCAAAATTGGGAGATTCAGGATCGCGTTTTATAAGAGCCGACTTTCCAGTGATTTTATTTGTATAGATTCCTCCAAGCGCACCAGACCCTCTGGCACCACCTACTTTTTCTCCTTTTTTAGTCCAGTCACTGTTGGTACCAAAAAATTCCAGACCCATAAACTATCCTCACAAGAAAACTATAACTCAAACATTATGATCAGAAAGCAGTTAATATTGTATTAATAGCCCCTATATATAGAGACATCTTATCAGCAAGTTTGAACACTCACCCACCATTAGTATAATCTATTACTATTAAAAAATTAATTAATCCGATTTTCTGACGCCGGTAAAAAGAAATTCCCCTGCATACCGCCAATCTTAATATCAATCAAGAATTTGGCGATTTCACCATTCTCTACGAATTCTGCAACCGTCTTTATACCAAGATCTTCTGCCAGGCTAATTAAGGCTTCAACGAAAAATCTGCTATGATTATTTCTCAGTATATCACGTATATAGCTTCCATCAATTTTGATAATATCAATAGGTAAGTTTAAAAGTTGTTTAAAGGAGGTAAAGCCCGATCCAAAATCATCTAATGCAAATCGGCAACCATAAGCATGAAGAGCATCGATAAATTTTTTGGTGGTAGTAAAATCCTGATTTAATGATGTCTCAGTGATTTCTATAATCAACCTCTTGGCAACAGCGTATTTTTTGAACAAGCTCTCTATTCTCCTGAGTAATCTGTTATTTAACACCCCGATGTTTGAAATATTTACTGACAGCTTAATTTTTTTATCACTGACCAGCTCGTTAACAGCCATCTCTATAACTGTAAAATCAACAATATTAATCAGACCTTTAGTCTCTGCATCTTCTATCATTGGACCCACAGAGACTAAATTATTTTCTTCATCCAGAACTCGCAGCAAACATTCGTAATATTCGATATTCCCTGACTTGCGATCTATAATAGGCTGATATGCAAATTTTGCCTTCTTCTTAAACAACGAGGATCTGAGCAAGTTTAAATTGATATTACGCAGGCGCAGCCTCTCTATATCAACAGGGTTGTCATCATAACAGTAATAGTAACTTTGGTCCCTGGAAGAGGACATACTATATACCAGAAGTGACACCAATTTTTCTACCTTTAAGTTTTGTTCAGGAAAAAATTTAATACTACCTACAGCACATTTCAAATAACTTTCAGGCAAATCAGAATCAACATATAACTGCACTTGCGAATAAATGGAATAAGCTAACTTCTCGGCAATGCGGGAATCATCTGGAAGGATTATATATAATTTTGTTGGATCAAGAGTCTTAATAACAGTATAGTCACTGGCCTTTTCACAAGCCTTATCAACCATAATATAGAACTTGTCAATAATTGCGCTTGTATCCTCGATAAGAATATTCAACTCATCTTTATTCAAAAGCTTTATAGATAACAGAATTCCATTCTTAATTCGGTCTAGCTCTTTCTGCAGACTCATCATAATTCTTGCTTTTGTTACCATACTATCCTATGCTTTGAAAAGATTGACTAGCATGATACCAAAAACCGTAATACTTTGAAACACTAAAAAATTTAATGAGTAGAAAAGAAATTATTGAGCAAAAGCTAAGTGTACTAAATCCACATATTCTTGAGGTGCTTGACAAAAGTTCTGCACATGCAGGGCACGCAGGAAACCCAAATGCATTAGGCGACACTCACTTTAGCATCCAAATTTCTTCTGATACACTCGACTTTTTAAGTAAAATTGAACAACACCGGATTATAAATGACCTACTCAAAGACGAATTTGCTAGCGGCTTGCACGCACTTTCTATTAAGATACTTTCAAAAGTATAGATCATTATGGCTCAGAAAAATTTCATCCGAATACTAGCTGGGGCAAACAAGATTGCTCGTAAATCTAGTGAGGCTATCAAAGAGTCCAGTGCAAACTACATCGAACAAAACGTGCTCAAAGGAAAATATGCTACGCGCGAAGAATATCAGCAGCTACAAAAACTCGTGATGAAACTACAGCAGGAATTAGCTGAATTAAAAAAACACTAATTAGCAATAAATTTAAAGCTTTAGTGACCAATAAACTGCAACCCAGAAATTAATTTCCTGTTACTTTAGAAATTCGTGGTATACTGACCTGGTTAGTTGTTTACTTATAATTACGTATCAATAATTTTTACAGCAGTGAGATTGACTATGAATAATAACCCATTTGAATATATGCAATCGTTTATGAATTACGATAATTTTACCAAGAACGTGCAAAGTACGGATTTTTCTTCTTCTTCAAATATGATTAAAAACACTACAGAAGCTATTAATTCTACGAACCAGATGGTGTCAGAAAACCTGCAGTCTATTTTCAAAAGAGGCTCTGATTCTTTACAGAAAAATACTACAGAGATGTACAATACAATGAAGGATGCAATATCAGCCGGTGATGTTGCACAAATTAGTGCCTGTCAGAAAAAATATTTACAGTCCACAATTGATAATAACGTCAACAACACCAAAGAAGTTCTGGACATGTCTACCAAGTCAATGATGGAAATCCTTGATGTATTGCATAATGGCTTGAAGGAAAACGTAAACAAGAACTCTACAAAACCTAAAAGAACTAATTAACAGGTGTTTGCAAGTTATCTCTATTATACTTAGGTAAAAGTTTGAGATTTTGCAAATTACTTCCGGGTAGTTGCTGTGCAAGCAGGATTAAGTTTTTTTATATACCACAGTGTATTATCATTGCGAATCGATGCCAGAAAACCTGGCAATGACAATCCGTGCGATAAGTCAGGTAAGTTGTGTTGTTTATCTGGATTCTTAAGTCGAAGTTGAGAACCAACTAAAGAGATGACATTAAGTTTTCTTACTCCCTTTCTTCACTTGTAAGACCGTTACCACTGGATTACTCAACTTTTGTTAATGATGAAACACGTACCAGTTTGACTACACGGAATAACACCTTATGCTCTATCTATCTATCGCCCCTTCTTTTTTAAAAGTCTGATATAATACTGGAATTACGAAAATAGTAAATAATGTACCAAGCATCATTCCGCCAACAATTACCAGACCTATGGAATTTCGTGATGCAGCACCGGCACCGGATGCAAAAACCAAAGGCAACGCACCGCATATCGTGGCAATGCTAGTCATTAAGATAGGACGTAACCTAAGTTTTGCAGATTCGATTACTGCACCAGTTATCCGCATTCCACCTTCTCGAAGTTGATTAGTAAATTCAACTAACATAATTGAGTTTTTAGTCACAAGTCCAATAAGAGTTACCAGACCAATATTACTATACATGTTTATGGTGTCGCCAAATATCAGCAGAGCCAGTACACCTCCAGTCATTGAAAATGGTACAGCCATTAGAATAAGCAAAGGATCAGCGAAGCTTTCAAACTGAGCCGAAAGTACAAGATATATAAATACCAAAGCGAATAAGAAAGTGATGAGAGTTTCACCACTGGACTCATTCATCTGCTGGATTTGTCCACGAAATTCTAGCTGGGTATTATCTATATCAATTATTTCTGCAGCAATTTCCTCTATTGCTTTTGCAGCATCACCAAGATTGCCCTCCGGTGCCATGTCCGAGGTAATTGAAATTGCTCTTGAGTTATTATAATGCTGATATTCTTTAACAGTAATAGTTTCAATAACTTTAGCTACTGTTTCAAGTGGAAGTAAGCTGCCCATATCAGTTTTAATATAGATTTTCTTAAGATCTGATGGCTCATTACGATCCTTGACATCATAGCGAATCATTACTTCGTAAATATCATTTCCCAGACGGAAATCACCAACCTGCCTTCCAGCGATAAGATATTGTACTGTCCTGCCGATTGTATCAATACTCACCCCATATCTATAGGCTTTTTCTCTGTTGACGATGATATCCAAAGTAGGAGTTGATGCTTTAAAGTCTCGTTCTGCATTTTGAAAAACAGGATATGATTTCATGCGATCAAGGAATTTCTGTGAAATTCGATCAAGATCTGAATATTCAAGTGATGTTTGCAGGTTAAAGTTAATAACTTTGTCCGACCCACCACCACCTATTGAGGGCGGATTAACTGCAAAAATAGACATTCCTGGAATTTGTGAGAATTTCCAGTTTAGCTCTTGTTTAATATCTGCTTGCGACTTGGAACGGATACTCCAGTCTTTAAGGGGAACAAACGCCATTGCATTCTCACCTCCACCCCAACCGATAACTTCAAAAAACCCTAGAATATCTTCGTGCTTCTCCATTACCTGTTCAGCTTTTAATACTGTCTTTAATGATTCCTCAATACTGGAGCCTTCAGGACCTGTGAAGAAAACTTGCAAGAAACCCTGATCTTCATCAGGAACAAAAGTTTTATCCACATACATGAAACTCAGCACCAGCACTATTACTGAAACAAAACAGATTGCATAAAATTTAAGTTTATTGTTAAGCGCTGTTCCAAGATAATGAATATAAATGAGCTGTGTTCTTAACAAATAATAGTCAAAAACCTGTAAAAACCTTGGCTTTGGCGCATCTTTCGACTTAATCATACGACTTGTCATCATCGGAGTCAGGGTGAGAGCCACAAAGCCTGAAAATAATACACAAAACGCCAAGGTCCATGCAAATTCCACGAAGAGTTTCCCAAGGAATCCTTCAATAAGACCAATAGGTAAAAATACTAAGGCTAGAGTAATAGTCATAGCTACTATCGCAAAGCCAATTTCTTTGGAAGCATCAAACGCAGCCTGCATCGGTTGTTTGCCAAGTTCCTGGTTGTGCCGAAATATATTTTCAAGCATTACAATTGCGTCATCAACTACCAAACCAATTGCAAGAATCATTGCAAGTAAAGTAAATGTATTAATTGTAAAGCCAAGTAAATACATGGCCGTAAAGGTGCCAACAAGCGAGATCGGAATAGTAACCAGCGGAATTAAAGTTATACGGAAAGACCCCAGGAATAAATAAATAACTACCCCAACAAGTATAAGTGCTTCAAAGATTGTAAAGTAAACCGAACGAATGGAAGCTTTTACAGGCACCGCAGCATCATAGGCAATATCAATTTCCACGCCTGTCGGTAGATTCTTTCTAATTTTAACCAGCTCTTCTCTTACCGAATCTGAAAGTTCAATTATATTTGCAGTAGATTGCTTGATGAGACCAACTGCCAGCGATTGCTTGCCGTTATATCGCAAAATACTATCATTTTCATAAGGTTCAAGACCGACAGAAGCAACATCTTTAAGTTTGGTTATTGTGCCGTCAGGATATTTTTTGACTATAATATTTTCAAATTCTTCAGGAGTGTTTAATGATGCAGCCAGCTTAAGAGAAAAACCCCGAACGCTAGTCTTGATCGAACCTGCAGGATAATCCTTATTTTGAGCAAGAATTGCCGTTTCCAGCTCAAATGGGCTTAATTTATGCTGAAACATTTTGGTGTTGATAGGTTCGATGCGCATAGTATAGTAACGTGCGCCAAAAATCCTGGAATTACCAACTGTTGGCAGTTTCTCCAAAACCGATTTAATGTGGTTATCGGAAATACGGGTAAGTTCCAGATCATCGTGCCTGGTGCTATTGATACTAATCCAGAAACTGGGCCAGGCGTCTGCGTCCATTTTTGCAACAGATGGAGCTTTCATGTCATCGGGAAAAAATTGGATAATATCAGATATCATTGATCTAACATCATTCAGTGCTATTTCAATATCGGTATCTAAATTAAATTCCAGCATGATTGAACTTTTACCAACGTTACTGGAAGATGACATTGATTCCAGATTTTTGATAGTCTTTAATGCCTTTTCTATACGCCTGGTAATCTGTCTTTCCATATACAGAGCATCCGCTCCCGTATACTCGGAGCGGACTGTGATAATTGGCGGATTGATGTTTGGAGTTCCCCGAACCTGTAATTTAGTAAAGAAGATAGACCCGAGCGACATGATAATTAGGCTCAGTACAATCGTAAAAACAGGTCTTCTTATACAAATTTCGGGTAATTGCATAGACTTCAAGTACCGCTTTTGGGTTGTTTTGAATCTGGAGAAGCATCAATTACTGCTACTGAAGCCCCATCGTAAACTTTAGTCAAACCATTTAGAACAATCAAATCACCAACTTGCAATTCATCCGAAATCACTTCAATCATTCTATCTGTTCTAGTACCGGTCGTGATATATACCTGCTTTGCCTTATTTTCTTCAGAAATTTTATAAACAAAATTTCCTTGATTATTTTTTAGTAGTACTTTTTCAGGGACGGCTAATGCTTTATGTTGATCAAATATCATCTCTACTTCAACGTAACTGCCATGCACCAATTTGCTGGATGGCGGAAAAGCCAACTTTGCCGTTATTGTCCCATTATCATTGAGATAAGCCGAAACGGCAACTACTTGTCCTTGAATTTTCGTCCCGTTATAATCCAAAACGTAAATGCTGGAATTCTCATCTATTTTGGAATGCATAATTTCCGGCAGCTCCACAAAAACAGTTTTATCTCCTTTCGCAACAAGGCTAAACAGGTAGTCATCCATTTTGACATCATCACCAATCCTGGCATTTACTACACCAACATATCCATCGTATGGAGCTATGATTATCATATCCTCATATTTGTTCCTGGCAGCAACTAAATCCGCTCTTGCAATTTCTAATGCGACTTTTGATTTGTTAGAAACTTCGCTACTGATTATTTTTTTTTCAAGCAAAGACATATCACGATCATACGTCATCTTGGCCGATTCGAATACCGCTTCAGCTTTAGATTTTGTAACTTCTGCCATATCAGCATCAATAGTGATCAGGACATCACCTGCAGAAACATTCTTGCCTTGAACAATTGCAATAGAATCAATCGTACCGGCAGCTTTTGCATAATATGTTTTGCTATTTTCTGATTTGCACTGACCAATAGCTGTGAATTTTTCGTAGAATTCGTAGTATCCTATCTTGATAGGTCGAACAAGCGTTGCTTCCTGTGCTGCTAAAGTAGCAATTGGCATGATGCTAAATGCTACCAAAAAAACTTTTAGCATCAAGAATTGTAGTTCATTTTTGTTTATCAGCATACAAAAACATAATCGTATGCGACTGTAAATACTCATATTTGTAAATCTTAGCTATAACCCGAAATTTACTTATACATTAAGCTTATTTTAAAATCCAGTAGTTAACAACTCTATTACAGCATTTTAGTTATTAAACTTTTCCTATATTAAACATTGCATTTCCAGATTTGCTCTTATCATATCCCAAGAATCTATGGCTCAAACACACGCCGGCCATAGATTTTTGAATCAAATAATATATAGAAAATCGACTATTACTCGCTGCTTTCTGCAATTACTCTATCGCGCTCTGCAGCCTGCTTTTTAGCCATTCCCATATAAAAACCGGTACCTGCTGGAATCAATCTACCCACAATTACGTTTTCTTTCAAACCCTTCAGTTGATCTATCTTACCGGCAACAGCTGCTTCTGTTAAGACCTTGGTTGTTTCCTGGAATGAAGCCGCAGAAATGAATGAGTTTGTCTGCAATGATGCTTTAGTTATACCTTGCAACACCAAGTCGTATTTTGCAGGCTTACCACCCTCTTTAACAACTTTATCATTAATTTCAGTAAGCATGCGTGAATCAATCATCTCACCTGGTAATAATGTTGTACCGCCGGAATGGGTGATCTCGACCTTTTGAAGCATTTGGCGTATCACTACTTCAATATGCTTATCATCGATCTTCACACCCTGCAATCTATAAACAGCCTGAATTTGTGCGACCATATAACTAGCTAGAGCTTCAACACCCATTACTTTTAAGATATCCTGTAGAACAGGATTTCCATCGATAATCATGTCACCACGCTTAATGAAGTCGCCCTCATTTATAACAACATGCTTACCTTTAGGTAGCATATATTCGATTGGCTTGGAACCATCAGTTGGGTGTAGAATCACCCTTCTCTTGGACTTATAATCCTTACCAAATTCAATACGGCCGTCAACTCCAGCAATTACAGCATGATCCTTTGGACGTCTTGCTTCAACAAGTTCTGCCACTCTTGGCAGACCGCCGGTAATATCTCTAGTCTTGGTTGATTCACGAGGAATACGAGCCAGAATATCACCAGCTGCAACTTCCACACCATCTTCCACACTCAAAACCGCACCAACCGGCAGATAGTGCTTCGCTTCCAAGCCGGAGGAAAGTTCGACCATTTTTCCTTTACCGTCAAGCAATTGTATACGCGGACGCAAATCTGCTCCCTTTGAATACTGCTTTGATTCGATAATAACTTTACTTGAAATACCGGTTGTATCATCCATTACACTTCTGATAGATAAACCTTCCAACATATCGGTAAATACAACTTTACCTGATTTTTCAGTGATAATTGGAAGAGTGTATGGATCCCATTCTGCAATCTTCTGACCTTTTTCTACCTTGTAGCCATCGTCAACCATTAATCTTGCACCATAAGGAATTTTATATCTCGCACGCTCATTACCTTTATCATCAACAAGAAGCACCTCACAAGCACGGCTCATAACGATCTGCAAACCTGCTGAATTAATCACCAGGTTACGCCCAAGAATTTTTACCTTGGCATCATAAGAAGCTTCAACAGAAGAAATCTCTGCGCCTTTTGTCGCAGCACCTCCAATGTGGAACGTTCTCATTGTCAGCTGCGTACCAGGCTCACCGATAGATTGAGCAGCAATAACACCAACTGCTTCACCTTTTGATACCAATGTACCCGTAGCAAGATCACGACCATAACAAAGGGCACAAATTCCGAATTTAGTCTCACAGGTGAGTACTGATCTAATCTTAATTAGATCCAGACCCGAAGATTCAATCTTATCAAGCTTTTCTTCATCAATTAACTCACCAGCCGATGCTAGCAACTCACCATTTACTGGATGATACGTATCAATCGCAACTGTCCTACCCAAAATTTGATCCGCCAATGAGACAACAACCTCACCGCCATCAATAATAGTCTTAGCCTCAATACCATTAATAGTGCCGCAATCATCAGCAGTAATAATACAATCCTGAGCAACATCAACTAATCTTCTTGTCAGGTAACCGGAGTTTGCTGTCTTAAGTGCCGTATCAGCAAGACCTTTACGCGCTCCATGAGTCGAGTTGAAATATTCACGAACAGTTAAACCTTCTTTAAAATTGGATTTTATCGGAGTTTCGATAATTTCTCCAGACGGTTTTGTCATCAATCCACGCATACCAGCTAGCTGCTTGATCTGCGCTGCTGAACCCCTTGCTCCGGATATTGCCATCATGTGAATCGAATTCAGCTTTTCCTTATTAGTCTTTGACTTATCATCATCAATTACAGCAATTTCTTCCATCATTTTCGATGCGACTTTATCCGTACATGCAGTCCAGGCATCAACCACTTTATTAAATTTCTCTCCGTAAGTAATCAAACCCTCAAGATATTGCTGCTCAAATTCGTTTACAAGGCTGGTAGTCTCATCAATAAATTCGGCTTTTGCAGATGGAACTACCATGTCATCCATACCGAAAGAAATTCCAGAATTACATGCGTATTTAAAGCCAAGTTCCATTAACTTATCTGCAAAAATCACTGTCGCTTTCTGACCACAATAACGATATACGGAATCTATGGCACTGGATATATTCTTCTTATTCATTTCCTTATTTAGCAACTTAAAGTCTAAATTGCTACTTTTAGGAAGTAGACGACCAAGTATAACTCTTCCAGGCGTAGTATCAATAATTGTTTCTACAAACTCTCCTTCAGCATTTAATAGCTCTGTACGGTATTTGATCTTGGTGTGAATAGTGACCATTTTCTCAAATAATGCAAATTCTATCTCGTTAATTTCGCTAAACACCATGCCTTCACCAGGTTCGCCATCAAGCAGTAAAGTCAGGTAATACAAGCCAAGTACGATATCCTTATCTGCAGAAATAATAGGCTTACCATTAGCTGGGCTAAGTATATTATTTGTGGACATCATCAATACTCTTGCTTCGAGCTGAGCTTCAATCGAAAGTGGAACGTGTACAGACATGGTATCACCATCAAAATCTGCATTAAACGCCGCACACACAAGTGGGTGCAACTGGATTGCCTTACCTTCAATCAACAATGGCTCAAATGCCTGAATACCAAGACGGTGCAAGGTTGGAGCCCGATTAAGAAGCACCGGATGTTCCCTGATAACTTCTTCCAGAATATCCCAAACTTCGATTTTTTCTGCTTCAACAATTTTCTTTGCAGCTTTGATCGTAGTTGCAATACCATACATCTCCAGCTTGGAGTAAATAAACGGTTTAAATAGCTCAAGTGCCATTTTTTTTGGTAGACCACATTGATACAGCTTCATCTCAGGTCCCACAACAATCACTGAACGGCCTGAATAATCAACCCTCTTACCTAGAAGATTCTGGCGGAAACGCCCCTGCTTGCCTTTAAGCATATCACTTAAAGACTTAAACGGCCTTTTATTGGCGTTCTTAACTATTTTGCCACGACGACCATTGTCAAATAATGCGTCTACAGATTCCTGAAGCATACGCTTTTCGTTACGTATGATAATATCTGGTGCCTTTAGCTCAAGAAGCCTTCTCAGGCGGTTATTTCTATTAATAACTCTTCTATATAGTTCGTTTAGATCCGACGTAGCAAATCTGCCTCCATCAAGCATAACCAGTGGCCTGATTTCTGGCGGAATTACCGGCAGTACATTCATTATCATCCACTCGGGCTTATTACCGGAATCCAGAAAATCCTCAACGAGCTTCAATCGCTTTGCTAATTTTTTCTTCTTCGTCTCAGATGAAGTTTCAGCAAAATCAGATTTTAACTGAACACGCAACTCTTCAAGATTTAATTCACCAAGAAGACGTTGTACAACTTCCGCTCCAATCATCGCAACAAAACTATCTTCACCATACTCATCCTGAGCTTTGATGTAGGCATCCTCAGAAAGTAGATCACCTTTCTGAAGAGCCGACATGCCAGGTTCTACTACTACATAATTTTCAAAATATAAAATTTTCTCCAAGTCCTTCATGGTAATATCCAGCAAAGTACTTATTCTTGAAGGGAGTGATTTCAGAAACCAGATATGTGCAACTGGAGCAGCCAGTTCAACGTGTCCCATACGTTCACGACGCACACGTGAGGTCGTCACTTCAACGCCACATTTTTCACATGTGACGCCTCTATATTTCATGCGTTTATATTTACCGCACAAACATTCGAAATCCTTTACAGGGCCGAAAATTCTAGCACAAAAAAGACCTTCTTTTTCTGGCTTAAATGTACGATAATTTATTGTCTCAGGCTTGGTAACTTCTCCGAAAGACCAGGAACGTATTTGTTCCGGACTTGCAATATTAATTTTAATTTGATCAAATTGTTGAGTACTGCTTAGCTGGCTGTAAAAATTGATCTGTGACATAATGGGTTCTTCCTCAAACTATACTCTAAATAGGCACATCAGCACCATATTGTTTAAAAATTTTCTTCAGCATAAAATCATCAAAAACGCCCGGCCTAAACCGGACACTTCTATTATCAATTAAGAGTTCTCTTCTAACTGCACGTTCAAACATAATGATCTGAATTCCTTGATCATCACATTGAATGATTCCGGTAGACCAGACTCAAAGTTGCTGCCACCTTTGACTATGTTTTCATAAATCTTGATTCTACCTACAACATCATCTGATTTTACAGTTAATAATTCCTGCAATGTGAATGCTGCACCATAAGCCTCAAGAGCCCACACTTCCATCTCCCCGAATCTTTGACCACCAAAGTGAGATTTACCCCCCAAAGGTTGCTGGGTAACCAGACTATAAGGACCAATAGAGCGTGCATGAATTTTATTCTCCACAAGGTGATGGAGCTTCAGGATATATTTATATCCAACCGTTATACTGCGATCAAAATATTCACCAGTTCTACCATCTATAACTTTTGTTTGACCTGAAAGGTCTTGTCCTGCAAGCTTCAGCATTGATTTAACGCCTTCTACTCTTGCGCCATCAAACACAGGTGTTGCAAAATAAACACCGTCTTTTAACGTACCACAGAACTCGATGAAATCTTCTTTACTCAAGTCTTTAACTTGCTTTGCAACTTCACTACCTGCATAAATCTTGCTGACAAAATCCTTCAAAGAATCAATATCCATGTCGTTATTGCTGTATTTGTCCATCATGTCGCCAACGTTTTTACCTAAATTCTTTGCCGCCCATCCCAGGTGAGTTTCAAGAATCTGACCGACATTCATACGAGATGGCAAACCAAGAGGGTTAAGTACAACATCAATAACAGTTCCGTCTTCCAGGAATGGCATATCTTCTTCTGGCATAATGCGAGAAATAACACCTTTGTTACCATGACGACCGGCCATTTTATCGCCTGGCTGTAATTTGTGCTTTGTTGCAATAAACACTTTTACAACTTTCAAAGCTCCCTGAGGTAAATCATCACCACTTTGTAGCTTATCTACCTTGCTTGTAAAACGCTTATTCAGCTCATCTTTTTTCTCGTCATATTGTTGCTTTATCTGCTCGATTTCACTCATAGCAGCATTATCTTCAACAGTTAACTGCCAATATTGACCTTTTGATAAAGTTTCCAGCAGTTTTTTGTCAATTTTCTGACCGGCTTTTATAGATTTAGGTCCACTTACAATCACCTGACCTTCAAGTATTTTCTGCAAACGCATGAACACAAAATGATCAATAATTTCTACTTCATCATCCCTGTCCTTAGCCAGTTTTTCAACCTGCTGTTTCTCAATTGTGATCGCACGTTCATCCTTTTCAACACCACGACGTGAAAGCACACGCACTTCAACTACAGTACCTGATGCACTAGGTGGCACGTAAAGCGAAGTATCCCTGACATCAGATGCCTTTTCGCCAAATATTGCCCTAAGAAGTTTTTCCTCTGGAGTCATCGGTGATTCACTCTTCGGAGTCACTTTACCTACAAGAATATCACCAGGCTTTACTTCTGCACCAACATGCACAATACCAACCTCATCAAGATTGCGAAGAGCTTCTTCTCCAACATTTGGCATATCACGGGTAATTTCCTCCGGACCAAGCCTTGTATCTCTTGCTACAACTTCAAACTCTTCGATATGGATCGATGTGAATACGTCGTCTTTTACAATTCTCTCAGAAATCAAAATAGAATCTTCAAAATTGTAACCTCTCCATGGGATAAAAGCTACCAGCATATTCCGCCCTAAAGCAATTTCGCCTTGATCAATTGCCGGACCATCTGCAATCACCTCACCCTGGCGCACTTTTTGACCGACAAAAACCAGTGGCTTCTGGTTAATGCAGGTATTATGATTTGATTTTTGATACTTCATTAAATTATAAATATCTACCTCAGGAGCACCATTTTTCCTGCGTTCAGAAGTTTGAACTACAATCCTTTCCGCATCAACCTCTACAATAATACCATCATGCATCGCAATAATTGCTGCTCCTGAATCCCTTGCTACTACCGCTTCAATTCCTGTTCCAACAAGTGGAGCATCGCTTGTAATTAACGGTACAGCCTGACGTTGCATATTTGAACCCATAAGTGCACGATTCGCATCATCATTCTCCAGGAAAGGAATCAAAGACGCCGCAACTGAGACAACCTGCATTGGAGTCACATCCACAAATTCAACCTCAGACGGTGGAACTAATACAAAATTTCCTGTCTCAAAACGACAATTTACCATCTCTGCCTTGATCGTGCCGTCGGCAGCTATTTCCATATCCGCCTGAGCAATTTTATATTTACCTTCATTTATAGCCGTTAAATACACGACCTCATCAGTCACTATTCCATCAACAACTCTGCGGTATGGACTTTCGATAAATCCATATTTATTAACTCTGGCATAAGTAGCCAATGAATTAATCAAACCAATATTTTGTCCCTCTGGAGTTTCAATCGGACAAATACGCCCATAGTGTGTTGGATGCACATCACGCACCTCAAAACCGACCCTGTCTCTACTGACCCCTCCTGGGCCAAGAGCCGACAACCTTCTTTTATGAGTAATCTCTGATAGAGGGTTAGTTTGATCCATAAATTGAGAAAGCTGTGATGTACTAAAGAACTCTTTTACAGCCGACACTAACACCTTCGCATTGACCAGGTCGTGCGGCATTACAGTATCAATATCAACAATACTCATGCGCTCCAGGATCGATTTTTCCATGCGAACCAAACCGACTCTAAATTGATTTTCAATCAACTCACCAACAGAACGCACCCTTCTATTGCCCAAATGGTCAATATCATCAATTGAGCCTTTACCATCCTTTAAATCGACAAGCACTTTAACAATTGCCTGGATATCATCTTTTGTCAGGCAAGTATTTTCCTCTGGAACATTTAAATTCAAACGAGAGTTCAGTTTAATTCTACCAACTTCAGATAAATCATATCTGTTTGGATCAAAGAATAGATTGTCAAACAGTATTTGACCCGCTTCAACAGTCGCAGGTTCACCAGGGCGCAAAACTCTAAAAATATCAGTAAGCGCAGCACCTTGATCCTGATTCTTATCAGCAAATAATGTATTTCTAATATAAGCGTCACTATGAGATGGAATTTTTAAAACAGTAATTGATTTAACACCCGCAGCCATCAAACCTTTTAGTATATCTTCAGTAATCTGCTCGCCCAGTTTGGCTATGACTTCTCCACTATCACCGTCAATTATTTCTTTTCCAATATAACTTCCAATTAATACATCATCCTGAACCAGAATTTTTTTCAGGCCATTTTCAGCAAATTTCTTGGCAAGTCTTGGGGTGATTTTCTGACCGGCTTCCAGTAATTGCTCGTTAGTATCTGCATTTACTAAATCAGATAATAAACGATGCACCGGTATATTAGCCGGATCAAACTCAACAACCCAACCTTTTTTCCCGCGGCCATAAGTCTCAACATCATAGTAAGACTCTAAAATCTCTGAAGAACTCATACCAATCGCCATCAGTAAAGTAGTTACAGGTAACTTCCTTTTACGATCAATTCTTATATATATGATGTCTTTTGCATCAAATTCAAAATCAAGCCAGGAACCTCTATAAGGAATAACCCGCGCTGAATATAAAAACTTACCGGATGAATGGGTTTTGCCATCATCATGATAGAAAAATCCTCCGGGTGATCTATGCATCTGAGAAACAATAACCCGCTCGGTGCCATTTATAATAAATGTACCGTTCTTGGTCATAAACGGGATATCTCCCATATAGACTTCTTGTTCCTTAATACCTTTGATTTCCTTTGCACCAGTAGTTTCGTCAATCTCCCAAACGCTTAAACGTAAAGTCACTTTAAGACTGGCAACAAAACTCAAACCCCGTTGTATACACTCTTCAACATCGTATTTAGGTTGGTCAAAACTGTATTTTACGAACTCCAAAGTCGAACTATTCGATGGATCCTGAATAGGAAAAATCGACGAAAGTACTGACTGCAAGCCCTTACTTTTCCTTTCCTTATCCGACAAACCAAGCTGCATGAAGCTGTCTTCGTAGGATTTTTTTTGAATTTCAATCAAATTAGGAATCGATGCTACCAATTTGATTTTACCGAAGTTTTTTCTAATTCTCTTACTAGTTTGTAAGGGTTGCTTCATAAGATCTCCAGATATTTCTATATCAATTATACTGTATGTACTGCTTAAATAAAGTTGACTATAATAATGAAACGCTCATATACATTGATA
>Ga0209345_10002732_pt1 | contig 19036 bp, 39 predicted proteins | sample Cruoilmetagenom7_FD_187294 | JGI IMG/M metagenome (GOLD analysis project Ga0209345, IMG submission 187294) | Oil polluted marine microbial communities from Coal Oil Point, Santa Barbara, California, USA - Sample 7 (SPAdes) (version 2) | ecosystem: Environmental > Aquatic > Marine > Oil seeps ... | reverse complement strand
ATACGCGTTCCTTTTGGCTAGTGCTTGCTGTTCAGCAAGTTTGAGGTGTTTTCGTTGGTAGTGGACGTTGACCAGGAATGTGGCCAGGCCCAGGATAACCCCGAAGGCGAGGGCGTTGTTGTTCAAGAAGTCCAGCATACCAGCTGCAGTGAGTCCACCGCTCGCTGTGTACGAAACCCCAGTGCTGACTTTCGCTGCAAGGGTAGAGGTGTGCTCTGATAGGGTTGGACCTGCCATTATCGCACCACCTCTACATGTGGGAGGTCAATAAACGACTGGTCCAGTCGGTCGTGGTCTCTGTCCCAGTCGTCTCCGAAGCGCAGCTCCACGCCGTGCACCTTGCCAAACGCCATGAGAACGCCTTTCATCGTGGCGTATTCCTGCAGGACGAGTTCCCAGATGCGCTTCTCAGACTTACCTGTGGCTTTTGCCAACGCTTTGATCTGGTCAGGGTGCCCTGAGAGGGCAGCTGAAACCCGGATGCCGGCCAGATTGGTGACGTAGGGCCAAAGGTCTACAGCGTCGGACGGGTAGGTGTTGTGTTTTCCGTTCGGCCACTTGAGCTTTGTAAAACCTTGCCTAAAGTACCGGTCCTGGGTCTGTTGGTCTCGATGACCTTCGATCATCGAGAAATCGTAGACCTGGATGGCAGAATCTACTACCAGTTTCAGTTCATCGCAGAGGGTTTCTCTTACTTCTGATGACTTGCGACCGAATGAAAACATAGCGGGCTCGTTGGTTAGTTGCTCATAATGTACAAATGTACATTTTGCAACCAAACTTTTCCACCCCGTATTTTGAGGCTACTTGACCAGCGTGAGTGCTGGGCGAGGGCGCTTACCTGCCTTTTCCCTTGCAGCTTGTGCGGTTTTCTTCTTGTGCAGGTTCATGGCATGTCTTGCTGAATTGGCCATTCCAGAGTGAATTATTTCCATCAGCAAGTCTCGCGGCTGCAGGTCATACTGTCTGGCTTGGCTGATCAGGATTGCCCAATCCATTGGACTGAACGACTCCACAATGTCCCTTGGCAAGACAGATTCGATGTCCACCAGCAGGTGATCTACCGCTGGCTGCAGGCTCTCGACAGTGTGCGTCTTGCCCTGTTGGGCCGCACTCATGCTCATGCACTCACATATTTGGGTTGTCAGTCTTCTCATGGGTCCTGCCAAATGGCAAATGGACCACGTTTCCCTCTACAGTGGGTTTGAAGCTCGGGGGTTTCGGGGCGAAGTAGACGTTATCCTTCAAATCGGAAAACTGTCTCGCACCTAGCACCAGTAAGTCGGTAATGAAGTCCTTACCGCTCATACTTTTGCACATGCCGGCCGGCAGCGCGTTTATGATGTGGTTCCATTCAGGTTGGGTAAGCTCCATCTCCAGAAGCATCTTCCACAGGTGTGGACCTACCCAATTTTTCATTCTGTGAAACGCGGCTATCGCGCCCGCTCGGCCTTGCCCGATCTTGGTCTCCCACTGTGCAAGAAACAGGGCCTCTATTTCTCTTTCAGTGTGTTTTTTAGCCTCAGTCATTGGTCGCTCCTATGGTCTTTTGGCGGTTAACTGATACCTCTACTGTCGAACAACTTCTCCAGCGCTTCGAGTATCAAAGTCTTCATGGTGGTGTTCTCTACTGCTGCCATCACCTTCAGTTTGTTCTTGTAGCTGACTGGTATGTTCACTGGCATCCGTATCTCTGCTTCAGTTGAACTCTGTCCTGCGTGCGCTTTCGCGGTGGAGAGGGCCTCTTTCAAGGCGGTGTTGTTTTCTGACATGTGGCCTCCAAGTGCCTATCTTATCCCGTAGATAGGCTATTAAGTAAAGTGGAATCTATTACATCGCCGGGTTCTTTTGGACAAATGTATAAATTCACTTCTTTTAATAAGTATCGTATCCCTCGCCAGAAATTCTGACTGAGACAGCGTGGACACCGTAGCGTTGGTAAGGTCTATCTGGTCAGCCCTAACGTGTGGGCATTTGTTGCGCATTGATCCAGCTGTAAACCGGCCAACTACCTCAACCAAATAGGGCAATGGCTCGTCCGTTTCGCCTTGCATAACCAGGTTTCCGTGTACCTCTGCCCACACTCTACCGTACCCGTCAACGCGGGTTTCCACGCTTCCGGGTCCGTCGAGATACTGGGTCAAATTGGCACAAGAAATCACTGGAACACCTATTAGCTATTGCCTATTTGTACATTTAGCTACTGTGTACAAATAGTGTAGGTGTTTCGTTAGTCAGTCGTCAATTAATTGGTATAACCAAATTGATAATTTATTGACAGTGTTATGGGATATAGGTGCGTATTTTTCACTCAGGTGTGTGGCTATTTTTCGAGTGGATTTACCCTTTGCCCAATGCAAATCTGCGAGTTCCGCAAGCGCCTGTTGGTACCAGTCAGACTCCTGCAGGTACTTCACTTCCTGCAGCTCTATGACCGTGTGACCCCAGGGTACGTAACCGCCCATGAACCGGCCTTCCTCTGAGTGGGCGACCTTTACATCCCGAATACGCTCTGCAATTCGACTGCGCTCAAAGTCAGCCACTGCAGCGAGAATGGTGTAGATCAGTTTGCCTACTCCGTCACCCGTCACTTCGCCACCCATGTCCATTATATAGAGGCGAATGCCTTGCTCTTTGAACCGGTTGATCGAGTATAAGGCGTCTTCAGAGTTGCGGAACAGTCGGTCGAACTTGGCGATCAGCAGGTGGTCGCCTTCCGTCAACAGATTGATAAGCTGACCACCAGCCGGTCGTTCAGCCAGCCTCACTGAGCCTGACACGCTCTCATCAGCGAAGTGCTGGTCTACTTCCATCTGCATGGTGGTGGCGTAGGCTCGCAGGGTGTTCTGCTGCACCTTCAGGGACATGCCTTGTGTCCCGGTGGACACTCGGGCATAGGAGTAGACGGCCATGACTACTGCCCCTGGCCGGTCAGAATTGACGCCGGCAGTTTTGACACGCTCAGCATCCGAACTGCAGCGACTTCTGCATGGGCTTCAGCACGGTAGCGTTCACGGTCCACAAATCCGACAGTATTGAAGCCTTCCCTCAGGTTGCGCACCACCTTAACGACCGATGCCGGTGGCAAGCTGCAGATGCGGGCCAGCTGGAAATGGAGGTAAGGGTGTCGCTCGGCATACTTGGGAGCGAATTTCTTGATCCACTCGATGTACTTTGCCGCCTTGAACTCGGTGATCATCTTTTCCTGGGCTTCACGCTTGGCATCGTGCTTTTTGCCGGGCGGGATGAAGTCCAGCGGAAGACTCAATGCCTCTAGCTCAACCATCTGCACCATGTCCTCAATGTCGCTAATGATTTGCCTTTCGTTTTCAACTTGGCAGTTTGGTATGTTCATCACTTATGTACCTCAGTGTAACGGTGTAACGGCGGTTTGGGTGTACATCTCTGTAACCTCGCAAATGCGCCGTTACACTCATGGTCGGTTTGTACCAATGGTCTTTTGGTCAAAGGTAGGTGCCTGGGCCGAAGCCCAGGACTTTTGGAGGTCGCACATGTCAGGGTGCTCATGTACAAATGTACAATTGCACCTTAGCTATTGTCAACCTTCTTCAACAACTGCTGACAATGCTTCTCCAACTGCTGGCCATCCTGACTCAACAGTTCTACGCCAGTGATACTGATCTCCTGTTCTGGCGGTTCTTCAAGAGCATCATCCAACCTTTCAGGGTCGAGCGGGTGCCAATGCTGCAACTGGTGTTGTTGTCGGCGCCGGTCGTGCTCGTCCAGCGCTATGAGGTCACTTGCCTCCAGTTCGAGGTCGATGTTCATCTGTACCTCCAGTTTTTACCAGTGGGGCCAGGGCAGGGAGCCACATTAGCAGGGTGGCTGTGCCGACGATTGCGCTCGCTGTGAACGCGGCTTTTACAAATGGGTGCATCGTTTCTCCCGTTTAACAGGTTCTTGTATACGTGCCAGGTAGGTGTCGATCACAAACTCCCACGGCAGTTCTGGGTTGCTGGCCTTCGTCACCTTCAGGGATTCGAGCAGGTCGATCTGCACCTGCTTTATTTGCGCGTCTGTCATACGTCACACCTCCAGATGGAATGTATTACGGAGCACTCCGGCCAGCTCGGTCTTGCGAACCTGAAGGCTTGTTACTGCACCTTGCAGTGCGATCTCACTCGTACTGCGGCGTTTTCCCAAAGGGATGGAGTCGCCTACCCTGTGGCCGGTGTACAGCGCCAAGTTGCAAGAGTTTGAGCGCACTTTACCTTCCAGCTCGCGCAGTTCATCGCTCAGCTCCGTGTATTCCTCCCACAACTCTTTCGTTTGCAGGAAGCGGTCGAGGTTCGGGGTCTCACTCATGGTCGGCTCTCCACTCTGCCGGCACATCATAGCCGGACTCCTCGCCATCCAGGGTGTCGAGGATGCAGGCGCCCGGTACACAAGGGCTGGCCCGGCGACCTTTGTCGGTTGTAACTGGGGACTCAAAGATGTAGAAGTTGAGGGCGCCACCCAGCCAGCTGGACTGATAAGAAACGCCTTCGTAGGTGCCGGTGACGATTGGTTCCTCTATATCCGGCAGATCATTCCCCCACCAACTTATCTCATCTGGCTGCATCTGTTCGTTCAGGTACTCCTCGGCATCAGAAGCATCTGTGTGCAAGTCACCACTTGGCTCAAAGCCTCTCTCTGAAGCCATATTTACCACTGCTTCCATGTAGGTGTGGTCCACCGCCTGCGGGCCGTAAAGCAGCGCCTCTACCACGCCGCCATCCAGCTGGTTGGCAGAGATGTAGCCGTAGGCAATCCCTGTTTTCGGGTTTCGATTGAGCATTTCAAGTTGTGCATTCATGGTCGTTTTCCTTTTGGTTAAGGAGTTGCCCCGGCCAGGTGCCGGGGCTGATTGTTCTACAAAAACAGACTGTTCACAAAAACACGTCGTTATCGAAGGCCCACTCTTCGATCTCCTCCGTGAGGATGACGTAGTATTTCAACTTTTCCGGGGCCACTTCATGCTGGGCCTGACCAGTGGCATTGCCGCTATCATCCAGGGTGTACAGTGAGAACGTATCGTCCGTCTCCCACCACACCTCCACAAGCTCACCACCGCAGGTTAGCTGGGCTTGGCCGACATGCTCGTTCATGCCGCCTCCTTCCATTCCTGTTCTTCCTTGCCGTCCACAACGATCCGGTAGTGCTTCCAGTCTTCCGGCCAGTGATCGACCATGCCCATATCCTCCCAGTCAGAACCATAGTCATCGCTGAAGAAGCCCCAACAGCTGTCAATTTGGTTGCCTGATTCAGGGTCTTCCTCGTCGCCGTGTTCGTAGATGGTGAATCCGTACACCTGGCCGGTCAGGTACTGGTCGTAGGTTTCGACCTCGCTCTCAAGGCACTCGCGAGCTTTCTCGACCACCTTCTTGGTCAGGCGGGTTTTGCCCCACTCATTGATTGCGGTGGCCCCGGTGCAGAAAATCCAGCCGACCTGGCCTGAATCCCAAGGACAAGAGAAACTGCCGGTAGACATGGTGATGCCTGAGTGGTCATACAGGTTCAACGGCAGGTAGATCAGGCGGTTGGCTGGGCTGACCAAGTGTTCGTACCGGTCGTACACGTCCAGAGCTGCGGCGTAATCAGCCGGACCATCACCGATCCAGAAGGGGTTCTCAGCCGTGCCCCAACCACTGCAGTGAGGGCAGTCCCACTCCTCTCGCATTCCTGCAGAGTCTGGTTCAGAACATCCGCGAGGGCAGGGCACCTCAGCATCATCAGCAGAGTAGTTACCCTTCAGCGCCGGCCGGCGCTTCCACATGATGTCGTTGAGCGCCGCTTCGAGGGCTTGACGAAACTCGTAGGGGCCGTCGGTTTTGTCGATGTAGGCCCCTCTGCTATCGGTCTGCTCAACATCGCCCAAGTTGTAGCGGCTGTGCCAACAGGCCATGATGCCTACGTTGTCGTAATCAACACGTGGGTTCAGCGGGTCGCTGTCTTGCTGGATGACGATGGTGCGCTGCATTTTTACGGTCTTTGTAGTCATGGTCGTAATTCCTTATGGTGGTCTTTTGGTCAGGGTTCACTTATGGTTCGTAAGCTGTAATGCCATGTTCCTGCAGCCTGCACAGCCTCAGGTGCTTGTCTGCGAAGGCTATGATGATTCGACTCTGGTCAGCAGGGTAGGCGTACAGCGGGTACCGACTGGCATCCTCAGCGAACGGGGAGTTTGCGTATTCCCAGCGTTGCTGCCGGGCCTTCATCACCTCAGCGGCTTCGGCCTCTACGGCGTGGCAGGGGTCTATAACGGGCTCTGGAGGGGCGCTGTCTTCGGTCCATGCCGTTGGAGTGAGGCCCACTGAAAAGATCGCCACGGCGGCGAGCAGCGTTCTCATGTGTGGCTACTCCAGTTAGGGGCGTCTTCGGTGCCGTGGTTGATCAGGGCGCCGACCAGTGGCCGGCCACCTTTGAACTTGGCCAACTCAAGGTAGTACCACTCTGGGTCGTGAATCAGCTTTTCAACGCCTTCAATGCAAACGCTGTCCCACCGGAAGCTAATCTCCTTGGCGATGCCGTTCTTGCTGACATCGGCACGGGAGATCATCAAGTTAAGGTCCTGATGCGGCATCTGCATGAACACGGTGGCGTAGTCGAGGAAGGTTCGGTTGCCATAAACATTCCTACGGTTGTTGTAACCCTCAGCGTTTGCCATGTGCTCCAGGGTCTTGCTGAACACGAATTTTGAGTAATCGTCTGCGAAGGTGATCATGGTCTTGGTCCTTTTGGTCATTGTTCTACTATTGCACATTTGTACATTTGTGCCTATAGTTTCGGCGGTTCGATGTTCATGCGTTTCCGGGTAGCGGGGTTAGCTCCTTCACCGCTGCCCGGCTTTTTCGGACATGCTTTTTCGGAAGAGCTTTTCTGGTACTTTTCAGTCGCTCTCCTTCAATTCTGCAAAGCCGACTTTGTTGCCGTTGTCGTCTCGCAATTTGCACCTATCGTAGAACTCGTCTCGCTGCATCTTGCGGCCCAGCTGAATCAGGATGCGCCCGATCTCGTGGTGCTCACCGTTTTTAACAAACGCATCATTGCCGGTCTCGATCTGTACTTTGAAATAAGCCATGGTCATTGGTCCTTTTTGGTCAGAGATGCTCCCCGGCAGTGTGCCGGGGAGGGTTGGTCAATCAGAAGTTGTACGGGTCAGCCAGGTTCTTGTAGAGTTCTACGAACACACGCTGCGCCTCTTCCTTGGTGTGGAAGTCCGAGATGGCGGCGCACTCACCGTCCTTCTTGTAGGCGTAGATGGTCCAGAAGAACTCGTTGATCTGGTCACCCTCAATCAGTGGGTGGATGTCGATTTCGTTTATTCGCTCGATCTGCTTCTCGCCGCCATCGCGGATGGTCTCTACACAGGCAGCCAGCAAGAAACGGTTGTATTCCTCCTCGAACTTAAGTTCACGGTTCCAGTTCAAGCCCTTGCTGTCCTCTCGGAACCGCTTCAGTACCTTATCAATCTGCATCTCGCTGAAGCCTATCTCTGGACCCTCTCCGGCCTCATAAGCGGCAAGCACCTCCTCACGGGTGATCCATGTGGATCGGTCCCGGGCATCGACCATGCGGCTGGCACAGATGTGCTTGCCTTGGTAGGTGACGCAGGCATGTTGGGTGGTGTAGCTGCCGGTCCAGTATTCCGACATCAGGAAGGTCTCGAAGCCTTCGACCTGAACCCATTGCTCAGGCGGCAGGACCTCAAGGGCGTCCATGAACTCCCTGTAGGTTTCCATCTTCAGGGGATTGTTCCCTGCGCCCAGCAGGTGTTCCCGCTCCATCTGGAACCATTGCTCGATAGTTACGGCCTGCAGGGTGTCAGAGATGTCTCGCAGCGGAGCGTTGAATTTCTTCTGCCATGCTTCTGGCGTCCAAGCATTGCACCTCTCCAGGTGGTCTTCGTGCAGTTTGGCTTTCAGGCTCGACAACAGCTGTGGCAGCTTGGATTCGGTGGTCTCGCGGGTGGTGTAGACCCGAGGCAGTGCGCCAGGCTTGGCGAACTTGTCTTCGTACAGGATGGCCCACTCCTGTACCTTCTCGACCTGAGTGATGCAATACTCCACTGTGTAATCCATTTCATTGGTGTTGGGGCCGGCATAGGCGCTGTTGTGGATCACCCGCACTGTGCGGGCCTCCTCGTCAATGTCGAGGACCAAGGCCAGGCCGTCCGGGGTCAGAACGTGATCTTCCAAGGCGATGTTGTTCGGGTTGGTGGTTTTGTTGTCGGTCATGGTCATTTCCTTTTGGTTAAGGTGTTGCATTGATGTACATTTGTACATTATGATTGGCTTTCACGTGTGGTAACCGTGTACTCGGTTAGGTGGTCTGGTCTGCCACCTACCACCCTGACCGCTCAGGCGGTCAGGGCTCCTATCTCTCAGCTTGCTGCCTGTCTTGCGTCTATCTGGTTCACCAGTTCTACGAATTTCTCTGGCGCGTTATTCCAAACAGCGGTGTGTACGTCTCCAGTCTCCTGCATCCTGTCAATGATCCACTGATCGAAGTCTTCGAGGCCGTGACTGCGTAGCCATGCCTCGCACAGCAGCTCCAGCTTCTCAGGCCCCCAATGTCTGAACTGACTCAGGTCCCAGTCGTCAGAGCGGGCGTTATTTGAATAGAATGGGCTGAAGCCTGGACGAGGAGACAGTCGTTCTTTTACCAGCTCTGCCCAAGTGACAGGGTTCAGGGTGCCGATCATGTGGTTGACTGCTTCCTCCGACACCTTGACGAATATGCGGTCAGTGCTGAAGTTGTACTCGGAGGGTGACTGCAAATACGAAAACTTCGCCTTTAAATCGTACCCTGCCTCGTTCTGAATGTGCTCCGCCCACCTGAGGACGTAGGCTTTGGCATAAGCGCACAGCATTTCGTTGGTGTAGTGAAAGGCGTTCATCGCTTCCACAGCCAGTGCGTCATCCTCGTCAAAGTGGCCCGAGTCACCTGCTATCGACTGCTCCACCTCGTCGTCGATGGCGGCAGTGTGCAGTGACTCGTAGAAGCCGGTGAAGGTTGGGATTGCCATAGTCAGGTTCATGTTCAGTTTCATGTTCAAACTCCTTTCACCGCTGGTGGGTCCATCTCGTTGTAGGCTTCCCAGTAGTCGAACACCTTGCGAGATTTGACGTTCGGGTTGAGGTAGTGGAGGCAGACTCTGCCGCCGAAGGGGCGAGTCAGTACCCCCTCCGTCCAGTCGCCGTTGCTCAATACCTTGGTCAGTTTCGAACCGGGCTTGGCTTTCTCAGCCTCGTATTCCTCGACACTCATGGTGCAGCAGTCTACGTACCCGCCCAGGATTCGCTGATACTGAAACTCCCCAACCGGTACCAATGGTTTCTCAAGCTCAAGGCCGCGATCCTCCAGCCAGCGCATAAAGCCCTCTTTGGAGCGGAATGCAGTGAAACTGGTAACGCCGTGGTGTACCAGGAAGAAGTAGGGTCCACAGGTCCGCTGTGCCCGCCACTCTTCGATCTGAGCGAAGTTCAAATCTGTGTATAACTTGTCCATTTAGCACCTCCCCAAAAACACGTCACGGGTGTCGATAATCTGCTGATCGCCATCTTGTCCAACACACAACGTCCACTTGATGGTGCCGTCAGAAAACTCCTTCTTGATTACCCGCTCATAGAGCGGCCAGGCTGGCTGGGCTGTGATATACCTGAGGCGGCCCATGATGTCGTCCTTGGTCTTGCGGCGGCAGCGGTAACCAAGCAGGTTGTAAATCTGCTGTCTGTCCTCGTCAGTCAGCTCGTATTCGCCCTGAATGGCGGTGTAGAGGGAGATTTGTTTCTTCATGGTCTTGGTCCTTTTGGTTAGGGAAAATCGCCTCAGCAGGCACTCAGTTCGTAAATCGTGTGCCCGTTTCGCTTGGCCCAGGCCGTGAGGTGTTCGACCACCTGAGTCCAGTTCGCCGGCATACCCTCATGCGGCCAGCCATCGCCGGCCCAGACCTCATCCATCTCGGAACCGTTGGCCCAGTCCCCGACGATTGAGCAGTTGCTGTCTTCCTGCCACTCGCCGTAGCAATACACGGTCATACCGTTGCGGGTGATTTTGACGTGGTTCATTGCGGCTCCTCCCAGTTGTGAACGCAGTTGTACACCCAGTCCCAGTAACCATCTATGGTGTGGCCATTTGCGACCCCGAATCTCCAGTCGGCGGTGGGGAACATGGGGTGCTCCTGCCTGTTTATGCCTTGGTAATAGTCCTCAAGGTCGGCAGAAGAGCCGCACTGCTTATCGTACTCGATGCGCTGGGCCTCTGGAGAACGTGCCGGTCGGCTGACTGCATCGAGCAACCCGTTGGCCATGTGCTCGATATACGGAGTGCTGATCATGTTGCCCGCTTTGGCTACTACCTTGGCCACCTTGGCCCCGAAAGGCTCAGCGACTTCGTAAGCAAAAACAACATGATCAAAGTCGTCGGAATTGCGCTTCTCGTACTGGGTTTCGAGGATGTCGGCTACAGCAATCAGATACTGCATGGCCTCGATTTCGCCTTGGCCAACAGCCTGTACGAACTTGTGGAATTTCTTGGCCTGTACCGCACCTTTGATAACGTATGCGGTTGTGATTGGGTCTTTCATGGTCGTTTTCCTTTTGGTTAGAGTTCTGTTGTGAGGTCTCCAGACTCGGTGACCCTCATCACGTCTTGGTCTGGCTCAGCATTGTCAACTGCTTCGAGATAAGTCCTGAACTCGGCCACTACGAACTGATCGTCCTGGCCAGGGTTTCCTACTACGGCATACACAGGGGCACCTCCTTACAGTGGCCGTTCGATGAAATAACGGCCTTCCTGCTGGTTGACGAGGAGGATTTCGTCCACACCTACCTGAGGCTGGCCGATGACGATCTCGCCCTCCTTGATCTTGTTCTGGACAGCGAACCGGGCGTCCCGGTAGTCGCCGCTGTAGTAGGGCAGGTAGTACCGCAGGGCGGCGTTCTCGTCTATGAAGTGGTTGGTACCTACTGAGATGGTGTTCATGCCGTTTCTCCTACGTATTCCTGAAGCTGGCCTCTGCCGTCCATTGTCAGGACAACGCCAGAAACCTGCACCCTTGGTGGCAAAATCCAGAAGTCCTCGATCAGGTGGTTCACCTTCATACAGGTCAAAGCATCTCTGAGTGATTGTTTCGCCCCTGCATCTTTAAATACCTCCACGCTGCCCTCCTTGGCTTTCTCGCTCCACAGCCACGCCATCTGCAGGGCGGCTTTTGCCACTCTGCCTCTGTCTTTCTTGTTCATACTTGCTCTCCAAAAATCCGTTCAAAGTCTTCGGCGGGCAGGTGGCCCTCAAGAATGGTCAGGGGCAGCGTGCCTTTAATCTCATGTGCCCAAGGTCGCAGGGCCGTATCAAGGCAGACGATCTGCAGGTTGCTGTCCAAGATGCCGACCTCCTTGGCCAAATGGTCGTACTTGGGCCGGAGGTCACAAGGGTGCTGATCTGGCCGCATGTGAGTGGGCCAGAGGTACAGCCGGCATTGTGTGTTGCCGGGGTGAATTTCGAGCGTGACTGGCTTCATATAGCTCTCCCGTTCACATAAACATCGAACTCCAAGCCCATCTTGTCGGTGCCGTTGGCATGACCTTTCAGGTCTGCACGCTCCATCAGCTTTGCCATGTGTTCGCATTGGAAAGTGTGGCCGGTTAGCAGGTACACTCCGGCTCGACTGGTGTTGTGGCCCACCCATGTGCCAACCTTTGGGTTGTGGAAGCGGATGGTGTAAGTATGGCCAAGCAGCTTCTGCTCATAGGGTGTCAGCAGTGGTACGGTATTGGACAGAATGCTCATGCCGCGTCCTCCTCGACTTCTCCATTCAGCCTGATGCTCAGGTGGTCGCAATAGATCGCTTCCTCGGCTTCATCCACATTGAGCAAGCCGACTACACGCCAGCCTGTGGATGCTCCGTTCTGGAAGTCCCACACCACGTTGCTCCACTCAGCTCGGACGGCGGCGAAGGACAGGATGCCCCCGTCCTGAGTGACGAAGGCAAGGCGGTACCCACCTGGCCAGGAGAATTCACCGGCACGGAGGCAGGCTTTGAGCCGGCTCAAGGTGGTGATGTCGTTGAACTGGTACTGAAACTTCTCGCGCAGCGGCGGGTTCAGGTGCCACTGGGGTTTGCGGGTGTCGTACAGGTCACCGGAGGAGGTGACGAACAGATGGTCTGGTCGTTTGGTCATGGTCGTTTCCTTTTGGATAGGGAGAGATGGTCAGACGTTCTGCCGAAATACCTGCTGGACCATCACTTGGTCATAACAGGAGTCAATATGGAGCACTTCCATGCTGTCTGGGTACCAGTGTCCACAGCAGTCGTACTCGTGGTAGCAATGAGTCCCCTTGACTGGGAACCCTTCGTCCTCCAGCTGTTGCAGGAGGCGATCTTTGACCTCGTTGTGGGGAACACTGAAGAGGCTTTCGTCGGCTTCGTAGATGCACAGCCAACGGTAATCCCCGCAGGTGTCATCGCTTGTTACGGGCATCTGAGCCTTGCTTAGAAGTGTGAAGTTCATGGTCGTTGGTCCTTTTGGTCAGGGAGAGTGGGAGCCTCAGCCCACCAAGCTCTCGGGGTTCACTTGCGCACCTTTCTCGATCAGGCGCTCAAGCCGTTCATGCGCTGCGGCGAACAGGGCGGCGCCTCGGATGTCGCCCAGCTCCTTGTAGCGGCGGGCTGACCGGGCATAGCCGGTGATCTCCTCGTCAAAGAACAGGCGGTGGCGGCGGGCCTGCCCTTTGACCATGATCAGCAGGGTCTCTGGCTTCCTGGCCCGAGACAGGAGCACTCTGTACTCCGATTGCAGGTTATCTACTGCTTGTTCATTCATTCCATTTGTCCCTTAAGGTCTTTTTGTGCAAATGTACATTGTCACGCCGTACAAAGTCCAGCGAGAACGTCATTTTCATGCCCCTTGAATACCTTCTGGTGAGGGGGCAACTTCTTGCGCAACTTGATCTGCTCCGGCCGGTAACCGAGGGATAGTAACTTGCGCCACGCCAGCCAGTGGAAGGATTTCACCTCCTCGTACTTAAATCCCCGAGTCTGGTCACGGTACCAAGTGAAGTGACCAGACTGGTAGACCACCTCTTCCTCCTTGGCCAGACGGGGGTCCATAGGCCACTTGTCCAGCGTGATCATGTCCAAGTAGGGGTAGTGGCTGGGAGAATCCGAACGGGCCAGCACAGCGTATGGCTGGCCCGTCTTGGCGGAGATTCGGTAGACCACGGTCACCGAGTCAGTTGGTTGGATCATTGGGAGACTCCTCATGCTCACAAAACTCAGGTACACCTTTGCAGTTATCGCACGTCAAAGGTGACTCACCACATGGCCAGAGGGCGTTCTCGACCATCGACCAGCGGCTGACAGGGATGTTGAACAAGCGAGCCATGTCGCCCTGTGTAAGGTTCATGGCGAGCCTCACCTGACGTAACATGTTGCCTATCACTACGGGGTCTCGGACAGGTGGCTGGTTCTCTCTGATCCGTTTCGCCACTGCTTCTATTTTGTCCAAATGAGCTTGAACTTCAGGGGAAAATGGCATCACTCAATCTCCTGCAACATAGCGATAGCGCAGCTGATGTTGCGACGCATGTTGTCGATCTTTCCCTCCAGCTCAAGCACTGTAATTTCAAAATCGTCCACCTTCTCCGCCTGACACTGCTCAGCTTCCCGGGCCACGATTAACGCCTTCTGAAGGGACATATACGGGGTGCGGTCACTGTCTCCCCACTCAGATGTCTGGCAACTGCAGGACGCCAATGGTTCGTCTTCGTGGTGCTCAAACATGTCACCGCACTTGGAGCAAACGCCGTGCTTGTCGAGAAGGGCGCCAAGGCGATCTCGCTCCTTGCGGAGGTTATCTTCGATGTCGGAGGAGATGGCGGAGGTGTTCTTCAACTTGGCCAGTTCAGCTTCAGCAGCTTCCGCTTTGGCTCGCCAATCGGTTCCGTACCCGTCAATCGACTTCCTGATTCGCGCCGTGGCTCCGGCCAACTGGCTTTTCAGGCGGCGATTCTCCTCCGCCAGGTCGCCTTGGAAGGCAGGTGAGGGCGGCTGGGCAGAGAGAATAGCAATCCGGTTCTCCAACTCTGCGTTCACCTCCTCAGACTCGTTCAGCATTCGGGTAGCCTCCCGCAGCTTACCCTGCAGTTCTTTCACCCACTGATCCCGGGCGGTCAGGATGGTCTTGATCTCCTGCTCCTTGTTGGCCAGGATCGCGGCTTGCTCGGAGGCGAGTTGGGACAGGGCCTGAGCCTGCTTTTCGTGAAGCCCGGCCAGATGTTCGCGGATGGAGTCCCGATAGTTGCGGAACATAGCGGCAGTTGCCTTGAACTGGGATTCAGCCTGCAGGAGTTCGGATTGGCGGCAGGCTGGCATGTGGTGCTTCCTCATGTACTGAATGCCGGAGGTGTCCCAGATGGTCATGCGACCATCTGCAAGCTGCTGCAGGTCGATGACGAAGTAGTCGTCACCTTTGTGGCTGTATTCTGCTTCGCTGTACTCGGAAGCGTCGAGGTAGGTGGCGTCAGGCCACACGTAGATTTTTGTCATTGGTCGTTCCCTTGCTCCGCAGTGTGGAGCCTTTTGGTTAGGTGTGAGGGGGAGGAGGGGAGCACGGCGAACTACTCGCCGGCCACCTCTGCATCGAAATGGCCGGCGGAGATTCGCACAGCGGCTTCGATGTCAATGGCGTAGTCTGCGGCCAAGTGCCGCAGATCGGTCAGCAGATCGACCACTGCAGCGTCGTGCTCCGACGTGCCGGTGATCTGCTGGTACACCAGAAGGGTGCGGTAGGCCCGGTTGGCCCGGTCTTGGTTCTTGCTGCTCATTGGTCGTTTCCTCATGGGTAGTCTTTTGGTTAGGGCGATGGGTTTTCGCTCTGTAGTGCCTCGATAGCCTCTACGTTGGCCTTAAAAGCCTTCTTGGCTCGCTTGTTCGCGGTCTTGAAGTCCACACCTCTTGCGACCGCGAGGTGTCGCAGGTCGGTCAGGATGTACTCGAACGACTTTTCATCGTCGTTGTCGGTGTATGTGTTCAGATACTTAGCGAGTATGCCGGCCAGCCGATTCGCTCTGTTTGGGCTGTAGGTTTTCATTGGTCGGCCTCCTTGGCAGCTTCAGAAAGGGCGGAGGACAAGTCGCTCAGGTAGATTCTGTCCGTATACCATTCAATATCGGTGTGCTTCTCGTAGCCGTAGAACCGGATAAACTCCTGCCCACCTTGGTTGCCAAACACGGCGACACTGCAGGCGTCTACCCTGAAGTTCACTGGCTCGCCATCTTCACCGAAGAAAGCGCAGCGATAGTCAGTGAAATAGACGGCATTTGCGCCCATCTCCTTGCACTTCTCTGCCGCACCTTTCCACTTGGCCAGGTCATCAGCGTCGAAGTGGAAGCCTACGTGATCGACGTTGGTGCCGGTGTTGTAGATGTCGGAGGTAATGAATGCTTTCATTGGTCGGTCTCCTTGGGATCAGTGTTGAGCGGGGAGTCAGCTTCCGCCCGGTACAGTCGGGCGGAAGTCTCCATACACTGCATCAGGTCGATATTGTATTCATCTGCAAAGTGCCACAGGTCTGTCAGGAGGTCTGTCACCACCTCCTCATAGTCGGGGGCACCACCGCCAACAGGGTCTGTCTGTTGGCGGTAGACTGTGATGGCTCGGAAGGCCTGCTCGGCAGACTTTTTGATTTTGGTGGTCATTGGTCGTTTCCTTTTGGTTGAGGCTGGTAGAAAACCCGGCCACCTTATGGAGCCGGGCGGGAAGGTTATTCCTCCGTTACATTGTCACTATGAGAAGGAGAAGGAGAAGGAGAAGGATCGGAGGGAGGAGAAGAAGGAGAAGGCTGGTCATCCTTCTCCCAAAATGGCCTGTACTCCTCCTTGCTCGGGAGTCTGAACCGCTCACCCTCAGGGGTCTGGGGGATGAAGAACCCATCGTCATCCTCGTCGTCATCAGCCAGCACATCCATCAGGGACACAGCGGGTTCATCATCCTCGTCGTCAGGGTCGTAACCATGCAAGTCGGACGGCCGCACCACCTCAGGATCGTTACGGTTCTCGATCCGCTTGATCTCCCTGTCAGAGAGGGGGTTGGTGGCGTAGTTATTCGGCGCACCTATGATCATCTCGTAGAAGGCCGACAGCTCCTCCACCGGGATTTCACCGTGCTCAAGTTTGGTGTGGTCTATGCCCGTCAGCTTGTCCGCCACCCGCTTCATCTCGCTGTATCGGGATGCCTTGCTTGATGACAGTGTTTTAGTGAAGTCCATGTACCGCCTGAAGAACGCATCGTCATACACCGATGGACTGATGTTCGTGACGTTGCAGATGTTCTGCTTCACCGACATGATCGTATTGTCGGAGGCAAACCGGCGACGATAAATCACAGACGCTTCCATCAGCCACAGCAGCAAGCAATGGATCGGTACGTGGAAATACACCGACAGTGCCAGAAGCTGGCCACCTGTCCACTTCAGTGTGATCTCGCTGGCGATTGAGTAGCAGAAGAGGTCGTTCAGCTTGATCTCGTCCACCTCCCCAAACGCGGGTGTGAAGGTAGTGACATACTTCTTAAACTCGTCATAACGCCGTTTCAACTCCGGCGTGAACGTGGACTTCACCGTACAAGGGAAGGGGCCGGATAGAAGCCGGGAGGCAAAATCCTGCTGCAGTGAGGCGATGTCGAACTGGCCAAACTGGTACAGTTCATCGGGCAGCTTCCTCGCCTTGTCGTGGGCCAGGGAGTATTCCCACTCTATGTTGGATGAGGCACCCAGCGCGAGGGAAGCCACTACACTGGCCACCTTTGCCATCTCGTGGCCGGGGATGAAGTTCGTAGCAATGCGCTGGTTCTTCATCGTGGACATCGTGGTGTGTGATGTCCGAGCACTGTACAGGCCCATCAGCGGGGTGTAGTGCTCCTGTTCCTTGTACTTCTGGGTGTACCGCTTGAGCAGGAACTTTGAAAATTCCACTACAGCCTTCGGGTTCGCAGCCTTCAGCAGGTCATAGGGTGAGACCGACCTGTCCCACGCACCCATCTCGTGCAGCTCCTCATACGTAGGGTACACATGCTGCAGCGGGTATATGATCTGATCCTGCAGCTCAGGCTTGGCCAGGATCACCGGCACCCACCGATCCATCAGCTCAGTCTTGATCGGGTCCGGTCCCATTCGAGGTCGGCTGCTTGCGAAGAACGAGTTGATTGCATCACCGACCTGCTGCCACAAGGGGTAGGTCGTATCGTGCTTTGGCGCTGCAGGGTTGATGCCTGTCGCCGCGAACGCATCCAGAAACTTGACCAGCTTGGTCGTGCTGGGGATGCCGCTCTGGTAGGCCATGCGGTAGAGGGTGGAGCGGCCAACCGGCCACTTCAGCTCATTCAGGTCGGTGAGTGCAAGGTGTGCCATGTCAGCCAAAAAGCTGCCTGACAGTATGTATCCGTGGTTCATGGTCGTGGTCCTTGGTTAGGTCGTGGTCCTTGGTTAGGTCGTGGTTGGGTCGGCTGCAGGGCTTTGGTGTAGTCAACCGGTGTGCAAATGTACCTAATGTACATGCCACTGTAAATAATTTTGGAGAAGATTAAACGGAAATGTGAATCGGGCTCTGGTGTGGAGCAGGATCGAGGCAAGGTTGAGATAGATTTCTAAACTGTGGATCACCTTTGTAAATCTGGGCATAGCTTAAAATAAGCTGGATACTGATAGCGGTTCTTATTTGGGCGAGTACATGTCCACATTAAAAGATCTGAACCAAGGTTCTAGCGGTTCAGAAGGTTTGGTATTAGGTTTAATAATTCTGGAAATCCACGGATGTTTTATGTGGAAGCTGGGATTTTCAATGTCATTTGAGACTATTTGATGTTCCAGAATAGGGTTAATGTAATCCGTGTCTGCCTCGATCTAGGTGACGGACTCAGTGATGACGCGGGTTGCAGCTTAGGTGACGTTGGCAGTTTGGGTGATACTGGGTTGGTTTGTCCCAAAATCATAGAGTAAAACGGCGAAAATTCACGTCTGGGGCAGGCGGTGAGCGCGAGGGGCAAAAGTGCAAACATGGTGAACCAAACGCGGACTGGAGACGCCAGGAGAGTCCAGTCGTGACAAAAAGTGAAGAAAGTAAATAACTCTGGACGAGAGGGCCAAAAGAGCCCCTATAAGAAGTAATAAGAAGTATTAAACTGTATCTCTTTTTAGAGTCTTTATAGGGACCCCCTCACTGCCCCTCTTGTTCTCCCTCACGCTGCGCTGTGCACTCCACTGCAAGACTCCACAGACGGGCCGACCGTCCAGCCGCCCGCCCAGCCGCCCGCCTGATTCGCTGGGCCACCTTTACAGGCTGCTAGGCCAGCTCCTCCACCCATTGCCAGCAGGGCTTGTGGTCGAGCTTGAGGTCCTCGCAGTTCTCGTACCACGCTGACCACAAGCAATGCCAGTCATACTCTGGGTGGGCTTTACGAAACTCATGGACTACCCCTGAGAACAAGGCGGACGCCCTATAGTCAGCCTGTACGTCGGAGGGGTCGTGCCCTTCTTTAATGTCCTGCAGCGCGGCCCGGTGGGCAGCTGCTGCCAGCCACTCATTGAACTGTTGGATGTTCATCATCATGTCCTTGGTTCCTTTTTACTTGGGAGAGGGTGTGTAGGCGGTGCCAAACTACCAAGGGAATTTGTACCCCGGTAGTTTGGCTTTCAGGTGAATCTTCAGCGCCTTCACCCGCGCTGGAGGGAGTTTGTTCGGGATTTCATCAGTCACGAGGAACTCGTTAACTGTCCTTTGACGATCACGCCACGCATGGCCGTCAAAAAAGTTACCTGATGGGTATGACATGTAGCAGGAATTGCGCAACTGCTGCATCAATTTTTTCATGGTCGTTTCCTTTTGATCGGTACTCAGCCGCACCTCTGCAAATGGGTGCGGCTGACAAATTTGTTGATTGTAACCGCCGTTAAAACGACCCACTTGCCCTTAACTGTACTGCGCCACTTTTTTTGAAGTCCGCTCCAGCTCAACATTCCAGGGCAGCAGCCCCTCC
>Ga0209345_10002731_pt1 | contig 19037 bp, 16 predicted proteins | sample Cruoilmetagenom7_FD_187294 | JGI IMG/M metagenome (GOLD analysis project Ga0209345, IMG submission 187294) | Oil polluted marine microbial communities from Coal Oil Point, Santa Barbara, California, USA - Sample 7 (SPAdes) (version 2) | ecosystem: Environmental > Aquatic > Marine > Oil seeps ... | reverse complement strand
GGCGATCAGCGATTGCGATGGCGGGCGGCGCCTTGTCGAGAGAGATCGAATCGTGGCGGGAACGGGGGTTGATATTGTCAGCGCAGGTCGAAGCAGTGCTCGATTTTTCTGACGAGGAGGACGCCGCCGGCCTTCCAGATTCCTTCGGGATAATGCTGTCGGCATTGCGCGAGGAATTGGCTATTTGGCTAGCCCGCCCGCGCGCCAAAACCTTAAAAGAAGGATTTCGAGTGGTTTTGGCGGGGCCGCCAAATTCCGGAAAATCATCCTTATTCAATGCTTTGTTGGACGATGATGCCGCCATTACTTCTGCGATTGCAGGAACAACCCGTGATGTTCTTGAACGATCAATCTCTGTTGCGGGGATACCCTTCACCATCGTTGATACAGCAGGCCTGCGTCAGGGCGGGGGGGATGCAATTGAAAGGATTGGTATCGAGCGGGCGAAAGGCGCGGCTGATCTGGCCGATCTGGTGCTATGGCTTGGGCCTGAGGGGGAGGGGCCTGCCGCTAGCTGGGAGATTGAGGCGAAGGCGGATCTTGGCCTGGCCCAGGCAAAAACATCACCCCGCTGCAAAATTTCCGCCAAAACAGGCGAAGGGCTTGATGGTTTGGTCCAACTTCTGATTGAGGAAGCGCGCGAAGCCTTGCCTGCATTAGGGCAGGCCGCCTTGAGCGAGCGCCAACATCGCCTTATGGTCAATGCCGAAGCGGTGCTGACATCTATCGATGTTGCGGGCGATCTATTATTGACCGCTGAAAACCTGCGGCAGGTTCGGGCCCAGTTTGACCGATTGACGGGCCGCAGTTCCACTGAAGATATGCTGGACACTTTGTTTGGTAGGTTCTGTATTGGAAAATGATGTTCCACGTGAAACATCTGGCGGTTTTGTAGGTCCGGAAAATTTGATTCCCATGCAGGTTTGTATGCAGGATACTTTGACCGGCTAAGATGGCTGCCCTATCGGCTGGAAATGGGTGAATTTGAAATCCTGATCATTGGAGGCGGACACGCCGGGGTTGAGGCTGCATCGGTTGCAGCCCGCATGGGCGCGCGTGTTGGTTTGGTGAGCTTTGACCTCGATGCAATCGGCGCAATGAGCTGCAATCCGGCCATTGGCGGATTGGGCAAGGGGCATCTGGTCCGCGAGGTTGATGCGCTGGATGGAATAATGGGCCGCGCCGCCGATGCAGCTGCGATCCATTACCGCATGCTCAACCGGTCCAAGGGCAGCGCTGTATGGGGCCCGCGGGTGCAGGCAGACAGGGCCTTGTTCAAGGCATTTGTACAGGCGCAGATCCAGAAACAAGGCGATTTGCATCTGATTGAGGGGGAGGCTGCAGAGCTACTCTTTCATTCAGGCCGCATTGCCGGTTTGGTGCTGGCTGATGGGACCAGAATAATGGCCCGGGCGGTTATCCTTTGTACTGGGACGTTTCTTGGCGGGACGCTGTACCGGGGGGAGGAACGACTGGTCGGCGGCCGCATTGGCGAGGCATCAGCCCAGCGCTTGGCCCTTCAAATTCGGGAGGCGGGCCTGCCGATGGCGCGCCTGAAAACCGGCACACCGCCGCGTATTGACGGGCGCACAATTGATTGGGCGGGCCTGCCGGAGCAAGCGTCGGACAGTGATCAATGGACCATGTCACCGATGAATACGGCGCGGGCAAATCCGCAGATTTTTTGCGGGATCACCCGCACCAATCAGCGCAGCCATGATATTATTCGCGCCAATCTGCACCGATCACCCCTGTTTTCCGGCGCCATCGGGGCGCAAGGGCCGCGTTATTGCCCCTCTATCGAAGATAAGATTCATCGGTTTGGCGACCGGGACGGCCATCAAGTGTTTCTGGAGCCGGAGGGGCTGGCGACCCACCTGGTTTATCCCAATGGCATCAGCACATCTTTGCCTACTGATGTCCAATTGGCGATGCTGCGCAGTATGGACGGGTTGGAGCGGGCTGAGATGGCGGTTCCAGGTTATGCGGTGGAATATGACCACATTGATCCACGCGCGCTCAGTACGGGTCTTGAATTGAAGGATATACCGGGCCTGTATTGTGCAGGCCAGATCAATGGCACCACCGGCTATGAAGAGGCGGCGGCACAAGGCTTGGTCGCCGGGATGAATGCGGCCGCCGCCATTCTGGGGCGCGAGCCGGCCAGACTTGACCGGGCGAATTCCTACATAGCAGTAATGGTAGACGATCTGACTTTGCAGGGCGTGACAGAGCCATACCGGATGCTGACGTCAAGGGCGGAATACCGGCTGCGTCTTCGTGCGAATAATGCCAGCACTCGGCTGACACCGCTGGGCCTGGATGCCCAATGTATTGGTAAGGACCGTGCAGATTGGTTTACTCGCCGAACTCAGCGGGCGTCAGAATGGGAGGGGGCGCTCGCGCGCGAAGTCTCCGCGGTGGAGCTGGCCGAAGCAGATTTGCCGGTGCGGCGCGATGGCGGCACCAAGCCTCTGTCTGAATGGCTGCGCTTTGGCGGAATTGAACTGGAAACGCTGGCCCCATGGCTGGGGGTTGGCCAGGACACTGACGATGAAATCGGCAAAGAAATCGCAGAAGATGCGGCCTACGCCCCCTACTTGGCCCGGCAAGACAGCGAATTGCGTGAACTTCGCGCAAGTGAGGCTGTGACCCTAGGGCCTGATTTTCCTTATGATTTGGTGCCAGGCTTGTCGAATGAAATGACCGAACGGCTCAGCTCCGCTCAGCCGGAGAATCTAGCGGCTGCTGGCCGTGTTTCCGGGATAACGCCAGCGGCCATGTCCGCGGTTTTGGTTTTTGCGCGAAAGCGCAGGGTGGAGGCAGTATGAGCATCAAGGACGAAGCGGCCGCCCGCGCCTATGTGGCGGGGGTGTGCGATGATGTGGCGATGAATCGGCTCGACCGGTTTGTATCCATGCTTGCGGATGAAAATCAGCAGCAAAACCTCGTCTCACGCCCCAGTATGGAGGTTGTGTGGCAACGCCATATTGCCGACAGCGCCCAATTGCTGGAACATGTTCCACGTGAAACGGGCCTATGGATTGATCTTGGTAGCGGCGCGGGCCTGCCCGGCTTGGTTGTTGCGATTATGCGCCCCGAATGGCACATAATGCTGATAGAATCGCGCAAGCGGCGGATTGAATGGCTCGCCCAGGTCAAGGAGGATCTTTCGCTCGATCAATGTGAAATTGTCGGTCGCCGCTTGGAACTGGTTGAAACTGTCCCAGCCTCGGTCATTAGTGCGCGGGCATTTGCTCCGCTGGCCAAAACCATCTCCCTATCTAAGCGATTTTCCACAAGCGAAACACAGTGGCTGTTGCCGAAAGGGCGTTCGGCAGCGCAAGAATTGGGTGAACTACCCGTTAAGGATCGCAAATTGTTTCACGTGGAACAGTCCTGCACCGATGATGAAGCGGGTATTATCGTCGGAAGGCTCGCCAACAGGTGAAGGCAACAACATGATTACGATCGCGATAGCAAACCAGAAGGGCGGTGTGGGCAAGACCACAACAGCCATCAATATTGCCACTGCAATGGCTGCAACCGGTTGGAAAACACTGCTTATTGACCTTGATCCGCAAGGCAACGCCTCGACCGGCATGGGTATTGATAGCAATGCACGCGCCCGATCGAGCTATGATATTCTGGTTGATGAGGTCCCTTTGCTTGATTGCGTCCAGCCAACCAGCATTCCCAACCTCGATATTGTCCCTGCGACTGTTGATCTGAGCGGCGCAGAAGTGGAACTTGTGTCTGTTGATGATCGCACAGCTCGATTGCGCGATGCATTTGCGGGGCACGCGGGGCATGATATCTGTTTTATCGATTGCCCCCCTTCATTGGGGCTATTGACGCTGAACGCATTGGGCGCGGCGGACACATTGTTGGTGCCGCTGCAATGTGAATTCTTTGCCTTGGAAGGATTGAGCCAGCTTCTATTGACGGTGGAGCGGGTGCAGCAACGATTTAATCCCAATCTTGGCATTGTTGGAATTGTCCTGACCATGTTCGATCGCCGTAACCGGCTGACCGATCAAGTGGCCGATGATGTTCGTGATTGCCTTGGCGATCTTGTGTTCGAATCGGTGATCCCCCGCAATGTCCGCCTGTCAGAGGCGCCCAGCCACGGGTTGCCTGCATTGGTCTATGACCATTCCTGCCCCGGCAGCCGTGCCTATATCGCGCTCGCCCGCGAATTAATCGGGCGCCTCCCAGAACAAAGGAAAGCCGCATGAGTGCCGCCCCCACAGATCCGACTCGTTTTTCCGCACCTGCGCGTTCCTCTGCTGCGGACAGTAAAAAGAAGCTGGGCAAGGGCCTCAGCGCCCTGATGGGTGAAACCCGCCGCGAAGAGCCGCTCGTTCGAACACAATTATCTGAAACAAATACTGAAACTGGGCGCGTGAGAGCTGATCCGGTGCCGGGATCCGGCCTTGCATCGCTCTCTATTTCCTTGATTGAACCCTTGCCGGGGCAACCGCGCCGCCATTTTGAAGAAAGCGCGCTGAAGCAATTGTCAGCATCCATTGAAGCGCGCGGGGTCATTCAACCGATTATCGTGCGTCCAATTCCTGGGGGCCGATACCAATTGGTGGCGGGCGAGCGGCGCTGGCGCGCAGCCCAGATGGCCCGTTTGCATGAAATTCCTGCGCTAGTGCGCGATTTGGACGCGCGCGAAATTATGGCGCTGGCATTGATCGAAAACCTTCAACGAGAGGATCTAAACCCGGTTGAAGAAGCCATCGCTTACCAGCGGCTGTCTGTCGATGAAGGCATGAGCCAGGTGGAAATCGCGAAAATGGTCGACAAGTCGCGGAGCCATGTGGCCAATATCTTGCGCCTATTGGGATTGCCGCAAGGTGTCTTGTCATTGGTGGAGGCCGGCGATCTATCGATGGGCCACGCACGCGCGCTGATCGGGCATGATCAAGCCGAAGAATTAGCAAAGCAGGCTGCGGCGCAGAATCTGTCGGTGCGGGAAGTGGAGCGGTTGGCCAAATCCGGTGCGCGCCAATCAGAAGCGGCGCGGCGCACGGCGCGTACATCGCGCGATCCTGTTAAGGATGCCGATATTGCTGCGGTTCAAGGGCATCTAGAAGAGTTTCTCGGCCTGCCGGTAAAGATAAAGACTGATGTTGATCCGCGTTCAGGCGCGGTGACGATTCGTTATCGCACGTTGGATCAGTTGGACTTGATTTGCCAACGGCTAACCGGCGGCGATATTTAAAACACCGAAACTTCAATTGGATAGCGGCATTTCCCGCTCGAAGCGGGCTTAAAGTTAACAAAACCAGCCTTCGCGTTAACCATAATGAGAAGTAAAGGTTGAACCTGATAGTCCTACTTAGTGGTCATCGGATGGACATGGGAGTTCGTTCGGCGGGGGCCGCGGTGGTTTTCCCGCACGGGGTCGAAGACCAAAATTTGAAGGACCAGGACTTAATGAAAAAAATGTTTCGTTTGGGCGCCACTGTTGCCGCTCTTTCTGCTTCGCTCGGCATGGGCACAGTTGCACACGCTCAGGATACTGCTTCTGCAGATGCTTTCGCTGAAATCCTGACTGCTTTGCAGCTTCAGGTTGCCACCGGCACATCGCTTGATTTTGGCGCGATGGTTGTTAGCGGCGCTGGCACGGTTACGCTCGATGCATCTAGCGGCCTGGACTGCACGACTGCGAATATCGTTTGCAGCGGCACCACAGGTTTGGTGAGCTTTGATGTTTCCGGCACCGCGCTGAAGGACGTCACCATTAACTTTGGCACACCGACTGCAACTTTGCTGCGCAGCGGCGGAACCTCGGGCGATGCGGCTGATGAACTTAAGCTCGACAATTACAATTCCGACGCTGCATTCATTACCGGCGGACCAACTGATTTCTATCAGGTAACCCTGGATGGATCGGGCGATTCGTCCTTTGATGTTGGCGGCGATCTGACCTTTGATGGCAGTGAAGTTGCCGGCACATATGAAGGCACATTCAGCGTTTCGGTTGAATATAGCTAAGCAAGAAATCGTTTTTGAGGCGCCCAGATAAAGGGCCGCTGATGAAACAAGTGGAGGCCGTGCCCGAAAGGGGCGCGGCCTTTGCTGTTTAGGGCGTATTTCCCGATTAACGAAGGGGCTGCTCGCGAGGCCGAAGATCATGTTTAACCGATCTTAACCATATCCGCTTACCCACTATGAAGAACTACTGACATGCGGCGTAACAAAGCCGTAATTCTTCGGGGATTTCAAAGCGATGCGTAAGACATTTTTCCGCCCTTCCATTCCGCCGCTGAACCAATTTTTCAGGCGCGGCGTGGCCCTTGCTTTCCTATGCGGCCTATTCACTGGTGCGCCGGTATCAGCCCAAGGCGATCTGCTGGTTGCGCCCACGCGCATCATTCTTGACGGGCGCCGCGGAACGGAAGTCATTCTCAGCAATATCGGGACTGAGGAGGCGACCTATCGCATCGGCCTGGAACTGCGCCGGATGACGAATGATGGTCAATTGGTGGATGTGGCGAGGGAAGATGCCAATGACATCGAACAGGCAGCGCTTTCGATGATCCGCTATGCCCCGCGCCGGATAAGCTTACCTCCCGGCCAACCGCAGGCCGTTAGGATTGCCGCACGCCCCGGCGCTGATTTGCCTGATGGTGAATATCGGGCCCACATCTCGTTTCGCGCTATTCCCCGCCCCCGTCCGGTGACAGAGGGCGCCGAGCAGGCAGAGGGCATCAAAATCAAATTGGTGCCGATCTACGGTGTCACCATACCAATTATCGTGCGCCACGGACGCCTTGAGGCAAGTGTGGCAATCAATGATCCGAAGATCATCCGGACTGAACACGGCCCAGAGCTGCAAATCGTGATGAACCGCAGCGGGGAAAGTTCCACCTATGGTGAGTTGCGCGTGATGCGCCAGGGCAGTGATGAACCGGTCTATATGGCGCGAGGGATCGCAATCTATAGCGAGCTGAGTGAACGAAGGGTCAGCTTCCGCCTGACTGAAGAACAGGCGGCAGCGATGAAGGGCAATTTGCGGTTTGAATATCGCGATATGCCCGAAGCTGGCGGCGGCCTTATCGCTGCTGTTGAAACGGTGCTGGGCTAGGTTAGGGCGGGCTGACCGGAAATATCCAGAATGGCCAGGTATAATTCTTGGACCATTGGTGCCGCCGCGGCTTTCGCGGCGGCATTTGGCGTTGTTGCGCCCATTTCTACGCCAGCAATCGCGCAGACTAAACAGGCTGCGACCCAGCCCAGTGATGATGATTTCCTTTTGCTGCAGATGGTCGTGGGATCATATAAGCTAAGCAATGAAATCAGGGGTTATCAGATAGATAGCGGCATATGCCTAGATTTGGCTGACGTCATACAATCACTGGATTTGCCAATCCGGCTGGATAAACAATCGCGCCGCGCCTCTGGCTGGTTATTCTCCGAAGATCAGAGGTTCACCCTCGATCGGGCGGCCAATACGGTCCAAAATATGAATAGCGGCGATGCGCCGCTGAATGGCGAGATTTATGATACACCGGAAGGCTGGTGTGTTGATATCAAGGCTTTGTCGCGTTGGTTCGGGGTTACGTTGAAGCCGGACTTGTATAATTCAGCCGTGCGCCTTGAAAGTGATACCAAATTGCCATTTATCGAGGCGATTGAACGAAGAAGTCGCGCCGCGCGACTTCGGCCCAAGCGCGCTGCCTTTGATTTGGGCGCCTATGATCAGGCTGAAAGCGGTTATAAAATGTGGCGCACGCCATCGGTGGATGCTGTGGTGCGGGTGGGGTATGATTCTGCCCCAGACACCGCAGCCAAGGCGATGGGCCGCTATGAACTTTATGCTGCAGGTGAAATTGCCGGGGCCAGTTTTGATGCCCGGCTTAGTTCAGACCGGCAGATGACGCCCAATTCACTGCGTGTCAGCGCGTTTCGTTATGATGCGGAAGGCGGCCTGCTTGGCCCGCTCAACGCGACCCAAATTGTGGCCGGCGATGTCGAGAGTGATAGCGGCCAGTTAACCGGCCAATCTGCCGTTGGGCGCGGCGTTTATGTCAGTAATCAGCCACTTGGGCGGCAGGCAAACTTTTCTACCACCAGCGTTCGCGGCACTTTGCCGGGCGGATGGGATGCAGAATTATACCGCAATGGCCAATTGATCGGTTTTCAAGCTGATACGAGCGATGGCCGCTATGAATTTCTGGATGTGGATCTGTATTACGGCCAAAACGATCTGGAAATTGTGCTTTATGGCCCACAGGGGCAGATCCGCCGCGAGAAATTTGATCATCCAGTTGGCCGCAGCAATGTGGAGCCGGGGAAGACTTATTATTGGGCCGGAATCCTGCAAAATGATCATGATTTGATTGATTTGCGCGATACGGTTCCCGGCGCAAATCGCGCATGGCGGGGCGGGGCCGGCATTGAACATGGGCTGGACCAGCGAACCAGTTTCGGTTTTGGGATGCAAAGCCTGGTTTATGGCGGCAGGCGGCGGACATACCTTGAGGGTAATCTGGTCCGGACCCAAGGCCGGGCCCAGTTTGAATTGGCGGGCGCCTTTGATTTTGGCGGCGGGCTGGCCTTGCAGGCCAACGCCCTTAGCCGGATCGGCACATTTAATGTCGGGCTTGATGCAATTTGGGTGCAGGGCGACTTTGCCAGCGAATTTGTCGGTGAAAAGCTCAGCCACCGGATCGGCTTCAATTTTGATACATCCTTAAAACTCGGCAAATTCAAACTGCCGGTGCAAGGGGCGATGAACCATTCAGTGCTAAATGATGGGTCAAAACTTACCAAAGTGTTAATTCAATCCGCAGTGGGGATGCGCGGCGTTGCTCTGACAGCGCAATTGCAACATGATGTGACTGATGGCAGCCACCCATCTGGCAACAATCACACAACCCGGTTGCGGTTGCTTGCCAATACACGCAAATTTGGATTGCGGCTGCGCGGCGCGGCCAGCTTTAATCTATCAGGTAATGATAAGGGCCTTGAAACTGTAAGGCTTTCTGCCGACAAATCGATTGATGTGCGTTCGGATATTTCTGCTGAGGTGGAATATCGCGCTTTGCGCCGCGATACGAATTTCGGGCTGGGCTATACGCGCCGTTTCGATCAATTCGCGATACGGGCCAACACCAGCTATTCCACCTCAGGCGCGCTGGGTGCAAATCTCGCATTGTCATTCAGTTTCGGCCCGGACCCGGTGAATGGCGGCGTTCGTTTTTCTGAAAAGAAGCTGGCCCGGAACGGTCAGGCGGCAGTCACAGTGTTTCGCGATGAAAATGGCGATGGCCGCCGCGGCCCCGGCGAAGATGCGATTAAGGATGTCTATGTCGAGGCGGGGCTGCGCAGCACAGATGCCATTACTGATGGCAATGGCCAGGCGATTGTGGATGGTTTGCGCCCCTTCATTCCGATTCTGGTGGGCATCGATGAAGGCTCGCTCAGCGATCCGTATCTCACGCCCTTGGCCAAGGGCATTGTCGTGGTGCCAAGGCCGGGTGTTACAACGGTAATTGAACTGCCGGTTTCCCCTTCGGGCGAGGCGGAGGGCGTTATCTTGTCGCCAGCGGGCGTCGAACTTGCCGGGGTCACATTGGAATTGATTAATGCGCAAGGCGTATTGGTTGCCGCCACGCTAAGCGAATTTGACGGTTTCTTCCTGTTTGAACGTGTGCCCTATGGCAAATACCGGCTGCGGGTGGCCGCCGATGCCGCGCGCATGCTGGCAGTGCGTAGCGCGATTGAGGGGCCGGTGGAGATTTCCCGCAGCCAGGATATAGCCCGGATGGGCATCATCCGCCTTCAAACGGGGCGGATGATCATCGCGCAGGAACCCAAGGACGCAGCCGGATCGACGATGGCTGCAATGGGCCGGCCCCAAACAGGCGGCAGGCCAGTGGGTTCTGCCCCCTAGCGTTTGCGCCGCCCGCGATGGCGGGCCCTTATTGAAGGGCCCGCAGCGCGCCTAGCTACCTTTGACGGATTTCACTGATCTTACCGGCTGGGTCTTAACCCGTTTTGGCGCGGGCGCTTGTTTGATGATTTTTTGGGCAGGCGCGGGCACCATGATTTTTTCTTCAACCCATTCTTCCGTCACATATTCGCGCACTACTGCGCGCTGGGGCACGGGGATCATCACTGGCACTAGCGTGACGGGCCCATATCCATAGGTAATTTGACGGTGGCCCGGGGTGTATTGGCCAAGATAGGCCTCGCATTCATCCATTGCTTCGCGCTGGTCAGCAGAGGATCCGATTGCAGATCCTGCTACTGCTCCGACCACTGCGCCAAGCCCAGCGCCTGCAACCGTTCCCACCAGCCGGTCGCCCCGGCCAGCAATTCTGTTTCCGATTAAACCGCCGGCTGCTGCGCCCAGCAGGCCGCCTACCGCAGTGCCGCGCCTTTCGCCCCGATTACCGTAATAACGCGCACGGCACTGTGCCAGCCATTCCTCGCGCCCTATCTGGCCGTGCTGGATTTGTGCGGGATATTGGCCCGGATATTGAACAGCGCCGTGGGGATAGCCGGTTTGCGGGAAGAAAATGGGTATTCCTGCCGCCGGCCCAGCTGCTGGTCCGGCCATTTGCGCTGGATGCGCCCCATGCCACATCGCCATTCCTGGATATGCTGAGGGATGGGGGGCTGGATGGTGGCCCCCGTGTATTGCCGGGTGGTTGGCCGGCAGTGTGACAGGCAGTGTGGCAGGCAGGTTGGCCGGATGTTGAGGGGGCGCAATCGGCTGGACCACGGCCCGTTCTTCATAGACAATCTGTTCAGCATCTCCGGCAATATTGCCGTCAGCTTCATCGGGATGAGCCCATGCAGGCATAGCGGCGACCGCTGCACCGGATGCCAGGGCCATCACAATGAGACGGGACGCAATAAGGCGGTGCGAAATCTGGTGGCGGGTATGCATCGGTCAAATCCCCTAGAATCGGATCCGGATCAGATTCCGGAATTAACCGAAAATATACCATTACCCGCCGCGCAGAACCAACATTCGTGCAGGCGTTGTCCCGAATCGGGGCGTTAATGGTGTCTGATTGAAAATTACAAACCCGGTTGGGCAATCATGCCCGACAGATCCGGCCTGACAGCAATTGGGCCACCGCTTCGATCCCAGCGGCATCTTGGGCATCGAATCGCGCAATTTGCGGGCTGTCGAGATCGATCACGGCCACTATTTTGCCATCCTGTATCACTGGCACCACCAATTCAGACCGGCTGGCCGCATCACAGGCGATATGGCCGGGGAATTTATGCACATCGTCAACCAATTGGCTTTTCCCCTCGCGTGCGGCCTTCCCGCATACGCCTTGGCCCAGCGGGATACGGATGCAGGCGGGCCTGCCTGCAAAAGGGCCAAGCACCAATTCGCCATCGATTACGCGGTAAAAACCGGCCCAGTTCAGCCCCGGCAGGAATTCTGCCAACAATGCTGCAACATTGGCCATATTGGCCACGCCATCTGGTTCGCCGCCGGTCAATGCATCGCAGGCCTCCAGCAATTGGCGGTATAATTCAGCAGGCGGCAGGTCTGATTTGGCAGTAAAATCGAACATGCGGGGTTTCTAATACGCTGCGCCATTGCCGCAAGCCATCCTCTGCCTTAATTGAGGCGTCATGAGCACAAAACGCAAAATTCTCGTCTGGGTCTTGGGCCTGCTTCTCCTTGCCGCTGTCGTGATTGCTTGGGTCCTTCGCGGGGATCATGCCAATTTATCATTGGATGAAGGGTCCGGCGCGGACCCGACATTGCAGGATCCCAATCCAGAAAGAATCCCGACGGTCAAAATCGCCAAGCCGGTTGGCTGGGCCGAAAATGAGGTGCCGCGCAGCGCTGATGGCTTGGCCGTCACCCGTTTTGCCGAGGGGTTGGAGCACCCGAGGACAATTTTCACCATGCCCAATGGCGATGTGCTGGTATCTTTGACCCGCGCGCCAACCAAACCGGCGGGCGGCATTACCGAATGGGTCACGAATTTATTCATGAGCCGTGCGGGCGCGGCGGGCGATTCGCCAAACAAGCTGGTGCTGCTGCGCGATACAGATGGTGATGGCAGCGCAGATATGCGCAAAGTGCTGCTGGATACGCTCAATTCGCCATCGGGCATCGCATGGCGTGATGGCACACTGTATCTCGCCAACCATGATGCGCTGTTGTCCTATGCATATGAAATGGGCGCGGCCACAATTGACAGCCAGCCGGACAAATTGATGGATTTGCCGCCGGCTGGTAATCACTGGATGCGCAATATTATTCTCAGTCAGGATGGCACGTATATCTATGTGGCGGTGGGTTCAGCCACCAATATCGCGGATAATGGGATGGAAGCTGAAAAGGGGCGCGCAGCCATTTGGCGATATAATCTGCTCACCAAACGCGAAAGCCTCTTTGCCTCTGGCCTGCGCAATCCCAATGGTCTTGCGTGGAGCCCGTGGGTGGGTGAATTGTGGACTACGGTGAATGAACGGGATCTGCTTGGTTCCGATCTGGTGCCTGATTATCTGACCAATGTGCCGCTGGGCGTGAATTATGGTTGGCCCTGGGTCTATTATAAGGACACAATTGACGAGCGGGTCACAATCCCGATGCCTATTTATACAACCGAATATACCCGCCGCCCTGAATTTGCCTTGGGGCCCCATGTCGCCGCGCTGGGCCTGGTGTTCAGCAAGCAGGGCACCACTATGGGCGAAAAGTTTGGCAATGGCGCCTTTATCGCGCGGCATGGGTCGTGGAACCGTAAACCGCCCTCGGGCTATGATGTGGTCTATGTTGCGTTTGATGAACTTGGCAATCCGCTGGGCAAGCCAGTGCCGGTGCTGACCGGGTTCCTCAATGATAATGGCACCACCAAAGGCCGGCCGACTTGGGCGGCATGGTCGGGTGATGGGGCATTGCTGATCAGTGATGACACAGGCGGGATTATCTGGCGTGTCACATCGCCAGGTGCCGCGCCGCGCGCCGCAATTATCCCGCCCAAGTTTGAACCCCTTGCCCCGCAGCGGCAATTGCAGGGCGATCCGCAAGACCGCCTGATTGAAAAATATGCCCGCGAACAAGTCGCCCAGTAAAACAACCCAGTAATTAGGGCTGGGATTACCCAGCCAATTGGGCGGCGGTTAGTTTATAGAGTGTTTGCGCGCCCGCGGTGGCGGATGATTTCAGTCCGCTCGCCTCGGCCGCGATATGGTCAAGAAAGAAGCGGGTTGTAACCGGCTTCACTGCGGCCAGTGACGGCGCGGCCCCTGCTTCGACCGCGTTTTTTTGGCGCATCATCTGCCACCCTGCCACTGTCACGGCGCACATGGTGCAAAACGCAACACTGCCAGCCAGCCGATCATCGAGGCTGGCCTCGTTCAGCATCCATTGGCCGATTGCAGCGCAGTCGCGGGCCAAACTGGCCAATGCAGGTTCATCGGCGCTGTCTTGTATGATGTCTTCCATCAAGGCGGCAAACACTGCGCCATTTTCAAACCCCAATTTGCGGGTCACCAGATCAGCGGCCTGTATCCCATTGGTGCCTTCGTAAATGGGTGCAATCCGGGCATCCCGGTAATGCTGGGCGGCGCCGGTTTCTTCGATGAAGCCCATTCCGCCGTGCACCTGCACCCCGATGCTGGCAACTTCGACCCCGGTATCGCTGCCCCATGCTTTGATCATAGGCACCAGCACTTCTGCCCGCCTTGCAGCAGCTTCATTCCCCAGCGTGCCCCGGTCAACTTGTCCGGCGGTGTAATAAAGTAGGGCCCGCATCGCTTCGGTCAGGGATTTCATCCGCAACAGCATCCGGCGCACATCAGGGTGTTCGATGATTGCTACAGGCGTGCGATCAGCGGAGCCAGCGCGCGGGGACTGAACCCGCTGGGCGGCGTAATGCAATGCCTGTTGCAGCGCGCGTTCAGCGATCTGCACGCCTTGGCTGCCGACATTGATGCGGGCGGAATTCATCATTGTGAACATTGCAGCAAGGCCGCGGTTTTCCACGCCGATCAGATCGCCGATACAATCACCATTATCGCCAAAACTCATCACACAAGTGGGCGAAGCATTGATGCCCAATTTATGTTCAAGGCTAACGCAGCGCAGATCATTTTTAGGGCCCAGCGATCCATCGCTGTTCACATGATATTTGGGCACTGCGAATAAGGAAATACCGCGGCTCCCCTCAGGCGCGCCGGGGGTGCGCGCCAACACCAAATGGATGATATTCTTTGCCAGATCATGTTCGCCCCAAGTGATGAAAATCTTTTGGCCAGCAATCCGGTATTTACCGGCGTGTGGGCCATCTTGCACCGGGGCGGCAGTGCTGCGCAATGCGCCGACATCGCTGCCGGCCTGCGGTTCTGTCAGGTTCATCGTGCCTGACCATTCGCCGCTGATTAGGGGCGGCAGATAGAGTTCTTGTTGCGCTTCGCTGCCGTGATGTTCAATCGCATCTACCGCGCCTGATGACAGTATCGGCAGCAAGGTGAAGGCCATATTGGCGCTGCCAAGGTTTTCCAGCACATTGCAGGCCAGCGTGAATGGCAATCCCTGCCCGCCAAATTGGGTTGGCGCGCCAATCGCATTCCAGCCTTGTTCTACATAAGAGGCATAGCTTTGCGCAAAACCATCAGGCAGCTGGACATTTTCGCCTTCCAATGATGCGCCTTCCAGATCCCCGGCGCGGTTGAGCGGTGCAAATTCACCAGCTGAAAATTCGCCGACCCCCTGAACGATTGCATCGATCATATCGGGTTCTGCTGCTGCAAAGCGTTCGTTTTCGGCCAATTCGCCGATACCGGCGCAAACATTGATTGCAAGAAGTTGGTCTTGGGTTGCAGGAACATAGGGGGTCACGGTAGGAATTCCTTGGCGTTATAGTTTGGCTTTACAGCTTGGCTTTTCTGGGCCTCACCTATAGCGCGAAGGCATGTCGGGCAAGAACGCTACGCAAACCATACGGGCAGACGGTGCCGGGATCGCCCATGCTGCGCGAATTATCCGCGATGGCGGGATAATCGCCGCGCCGACCGAGACAGTTTATGGCCTGGCCGCGCGCGCGGATTGCGATGCGGCGGTAGCTAAAATCTATGCCGCCAAGGGCCGGCCCAGCTTTAACCCCCTCATCGTTCATGTCGCTTCGTTGGAGCAGGCAAAATCGCTGGCTGAATTTTCCGATGCAGCGCAAAGGGTTGCTGAAAAAGTCTGGCCCGGGCCGCTAACGCTGGTGTTGCCGCGCAAAGTGGATGCGCCATTGGCTGATGCGGTGACAGCGGGGCTGACAACGGTTGCCTTGCGGGTGCCCGCCCACCGCGTGATGCGGGCATTGATCGAACAAAGTGGATGCCCGCTGGCGGCCCCTTCTGCCAATCGCAGCAATATGATCAGCCCGACCAGCGCAGCGCATGTTCTTGCATCATTGGATGGCCGCATTGATCTGGTGCTTGATGCCGGGCCGAGCGAACAAGGATTAGAATCCAGTATTTTAGGCATCAGTCATGACGGCATCTGGCGCGAATTGCGGCCCGGCCCGATTAATCTGGACCTTTTGCACCAGCACTATTTCGGCCTGCCGCTTCCCGCGCATCAGGCAGGAAAAAAGATCGAGGCGCCCGGACAAACCGCCTCGCACTATTCGCCCGGCAAACCGATGCGGCTGGGCGCGGGGGAGGCTAGGGCTGATGAATTTCTGATTGGTTTTGGCCCGGTTGCAGGGGCCATCAACCTATCGGCCAAGGGCGATCTGGCCGAAGCTGCGGGCCGTTTGTATGCCGCGCTGCACGAAGCCGCAGCCTCTGATTTGCCGCGCATTGCAGTTGGCCCCGTTCCGGAAACTGGGATCGGGCGCGCGATCAATGATCGTTTGCGCCGCGCTGCCGCCTGAAAATTAGGGCCCGTCCCCTTCCACCGGGAAGGCGGGCTCCATTTCGTTAATCTGGGCCTCCACCGCTGCAAGATCGCGGCACGCGCTGTGCTTGCCGTGATGACATTTTTGGATGAGTTTTGCGCGCTGGCGGTACAATTTTCCCAATTTTTCCTCGCGCTTGCGCATTTCGCGGCCGCGCTTTTCATCGGACTCGGCTTGGCTGGTGGTGGCAATATCCGCCGCCTTGCCAGCGACCTTAATCGGCGCTGTCACGACGCCAAGCGCGGTTTTGGCGATGCAGCCGGGCAGGATCAGGACCGAAAGTGGCAAGAATAAGGGGGCAATGCGCCGCATGGAAATTCCTTTCCAAGCCGCGCATAAACCCAATGTATTGGTTCGTCGATAAATTGCCGCCTGTGATTGTTTTGATCAGGTCAGCTATCGTCCGTTTCATTTCGGGCAGTTTGGCAGGTCACGCTGCCTGAACCCATCGATTTAACATTGCAGGTGGCGTTTCCGGTAATGGTAACATCGCCTGAACCCATGATTTTGGCCTTGATCATTCCATCGGATGCAAGGTCAGCATCGCCCGATCCTGCAATTGAAATATCGGCCCCGCCAACCTTCAGATCGCCCATGCCAGCATTGCCTGATCCAGCAATGTGCAAATTCAGCGCCTTGGCTGTTCCCGCAGCGGTATAGCTGCCCGAACCGGCAATCTTCACGTCCAATGCATCAACGTCGACTGTGGCGGTTTTCAACTCACCGCTGCCAAGGATTTTGATTTTGGCATTTTTTGCCAGTGAAGGGGATTCGATCGTTCCTGATCCAGCCAGGCTCATTGATTTCGGGGGCGGCATCGTCACCATGATTGTGGCCTTGCCCTCATTATCCCAGCCGTCTTTTTCCCGGTGGATGTGTAAAGTGCCATCCTCTAAGGAAAAGCGCAGTGCATCGACCGCTGCTTGCTCGCCATCGACCGTAATTTTCAGCGCCGTTCCCGTTGAAATGATGACCGCGTCGGGGCCAGCCAGAACGATTCCGGTTGGCGCCTCGCCTGCCATATCCAGATCCGTTAAGGGCACGCCTTTCTCGTCATTAATTGTGATTTTCATCCCGTCACACCCGGCCAGACCGGCGGACATGGCAATGGCGGCGATTGGGGCGATGTTCCTGAAAAATCTGTGCAACAAGGCGGCCTCCTTGGATTTAGGCATTACAGCGCGTATTGCTGATGTAATACACCAAGGGGGCAAATGCAAGGTGGGCCGTGTTGCTGGCACGAAAAAGGCCGCCCTTGCGGGCGGCCCTATCATTTCCACTATATTGTCAGCCGCAGCCTGATTTTGGAAAATCAGCCTTCTTCGGTGCTTTCATAATATTGCGGGGCATGTTCACGCAGCACATCGAGGATTTTCTCCAAAGCGGCTGGTTCGTCCGTTTCTTCCATCGCGGCCAATTCGCGCGCCAAGCGGCTGGATGCAGCTTCGAAGATCTGGCGTTCAGAATAGCTTTGTTCAGGCTGGTCTTCCGGGCGGAACAGATCGCGCGTCACCTCTGCGATTGAAACCAGATCACCTGAATTGATCTTCGCTTCATATTCCTGGGCGCGGCGCGACCACATGGTACGCTTGACCTTGGGTTTGCCTTTCAGCGTTTCCATCGCTTCTTTCAGCGTTTTGTCGCTGGATAATTTGCGCATTCCGATCGCATCGACCTTGTTGGTCGGCACACGGAGCGTCATGCGTTCTTTTTCAAAACGCAGAACATACAATTCGAGCTGCATGCCGGCGATTTCTTCGTTTTGCAGTTCAATCACGCGGCCCACCCCATGTTTGGGATAAACAACATAATCGCCGACAGCGAAGGCATTGACCTTGGTTGCCATATGAAATCCTTTCGTGCGCCCGGGCCCCGATCATCAATCAAATGCCCTGTTGGCCGCGCATTTACGGGGCCAACAGGGCATCAAACTGTGTGTGGGCGCTTTACGCTTGTTGCCAAATGTTACGCCTGCGCTGAAACAAACCAGAAAAGGCCGATCAGTGCAGTTGCAGCATTATCTAACACATTCGCAATAAAATTTCCAGCCCGCGAACCATAGGCCCCGTTGCCGGTTGCAAAGGACGCATGGCGGGGCCAAAAATCATTTCAGATCAAATTGCCATGGGCGGCTGTATCTAGTCGCCTTCGCCGGGTTCTTCGCTGAAGTATTTTTCGAATTTGCCTTCTTCGCCCTTATGCTCGTCGGCATCGGCAGGCGCTTCTTTCTGGCTGGTGATATTGGGCCATTCAGCTGACAATTTGGTGTTCAGCTCCAGCCATTTTTCCAGATTATCTTCTGTATCGGGCAGAATCGCCTCGGCGGGGCATTCTGGTTCGCAGACGCCGCAGTCGATGCATTCGTTGGGATTGATCACCAGCATGTTTTCACCCTCGTAGAAACAGTCTACCGGACATACTTCGACGCAATCAGTATATTTGCATTTGATGCACGCGTCGGTGACGACATATGTCATGGTGGCGTGGCTCCTTTAGTGGTGGTTGATTGTGATCGGATCACTTGCAGCAGGTGCTATGGCGTTTTGCGCGCGCGGGTCAAGCGCCCGATAACACAATTTTCTTATCAGCTGGCGCTTTGCGGCCGGGCGCAAGGCGGCGATGGGCAGCAAATACAGGCATAAGGATTGGCGGCGGGCGCAGCCTTCATCGTTCAATCAGGGACTGAAAGAGAGGCTGAGCCTGAGCCTGATTCTCAAAACCTGCACCAGATATCCACACGCGCGCCCGATCAACCCGCTTTACCGCAGCAGGTCTGCCAGCCCCGCAAATGCATTGCCCGCCCGGGTCTGCTGATCTGAACGCTGGCCCGTTCCGCGCTTTTGACCCCGCGCCGGGGCCTGAGCTGGGGCCCGTGCTGTGTTCTGAGCTGTGTTCTGTGCCGGGCCCTGCGTTGATTGGTCTGCGGCGATGTTGGCTGATTGTTCCTCAGGTGTACTTCCTGCGCGCTGGCTGGGGGTTTTTTGCCGCCCGTTCTTCCTATGGGGGTGTGCACTATTGCCGGTTTTGGCCCTTGCATTGGGGTTGCGCGGCGAGGGGCGCCAATCCCAATGATCCGGGGCGGGCGGACCCAGCGCCCCCTTGGCCAGCGCGCGCGCCGGGGTTCTACGAAAACCAGCAGCGCCC
>Ga0209345_10002730_pt1 | contig 19041 bp, 16 predicted proteins | sample Cruoilmetagenom7_FD_187294 | JGI IMG/M metagenome (GOLD analysis project Ga0209345, IMG submission 187294) | Oil polluted marine microbial communities from Coal Oil Point, Santa Barbara, California, USA - Sample 7 (SPAdes) (version 2) | ecosystem: Environmental > Aquatic > Marine > Oil seeps ... | reverse complement strand
CCCGCCACGAACAGCATGGTCGAACCCGCGATCGGGATGTTCAAACTATAATGAATGACGCCTATCAAGGACAATAAGGTCGCCAGCCAGATTACAAGTCCATTGGCCCATACTTTGGCGACTGCGATTTCGAACGGTGTCACCGGCAGGACCAGCAGATGTTCGATCGTGCCATGTTCCCGCTCCCGTATCAGGGCGGCTCCGGTAAGAGCCATCGACAGAACCGTTATCATTTCAACCAGCAGCGTCATCCCCGTAAACCAGACCGAACTGGCATTGGGATTGAAGGCAAAACGGGTCTTCAATGTCAGGGGCAGGGACTGTTCGGCATCTGATCCGGACATAAATCTGTTGAGTTCGCTGGATATGATATTCTGAATATATCCCGCTCCTATCCGGGCCTGGATCACCAATGTGGCGTCGATATTGAGTTGAATCTCCGGTTGTCGGCCCGCCAGGATGTCGGCTTCAAAACCGGACGGGATGACAAGAACAAATCCATAGCTTGCATCATCCATTGTTTGATCGATTTCGCTTGCGGAAATCTGGACGGGATCGTCAAACAGGGGCGGCAGCAGCGCATTGACGATTTGTGCGGACAATATCGACTGATCCTCGTCAACGATCCCGAGAGAGGCGTTGTTCACGTCTCCTGAAATCCCGTTCGCGCCGGAATAAATGGCGAGCGAGAACGCATAGATCACGAACAATATGAGCACATGGTCGTGGAATACGCTGCGCAATTCCTTGACGCCCAGCAGCCATATATTCTTGAGCGGTTGCATATTAGCGATCCTGCTTGTGCATCAGCAGATAGGTCGGGAGCAGCACGACCGGAATGAAAACCGCAATCGCGGCCAAAAACGGCAATAATTCCCTTAAATCAAGTCCCTTGGTAAACGCTCCTACGCTGGCTTTGAGGAAATAGGTTGTCGGCCATAGTTCACCAATGAGCCGGCTAGTTCCTTCCAGCGAGGAAACCGGCGTGATTAGCCCAGAGAAGTGGAGGGTCGGAGTCAATGTGAGCACTGCGGTGCCGATAATCGCGGCCAGTTGCGAGCGAGTCAGGGTCGATACGAACTGACCCATGCCGGTTGTCGCGATGACATACATGAGCGCACATAATGCCAGCCCCAGAAAATTACCCTTGAGGGGAACATCGAAAAGCAGAATGGCGATCAGGACCAGGATCAGGAAATTGATCATCGAAATGCCGATATAGGGCAGCTGCTTGCCCAGCAGAAAATCGATTTTGCTGGTCGGTGTCACATAGAAATTGGTGATAGTACCCAGTTCGCGTTCGCGAACCACGCCGACAGTCATCAATATCGACGGGATAAAGATAAGCAGAATGGCAATGATTGCAGGGGCTATTGCATAAATGCTCTTGAAAGCCTGATTGTACCGATAACGCTGCCGAATATTCGCGGCCATGAAAGATGGGGCTTCGCCATAGATGCGGGTTGCCATATCCTCGAGATAATGGAGATGCTGGGCTTGCACATAACCCATGATGGTGCGCGCCCGCACCGGCATGGCCCCGTCGACATGCGCGCTGACTTCCGGTTTATCACCCGCAATCAGGGCGGCTCCGAAGCCGGGCGGAATCTTGAGCGCCAGCGAAATCTCGCCCGATTTCAGTTTTTCATCCAGTTCGGCTGCATCGCGAAGCGCTGCCTCTTGGGTGAAATAGCGGGATCCCGAGAAACCTTCGAGATATGTGCGGCTCTCCGGTGTTTGATCATAATCAAGAACGGCATAACGCAAATCCTCGACGTCGAAGGTGATGCCGAAGCCAAATATGACCATCAGGATTGCGGTGCCGAGAAAAGCGACCGTTGTCCGGATCGGATCTCTCAAGAGCTCAAGGCTTTCCCGGTGGGCGACTGCGAGCAAACGTTTCAGGCTGACGATATTTCTGAGGCCTCTGCCGCCCGACATATCGTCCTGATCACCGGTTTTCTGAAAGGTGACATCGCCAATTTCGATGTCGTCCCGTGTCTTGCTGAGAAGGCCAATGAAGGCTTCTTCGAGCGTATCCGTCCCTTCCATTGCTTTCAGCGCCGCGGGCATGTCTGTTGCCAGCACTCTTCCTGCATCCATGAATGAAAGGCGATCGCACCGTTCGGCTTCGTTCATAAAATGGGTCGATACGAAAATCGTAACCCCGGAATTACGGGAAAGGTCGATCAGCTGCCGCCAGAATTCATCCCGTGCGGCGGGATCGACACCGGACGTCGGCTCGTCGAGTATGAGAATCTCGGGTTCGTGGATGATGGCAACTGCAAGCGAAAGCCGTTGTCTTACCCCGAGCGGCAAATTCTCGGCATTTTCATGGTCATATTCAACAAGCCCGAACTGGCTGATGAGGCTATCGATGCGATGGTCGAGGCTGGTTTCAGGCAAATTGAACAGACGGCCGTGCAGCAGCAGATTTTGACGGACCGTAAGTTCCGTATAGAGCGAAAATGCCTGGGACATGAAGCCTACGCGCTTGCGCATCTCTATCGCGCCGGCTTCGGCGGGCTCGCCAAACAGCCACGAATGGCCTTCCGTCGGTTCAAGCAGAGCGGTCAGCATCCGCATAGTTGTCGTTTTTCCGCAGCCATTCGGCCCGAGAAATCCGAATATCTCGCCCCGCCAGATTTCGAAATCGACGCTGTCAACCGCGGTAAAGTCGCCAAATCTTTTGGTTAGCCCCTCGGCTTTGATGACGATTTCGTGGTGCTTGTTGTCGAACGGTGGAATTTCAAGGGGGGAAGGCGGCCCGTTTTTGCTGCTGGGCAGCAAGGAAACATAAGCCTGTTCAAGCGTTTCTGTCTGGGTTGCAGCCTTGATTTCATCGGCGGAACCTTCCGCCAGAATACGGCCGTCGACGATCGCGATCAAATGGTCAAAGGCTTCGGCTTCATCCATATAGGCGGTTGAAACCAGCACGCTCATTTCCGGTCGCGATTTCCGTAACCGGTCGATCAATGTCCAGAACTGCCGCCGGGACAAGGGATCAACACCCGTGGTCGGTTCATCCAGAATCAAAAGATCGGGATCGTGGATCAGGGCACAACACAGGCCCAGCTTCTGCTTCATCCCGCCCGACAGTTTCCCGGCGGGGCGGTCGATGAAGGGAGCGAGACCGGTGCTGCGGACCAGCAGATCAATTCGTGCCCGTCGTTCGGATTTGGTCTGGCCGAACAACCGTCCAAAAAAGTCGAGATTTTCGAATACCGACAATTCAGCATATAGGTTTTTGCCCAGACCTTGCGGCATGAATGCCACTTTGGGCAGAATGTCCCGGCGCTGAGCGGCGTTTTTCATATCCTGTCCGAGGACATTTATCGTCCCGGTCTGGATTTTTTTTGCGCCTGCCAAGAGCGAGAACAGGGTGGATTTACCGACACCGTCAGGCCCGATAAATCCGATGATTTTCCCTTTTGGCAAGCTCAACGAGATGTTCGTCAAGGCCGTGAATTTGCTATATTGATGGTATAATCCATCGATCTTCACGACCGGATCGATAAGCTCCCCGGTATCGATGACTTCCTGTTTATCAGCGCCGATGTTCATCCGCTATTGTTTCCGGTCGGGAAGTTTCACTGCCAGTTTCCGGGGCCAGTCGATCGCCGGATCGGTGCGGACATAAGCCACGCCCCGCAGGCCGGTTTTGACTTGATCGGCATGGTCTTTCAGCAATTTTTGCGGCAGCGACAATTTTACGCGGAACATGAGCTTTTCCCGTTCGTCTGCCGTTTCGACCTGATTGGGCGTAAACTGGGCTTGCGGGGACACGAAGCTTATTGTCGAGGGAATGACATAGTCCGGCAGGGCGTCCAGCACGATCCGGGCATCATCGCCAATCTTGAGAGTGCCAGCATCGGCGGCTGGCAGGAAGATCGTCATATAGACATTGGCTATGTCCAGAATGGTGGCAACACGACCGCCCGAACCGACCACTTCCCCATCTTCCACAAGCCGATACAGAACACGACCCGATGCGGTGGAAACAAGATCATCATCCCGGATAAGCGTATTCAGCCGGGTTCTTGCCGCCTTTGCTGCTGCGACCGCGGCTTGTGCGGCCCCCACACCAGCGCGACCTTGGTTGACGGCAGCAACCAAGGTGTCCCGTTTTGCCTTGCGCATATCAACCTGTTCGCGCGGGACATGTCCTCTGGAATATAGAAAGGAATCCCGGCCCAATTGTTTTTGCGTCAGCGCGAGCTCGGTTTGTGCCTGCGTTACACCCGCTGCCGCCTGTGCCGACATTTCTTCCATCCTCCGGATCTGTGCATCTGCTTCGAGAATCTGTGCGTCCAGTTCGGACGTATCCATCCGCGCGATCACCTGGCCTTTTTTGACCATGTCGCCTTCGCGGATCAAAACTTCCTTCACGCGTCCTGGATATTTGGTTGCGACCTGGATCTCGTCGGCTTCCAGTCGACCGTTGCCAGAAGCAATCCCTTCGGAAAGTTCCGGTTCCCGGTTAAACCAATAATAAGCGCCTGCAGAAACGGCACCTACGAGAAGGACGATTAGAAATATTCTCAAATATTTTTGCATGACTTTTGTCCGCTTTCAGACCTTGTTTATGTTCAGGGACTCACTGCCACAGAGCGTCGAGAAATTTCGGCAGCTTCCAGCCCCAGATCTTTTGCCGTGAGCCGGCCAATCGCGGCGAGAATGGAATAGCTCGCAACCAGCCAGTCCCGTTTGGCTTTGATTGCCATAACTTGTGCATCCAGAAGCTTGTGCTCGGCATCAAGTACATCGAGATTTGTGCGCCGACCGACGCTGTCCTCCAGCCTGATGCCCTCGAGCGCCAGCTCGGCCGCGGCTATTTGGGCTTCACGGGCCCGCACCACAGATTTAGCCGTTTCGAACGCCTGCCAGGCCCGTATTACGCCGTCACGAACCAAGCGACGAGCCGAGATGCTTTGCAGTTCCCGTTGAGAGGCCTGCGCCTCGGCACGCCGTGCCTTTGCTGAAATTATGCCGCCCTGAAAGAGGGGAATACGGACACGGACAACCGCACCGATACCGCGAAAATCATCATCGGTTGTGAGCAGATTTGCGACACCGGAATTGAAAACCGTAGATCGTCCATATAATGCGAAACCCTCCAGGCCGACTTCGGGTAGTCTGGCGCCCCGTTCAACCTGGACATTGTCGGCAGCTGCTCTCGCGGCATGTTGCGCGGCGATCACAATCGGCGATTGATCAGCCGCCCATTGGGTTGCCTGCTCCTCGCTGGTCGGCAATCCCTTCACACTGGTTGGCGCGATCAACGTTCCCGGAGCAATGCCGACGAGGCGTTCAAAGGCTGATCGGGAAGCCTCCAGATTGCCGCGTGCCTGAATCTCTTCGGCTTCAGCACCGGCGATCAACGCTTCCATTTCCCTAACATCGGTCAGCGTCGCACGACCTGATTTTCGCAAATCCTCTATTTGCGCCAAGCGCTTCTTGAGGATGGATATGTTGCGGCGGTTAAGCGCCAAGATGGGCTCGTCACGGATGACGTCCATATAGGCGGTAACGGTCTCGAGAAATATCGATTGTTCCTTTGCCTCTATCCGGGCAACGGCTGCATTGGTCATAGAGGTCGCCGCCCTGATCGCGGCGTTGATGCGACCCCCCGTATATAATGGCTTCGATACCCGGACACCCACCGAATAGGCTTCACTGGTATCATCGGCGTCGATCCCCGCGATATCAGTGTTGATTACACCTGCAGTGCCGCTCGCTTCCGCCTGCGGCAAACGCTCACCCTTGGCGATGGCGATCGATTCCTGCGCCTGCTTTACCGTTTCTCGCTCAGCCATCAGTTCCGGATTGGTCTCGTTGACCCGCATCAACACTTCATCAAGCGATTGCGCAAAGGCGGAAGGTGAAAACAAAACAAGCGCAAAAAGTCCGGTGACAGTGATTGACAGCGCCTGCTGGACAAAACGGTGCCTTTTGTTGGACCTGTCAGAATCTGCTTTGGCCAAAACAGCCATGTTCAGTCGACCTCCCGCTCTGGTGCACTCTGAATTCTGGTGAAAGACGGATAGCGATCTTCAGGACCATGAAAATTGATGCCGCTCATCTTGCGACGGAATTACCTTGCTCAAAATGATGGGATAGCGGGTCCGGTTCGCCGGACAGGTCAATCAATGCCCCCATATCCAGAATTTCTAGCGTTCTGCGATCGTGTCTTTTGACGATCCCCTTGTCCTTGAGCATCGTTAGCTGGCGGCTGACCGTTTCAACCGTCAGACCGAGATAGTCCGCTATGTCCCGCTGTATGGCCAAACGCACAGTCAGGCTGCCATTCCGGAGACGATGTCGTTCGGCCAGTTCCACCAAAAAAGAGCAAAGACGCTGGGTCGCGCCACGCTGGCTGATCGCGACAAGATGCTGATGCGCTGCAAGCGTATTTTTTATATTTTCGGTGATAAATTTTTCGGCCAGCATCGGATCATTCGCGACCCAATCGGTTACCGAGGTCCAAGGATAGAGGTTGGTTTTGCACGCCGACAAAGATTCAATATTGTAACGGCATTCTCCATCGACTGACGCTGCGAACATTTCGCCCGGATAAAGAAATGCGACGATAATCCTGTTGCCGTCATATGTGGTTCGGGAAACGCGGGCGACGCCCTCGATCAGATATACGACGAGTTCTCTCTCTTCGCCTTCATCGCAAATCGTCGTGTTGGCCGGAAAATATCGCTCGATGTTTTTGCTTCTCTCCGCCGGATGATCTGCAGATGAGAATTTTGTGTCGGCAGGAAAAACGGCGACATTGTTCTGGGAATATGGATTTGGCTTCTCAGCAAGCATCGTCTGATAGTTCATTAATCTTGCCCCATGATTTACAGATTGTTTTCATATGATTCCTTGAACAGGAATCTGGGCTCGCTGTAATTACGCAGTTCCCGCTATGTAATTTACCGGGGTGACTTGCGATTCTGGCCAGAAAAAAGGCGCTTTTCACCGATTTCCATTCGTTCTCCGGCTGCAGCTTTTATGGATTTGGACCAGTTAAATCCCATCATGGGCGTTTCTTTTTTCCGGGAGAATCACCCATCACCGGGATGATATTTCTGCCTGCGGCCGGGGCCGAAAGCAGAAATATCATTGATGATCATTCGACCGGCTTGATAGTCATTCAGGCGGCCATCTCGTTTTTCAACCGAACGGTTGGCTTTCCTCTCCCCGGAGAGCCTTTTATGCGCATTATCGCTCCAGCGCTGCTGTTCGCGTTCTGTTTGCCGAATTCTCGTCAAAAACGGTCGCAGATTGCGGATCGATCTAGCCGCCGATGATAGCGGTCAAACTGACGGTAATTCGGCTATCCGCGGTTTTCCCGAAAATATTCTGACCATCATTGTCCGTGTCATAATAATTTACGGACGCTGTAAAATTCCCGAAACTGCGTTCGAGTCCGATGTTCCAGTTTGTATATGTTTCGCCATATAATTTATCGAGATCGTAAACACCCAATGCTCCCGTCAGGGTAAAATCATAGGGCAGGGGCGCCGCGCCGGCAATTTCATAGTAGAAACCATCTTCGCCGGTTGCGAAAGTGTCACCCGAATAGGCGATGGTTGCCGTCAGATATTCCTTGTAATGCACCGCACCGATGAACTCGGTGTAATCGAGATCAACATTGGTTGCTGCGCCGGGATACATATAGTGAATCACGGTTGCATCGACTGCGAAATCATCGGTGACCGGCAAAGAAATTCCGGCATATAGATCGACTTCGATATCGGCCTGATCATCATCCGGCCCGCCTTCGCTGAAATCCACGTTGGAGGCCCATGTGCCGATAAAAATTCCGGAACTATGCGAAATATCGAAACCGCCCTGAATAGCGGGATCCTCCAATGTTTGCGATACCCCCCGGAAGACATAGTCGCTGGTCAGTGTCACATTGGCGCTGAATTCAAACTCGCTGGATAATGAGGCTTGTTCTTCGCTTGCCGCATTGCTGTCCTGCGCGAGGGCCGTTGAACAAGGGGCGACGATGGCCAATCCCAGAAGACTGGTGAACAAAATTGGTTTCATTGGTATTCTCCGATAGCTGATTTAAAAGTAGTTTATGGATCGCGCGACATGGTTCAGGCGTTGGCCGTTTTTCTCTCACCGTTAGGCTGAACCATGGTCCCGGCCTTTCCGGCCAGAATATCGACGGCCTCTTCCAGCGAACCAATTCCGGCAAAATTTCCGGTGCGTTGAACAAATTCGCAGGCCGCAGTGACCTTCGGGCCCATCGACCCGGCGGCAAATTCCGTGTCCTTCATGTCGTGAACAGTGGCATGCCGGATCGCCTTTTGGTCCTTTGTTCCCCAATTTTCATACACGGCGTCGACATCGGTGAGCATCAGAAGCGCATCGGCATTCAGCCATATTGCGAGAAGAGACGAAGCCAGATCCTTGTCAATAACCGCCTCCGTGCCTTCCAGCATGCCCATTTCCTGACGAATAACAGGGACGCCGCCGCCGCCGGTGCACACAACCACATAACCTGCGTCACTCAGTGTCTTTATCGCAGGAGCCGCGAGTATTTCCTCGGGCAGGGGGGAGGGAACGACCCGGCGAAAATAGGCACCATCGGGTTTTACCGTCCAGCCATGTTTTCGAGCGAGCTTATGGGCTGTTTCCTCATCATAGACCGGACCGATAAATTTGGTTGGATTGGAAAAGGCCGGATCATTTCCGTCAACGATGGTTTCCGTCATCAGATTGGCGATCTTGCAGGACGGCATCGCGTTGATCAGTTCCTGCTCGAGCAGATAGCCGATCATCCCTTCGCTTTGCGCCCCCAGAACATCGAGTGGATATGGTTCGATATCACTGAGGGCTCCGCCCTGCAGGGCGAGCAGACCAACCTGCGGCCCGTTGCCATGGGTGAGGACAATGGAATGCTTGTCCAGCAACGGAACGATTGCCTGACATGCGGTCCGCGCGTTTTCACGCTGGACCTTGATGTTGAGAGGTTCACCCCGTTTCAATAGTGCATTTCCGCCCAGGGCGATGACTATCCGCATTTGACTATTCCTTGACCTTGGCCGGTTTTCAGGCGCGGCGGAGAAATGGCTTCGCTGGCCTGGCAGCCGGTTCCTGCTGCGTGATGCAATGAATATTCCCACCGCCGAGCAATATTTCACGACCGGGCACGGCAATAATCCGGCGATCAGGGAACAGGCCCTGAAGGGCCTTCTGTGCAGGCTCGTCATTGGGATCATCAAATTTCGGCATCACAATCACGTCATTTGCGATATAGAAATTGACGTAGGAAGCGGCCAGACGGTCGCCTTCGATACGCGGCAGCGTTTGCGGCATCCGGTCGACCCCGGCGGCTTCTTCTGCCGTGATCAGAACGGGTGATGGTTGCAGGATCTTGTGGATTTCCAGCTTGCGGCCCTTGGCATCCGTCGCCGCCTTCAGCCGTTCATAGGCCGATTGCGAGATCGGATATTGTGGGTCGTCTTTGTCTTCGGTCCATGTCAGAATGACTTTGCCAGGACCAACGAACCGGCAAAAATTATCTGTATGACCATCGGTTTCGTCATTGTAGACGCCTTTTTCGAGCCAGATGATTTTCTCAAGATTGAGATAGTCAGACAAAATCTGTTCGATCTCTTCCTTCGACTTGTCGGGATTACGGTTTTCATTGAGCAGGCATTCTTCGGTAACGATCAGTGTCCCTTCGCCGTCGACATCAATCGAACCGCCTTCTAGAATGAAATCGGGTGCGTAACGATCCACGCGTTCTATCTCGAGAACTTTTTCGCCGACAAGATCATCCTGATCCCACGGGAAATAGAGCCCGCCGTGAAGGCCGCCCCACGCATTGAACTTCCAGTCGATGCCGCGGACGTCTCCCTCGTCATTGATGACAAAGGTGGGGCCACAATCGCGGATCCATGAATCATTGTTCGTCATCTCGACCAGACGAACGACGGGATCGAGCTTCTCACGGGCAAGTTCATATTGTGCAGGTGACACGCCAACAGATACCGGCTCGCCTTGAGAGATTGCAGCTGCCACCACAGCAAAGGCATGCTGGGCTGGTCGTGCGCCTTCCCGCCAATTGTCCGACCGTTCCGGCCAGAGCATCCAGCATCCGGCATGCGGTTCCCATTCTGCTGGCATGCGATAGCCGTCTGCTTTCGGGGTGGAGTTGATTGTATTTGACATGGGGGACGTTCCTTAAAAGTTCGTAAGGTGAATTAGGGTTCAATTTTTTGTGAGCGCCGCTTGGGTTGCTCCGGCTCTCGCGATCAGCCATTCACCGACCAGAATAGTGACAAGCAGTCCGCCGATGATCGATCCCGCATATCCCCAATCGAGATCTCCGGGGACGAAGATGAAGAAGAAGATCGCCTGAAAAATGAAGAGCAGGCAAATGACCGTCAACGTAACGGCTGTCCCATGACCGCCGGGCACCCGATAGGGGCGTGGCTGATCCTTGTCGATGCGCCGCAGTTTAAGAAAAGCGCCAAACATCAGGATATAGGGAATGAGAAAGACAACCGAACTGAAGGCGAACAGGGTCCAGAAAAGATCTTCTGCACTGCCCGCGAAAAAACCGTAGAGAATGATGACGGCGGTAGACACGATGCCGGTCAGAACAGCTGCGCTTACCGGTGTCTTGTAAACCTCGTGCAATTTTCCGAAAATTGCCGGGAGGTCGCCATCAACAGCAGCCTCCGCCGCAGACCTGTTCGCACCAACCGTCCAGGTCACCATATTGGCGAAAAATGTGTATAGTGCCATCAGGCCCAGCGCGTATACAAACGCGGTACCGGACTGCGAATTCCCGAAGAATTGACGCAACGTATCGATCAAACCGTCGATCAGTCCGATCTCGTCGACCGGAAGGGCAATGAGAATTCCCACTGTTCCCAACAGATAGAATGCGGCGATGATGATACCCGCTGTGACAATTGATTTGGGGATGTCACGGGCCGGATTGTCCATCTCTTCCGCCGCCCCAGACATCAGTTCGAAGCCGAGGAAATTATATACGATAACCGGCAGGAATGCGAGACTGGCACCCCATGTGGGCATGACCGATTTCAGGCTGATTTCGTTGGCTACACCATTTCGGCTTGCATAATAGAAACCGCCAATGCCAATCGACATCATGATGATGACCTTGAAAAGGGCACCGATATTGGGAACCCATTTGCCGATATCAAGCGCAATGGCGTTCACCCAGACGGTAAGCCAGGTAAGGACGATCCCGAGCAAGATCTGCATCCAGAGGGTCATTTCCGGGTAAAAGAGCTGCGAAAATATGCCGGCGAATAAAATATACACCGATGGCATCCATAGCGCCACGTTAATCCAGTAGAGCCACGAGGTTCGTGCGCCCCATTTCGCGCCAAATGCGTTGCGCACCCATCCGTATATCCCGCCCTGTTCCGGGTAAGTCGTACCAAGTTCGGCCGTGATCAATCCATAAGGAATGAAGAATACAATCATGGTGAATATCCACCAGAAAATCGATTGTGTTCCGATGGATGCGGATGCGGCAAGTTGATCGACAACCAATACCGCAGTGACGGTGAACAAGGTCATATCAAACCTTTTCATCACCTTTTTGAAACCGCGGTCGCCTTTTGACTGGGGTATGCTGGCCATGTTGTTTTCCTTTTTGGCAGATTGACTAGGCGGACAAGTTCGCATCGAGATAGGCTTCGATATGTCCTGCAAAACGGGCTTTGACTGCCTCACTAGGGTGCTTCAGTCTCGGATATACAAACCAGACAAGAAGCCCTTTTTCGGTATGCAACCGGTTTTCGGCCTGGTCGAAAATGATCGATTGCGGGCTATCAAGGGCCTCATCGGTCGCCTCTACGCCGCGCGATGCCGGCAGGCAGTGCATGAGCTTGCAATGTGCGGGTGCCTTCTTGAGCAGATCCATGTTGACCTGAAATGTTGGCATAAACGCCTTTTTGCGGTCGGGAATCTCGTCTTCCTGACCTACCCACCACCAGAGATCGGTATAAATGAAATCGGCATTTTTCACGGCGGCTTCAACATCGTCGGTGATGGTCAGCGAACCTCCCGATATTTTGCAGTTCTCCTTGGCAAGAGTCTTTACCTTCGCTCCCAGTTGATAGCGTTCGGGGGCGGCATGGGTGAAATGCATTCCCATTTGCGTGCAGATGGCGGCGAGGGAATTGCACACATTTGTCGCATCACCGACAAAGGTCACATTTAGCTCTTCGAGTGTTTTGTCGGCAAGCTTGTGTTCGATCATGGTGAACACGTCGCATAATACTTGCGTCGGATGGTTATAGTCGGCCAGGCCATTAATCACCGGCACGTCAGCACTCTCGGCGAGACCCACGACCGTTTCATGTTTGAGCGCGCGCACTTCCATTACATCGACCATGCGCGAAAGAACGCGGGACGTATCCCCGATCGATTCACGGACACCGAGATGAATTTCGCCGGGCTTCATATATAGGGCGTGTCCGCCAAGCTTCGTCATGCCGACTTCAAAAGATACACGGGTACGGGTTGAAGGCTCTTCGAAAATCATACCGAGCGAAGCGTTTTTGAGAAGCATGGGACATGCTCCGGCTTTATCGGCTTCTTTCAGAGCCCGGATGAGTTCGATGATCTTCAACAATTCTGATTTGTCAAAATCCTGCGTATCCAAGAAATGCTTTGTCATGGGTGGTTCTTCCACAAATTTGAGACGGTTTGCTTATCGATAGCCAGAGGAAATAGACCGAACCCCCGCGGCGGGAATTGTCCGCAATCAAGTTTGCTGCTAATTTTGGATCGCATCGCGAGGCCATGCAGAAAACAGATGGTTCCGATGGCGCTTTTGTCCTGGATTCAGGCCTTTGGAGCTAAGCAGAAATCGTGCGATCGAGCGCGTTGCCCGGGATCAATACGCCATAAATTTGGAGAATTTGGGTCGTGAAAGTTGATCTCCCACAAAGTAGCTATAGCTTGTGGCTATTAGTCTACTTTACTCACAGGCGGCTGAATTAAGGCTGCCCCACATCGTGGTTCAACAGCAACAAGGATGAACATGGCCACCGATCCCAGCCCCGCAACCTCCTGGCGGCCGATGCAGCTACCGGATATCGATTCGGTTTCAAGATTGGCGGCAGATATACATCCCGATTTCCCTGAATCGGATGACGTCCTGCGCGAGAAGCTGAGTCTTTTTCCGCGAGGCTGCTCAATGTTGATGTCCGGGAATGAGCCTGCCGGATATATTCTGTCCCACCCCTGGACCCGCGGATGCCCCGCGCCTCTCGACAATTTGCTAGGGGCGTTGCCGGATGAGCCTGATGCTTTCTATATTCACGACCTTGCCTTGTCTCCGAGCGCTCGCGGATTGGGAATGGCAGACGAGATCGTAGCCCGGACAATGGCCTTGGCGCATTTTCTCAATTTCAGGATTGTCGCCCTGGTGTCGGTCGGGAATGCGGCAAGTTTCTGGCAGCGCCATGGCTTCTCCGCAACCCGCCCGTCTGGCGCGAAAGACGTTTTGACAAAATATGGTCCAGACGCCTCTTATATGGAGAGGCACCTCGATCCCTGATTTACCGCGGCTCAGCCAGCCCGGATGTGAACAGGTGTGAATATGACGCGATCTGGTCCTCCCTCCACATGGGCGCCGAAGGGCAGGGGCGTAGACACGCCGAACGCCCCGAGCACATATTCTCCTGAATGTTCCTATTATCCGACCAGCCGCTTGAGTTTTGCGAGCGAGGTCTCAAGCTTTTCGTGATAATCAATGATCGACTGGAGATTGCCTTCGGCATCCATGAGATAGACGCCGGCACTATGATCGATTGTATAGTCACCGCCTTCGACCGGCACTTTTTCGTAAAATGCATGATAGGCCTTGGCGGTATCTGCAATTTCCTTGCTCGACCCGGTCAGCCCAATGATCGGTGTACCGAACAATGCAATATAGCGCCCGACATCTTCCGGGCTGTCATATTCCGGATCGACCGAGACGAACACGATCTCGAACTTATTCCCGTCCTCGCCCATTTCTTTGCGCAACTTGGTCAGGCGGGAGAGGGTGGTCGGACAGACATCCGGACAGCGGGTAAAACCGAAGAATATCGCAAAGGGCTTCCCCTTCAGCGTCTGGTCCGTAACAATGCTGCCGTCTGGCGCCGTCAGCGCAAACGGCCCGCCAACGGATCCCGCGTAATTGTCCTGTTCCACCGTCTCACGGTCCTTTTCGCTCACCATCATGAACAGCAGCCCGCCGCCCAGAAGCGCAACAGCCGACCATAGGAAGAGACGCACCAATCGGAGCTTTTTAGGACGTGATGCAGCGACATGTTCGGCGTCCGTTTGAGGAATATTATCAGTCATGATCATTCCCCATCGGGCCTTCGCTGCCGACCGGCTGAACAACAAGCTCAACCGCGACATCTCCTGCTTTTTCGAATTGCAGCGTAATCGGTACGGTGGTTTCCTGTTCCAGCGGGTGCTTCAATTGCATCAGCATGATGTGAAAATTGCCCGGCGCGAGCATGACCGTGCCACCTGCGGGGATTTCCAGACCATCCTTTAATTGGCGCATTCTCATGACGCCACCGGTCATGTCGACGGTGTGGACCTGGACTTCCTGCGCGACCGGCGTTGTCCCGCCCAACAGGCGATCTGCGCCATCGCCGGTGTTCGCGATGGTCATGAATGCGCCGCCAGCGTCCTGACCTTCGGCGGTCTCGCGTGACCAGGCGTTGCTAATGTTGATCTGGCTGGATGCTGTTTCCGATTCAGCCGGAGCTTCGGCTTCGGGAGCGGGATCACAGGCGGACAGCAGAACAACGCCGGTTAGAGCCGCAGCGGCAAATATTGAACGAACAGGCATTAGATAATCTCCAATATATTGATGTAGGAAAAACATCCGCCGACAATTGCGGCGATATGATCAGGCGTCAGGGAAGGGGGTTGGTTTGGAAAGTCTTCAGAGTTCACGTGGGGGCCTCCTTCAACCGGAGTGCGATGAGCGATGCGACAGAGCGCTTTTCCTCGAGGCTAAGACAACGCCCGATCTCGATCCGTCTGGACCGGGTTTCAAGAAACAACCGCAGGCATGAAGGGGTGGGCTCGACCTTTACCAACCGCGTAAGACGCTTGGGGAAGTCCACGCTACCGTGGCTATTGCTCCACCACCGCAGGCGTTCTGTCTCTATGGTCAACCATTCGCTCGCAGGGGATTTTTGCCGGTGCCATTCGATCGCCCCGAGCAACAGCGTCATGGTGCCGAGAGAAAAAATCGGCACGAGCAATTCTCCCGTTGCGGCAGGTAGGATGGCCATGACCATGAACAAGCAGATGAGCGTGGTAAACGTGACGCGTGCTTCTTGCGAAAGGCTGGAGCGGTTCTCCAAGAGATGGAGTGTAACAGGTGCATCGCCTGCGCGTTGCGCGGGCATTGCCGGGTGAGACTGCCCGTCGGGGCAATTGTGAATCGAATACATGGTTTATCTCCGATAGTCCGGCGCGCATGCAAGGCATGCGGTCGGGATTGGCCAACAAAATCAATCGAGAGTGTTAGGCGGCCGCCGGAGGTCCGCGGAGCGGCGGACGGAGATTGGAGATGAACCGATAGGGCTGATGCTGCGTTGGCGCCAGACCGCGTATGATGAGGAAAGCCAAGGCAAGAGCGAGCAGGAACATGTCTACCCCGCCCAGCGCAAAATGGGACAATCCCGCGAAAGCACAATGCTCGCCTTTCGGCCTGTGATCGGAATCTTTGCTGCCCTGTTCCGCACGGGGAATAACCAGTTGGACCTGTTTCAGGTCGCCCGAGCTTTCAGAGCAGATCGTGACCGTCAAAAAGCTTTCATTGGATGCCGAAACCATGAACCCGTTAGGGACCAGTGCCTTGATGCAAAGCGCCAGCACAAGCAGCGCGAGAACGCTATGCCGATGATTTCGAATCAAGGAGCGCAGACTAAGCATCAGTCGGGCACATAACTTCGAGCGGCGATTCTGTCATCATGCAATTAAAATGCGCGAAGAAACGAGACGCGAGCCCGACGATGAGCCGCAACGCAAAATCGGGCGGCGTGCCAGCGATGGATATTATGGGCGTTTGCCGGTCTGACAACATGGCGGGATATAGCTGCCATCCTCTCGGGAAGAGTTCTACCAGCCCGAGCCGCCACCGCCACCACCGCCGCCGCCGGATGACCCTCCACCCGAAGAACCGCCACCGCTGCTCGGCGACGCAGATGCGGAAGAAACGGTGCTGGCAAAGGAAGAACCAATATTGCTGACGAAACCACTCGGATTATCCCAGACGTTGCTATCGCCGCTGTACCAGCTCGCGGTCTGGGCCGTCGCTCCGGCTGCGGCCGCAGCTGCAAGCACGCCGGAAAACCGTTCCGCCCAGCTGTTTTCCACATCGAGCGCGATAGCATAAGGAAGATAGCGCTCGAACAGTTCGGGCGTCTTTTCCGGCGGATGCATGGACTCCAGCCGCTCTTCCTCCGTAATCGAGAGATATTGGCGAAAGCCAGCGATCCGGTCCATTACCCGGCGGCCTTCGGCGGTCGGTGCATACATCCACCAGAAGGCACTGATCGCGACGGGCAGTATCAAAAGCGGCAGGAATAGCGTGAAGGTTCCGACGTCGAGAGCGAAGCCGATCGTGGCAAGCGAGGCCGCAACACCCGCCAGCCCGAGACCGGTCGCGACGGCCCACAAGAGGCATCCCTTGGTATTGGCAGCCTTTCTGCGCACGCCCCATGCGGCAGCAAGCAGGGTTGCGGCGAGCAGCGGCAGCCCGACCTTCTGGCCCACGGGCACCGCCGACGCCCCGAGCAGGCCGATCATGGCGGTGCCCAGCATTGCCAGCAATATCAGAAGCAATCCATAGACTGCCCAATCACTGTTCTTGCGGAACATCGTGCCAACATAGGCATCGTCGAACCCCTTTATAAGCTCTCCGCGCGCAGCCTGCAGCGCCGCATGATTTTTTTGCTTGAGCTCGATTTCCTCACGCCCGGAGAATAATTTTGCGTACATCGCCTTTTCGGGCGGCGGCAGGCCGGGGCCGGCGGCGGTGCCGGGCGGATCGGTGCGGCTCAACGTCGTGCTGCCCTTGCTCAGCCAGCCGCCTTTTTCCTGGGTGATGTGGAGATATTTGCGCACGGCGAGATAGACCAGGGCAGCCGAAAAGCCGCGATCGTCGAACTTCATGTTGGTGATATAACGCACGGCCGCCGGACTCAAATCATCGGGCGGAGAAAATATCGGGATGATCGTGCCGGGTCGAGGGCCACGCCCTGCGATCCACCACGCGCGTATATAATAGCCAAGCAGGCCGAGCGAAGCGAGCAGCGCTGTGAACAAAGGCCCCCAGTCCTGAAGCCACCAGGAAGCGCGTTGCGCCGCACCGGGGCGGTCGAGTACGCCTTTGGGGAAAGCAACGGCAACGGTCAGGCCTTCCTCGCGACCGAGGGGCCGATTGGTCCGGAATGCGATATAGCCCGGCTTTTCCTCGATCAGTTCCGCATTATTATCGGTCGATCCCTGAGGCCCGGTATAAACCGCGCGGTCGCCAAAGCTGGTTGCCGCGGGCAGGGTGATCCGCGCCTCCGCTGCGTCGATCGGAAAGGTCCAGCCTGTCCCGGTAACATTCCAGTAGAGTTCGTCATTTGTGTCGCCGTAAGCGATCTGACGGGTGGTGCGATAGCGGATGGAATAGACATGTTCGCCGGGAGGCAATGTGACGTCAGCAGAACCGATGCGGATGCGAACGCCGTTGCTCAGGCTGATCCGCTCCCACGGCTCGTCCTGCCCGTCACGCTGGACCGAGATAACCGTGAAGCCCACTGTGGTCTGCTGGCCTGCGCCATTGCGGTAGCTGGTCGGAAAATCGCGGTGGATGCCGTGGTTGATCTCCTGGCCCAGCGAAACCAGTCTGATTGTTTCGGTAACATCAAGATCGCCATTCGGCTCCACCGTTACTGCGCTCAGAAAATTCAGGATGCGTTCCTGCTTATGCGCAACGTTCCAAAGATCCGCTGCCGTGCCCGGAGCCTGCGCGGAAAGCACTGTCGGAATTGACAGAAGCAGTAATGCGAAGAACCAACGCAAAGCGTTCATGGCCTCGGTCCGCTCAGCCGAAATCGACTTTTGGCGCGGTCTGTATCGCCGTATCCGCGTCGGCATAAGGTTCCTCCACCTTGAAGCCCAGCGGCTGGGCCACCACAACGTCGGGGAAGGACTGCACCTGCGTGTTCAGGTCGCGGACGGTGGCGTTGTAATAGCGTCTCGCTCCTGCCAGCTCCTCCTCGACTTCCGAAAGCTCATCCTGGAGCTGCCGGAAATTTGCATCCGCCTTGAGGTCGGGATAGGCTTCGGCCACGGCTATGAGACGCCCCAGCATCCCGCTGAGTGCGGCATCTGCCTGTGCGGTAGCACCGACGCTCTTGGCTGATATTGCATCCCCGCGATGGGCGGTGACATTTTCGAGCAATTCGCGCTCATGCGAGGCATATCCCTTTACCGCAGAGACAAGGTTCGGCACGAGATCCGCCCGGCGGCGAAGCTGTACGGTAATTCCGCTCCAGGATTCACGGACCAGGGCGCGCAGTCGAACCAGCCGGTTATAAATGAGCACCACATAGGATATCACCAGAACGGCAACACCAACAACAATCCAGATTATCACACCGACTCTCCCCTCCCGCGGTTAGAGCCCTGATCTACATCCAAAATATTGATAAAGCCAGAGTGCGTTGCGACTGCAAACTTGATACGCATTCCAGACGTCTGTTCCACCGATAATTAGCGTGACAAGATCGGATCGCGGACAGTCGGAATGATTTGCGGTCTTAAAAGCAGATTGATGTCCGCTTCTGGCGTTTGTTGCACAACAACCGATGAAATATGAAAATGCCCCGGAATTACCGCGGCAATTGGGTGCGTGAGCGCCTTTCATGGCAGACTCGACCCTGCGGTGCGCTCCGATAAAGATTTATGGACAGTTCGCGTTCTTTGTTGTTTGTATAAGATTTCAGGTGGTTCGTGTTCTACGATCGC
>Ga0209345_10002729_pt1 | contig 19041 bp, 15 predicted proteins | sample Cruoilmetagenom7_FD_187294 | JGI IMG/M metagenome (GOLD analysis project Ga0209345, IMG submission 187294) | Oil polluted marine microbial communities from Coal Oil Point, Santa Barbara, California, USA - Sample 7 (SPAdes) (version 2) | ecosystem: Environmental > Aquatic > Marine > Oil seeps ... | reverse complement strand
GCCCTGCCGAGGTTGGCCTCGCGGAGGTTGGCCTCGTAGAGGTCGGCCCCGCCGAGGTTGGCCCCGTAGAGGTTGGCCCTGCCGAGGTTGGCCCTGCCGAGGTTGGCCTCGCGGAGGTTGGCCCCGTAGAGGTTGGCCCCGCCGAGGTTGGCCTCGCGGAGGTTGGCCCCGCCGAGGTTGGCCCTGCTGCCACCCTGGCCCGTCACCCACATCCTATGATCATCCAAAATCTGCTGCAGCTCATCTACTCGCATTTCGTGTCTCCTGTGATGGGTTAGCTGATGTCCTGGGCTAGGTCGGCGTAGCTCTGATCCTCGCCAGCGTGGCGGGCTAGCTCGATGGACTGCTCGGTTGCTGTCGTGGTCTTCATCTCGTGTCCTCCTTACGTGAATCTTGGAGGAACCAGAGTGATATCACAAGAGTGAAGTTGTAAAAGGTCGTAAGGCCAGCACGGTCAGCATGTTGCGACCACCCGGGAGATACAGCATAGCAACTCGCGATATATCGCGAGGCCCCAGGGGAGCCCCCAGAAGCCCTTTTCAGCCCGGTTTGACACTCCTGGCAGACCCTGGTAGAGAAGGGGCTGGATCAGACGTGATCCGGGGTCGTCAGAGGCCGCGACGGTGGCGCTCGGACCCGAAGATACAAGCCGGCTCGACCGTGCACGGACGGTTGGGCCGGCTTTCTTTTTGGAGGCAGTGATGCGGGGTGGAGCAGCGGTAGCTCGTTGGGCTCATAACCCGAATGTCGAGGGTTCAAATCCCTCCCCCGCTTCCATTTGTGGTGTCCTCGGGAGAGGACAGTCATGACGCAAGGGAGAGCCACGAAGCCGTCCAAGAAGCAGATGATCTTTATAGATGAGTATCTAATAGATCTAAATGGTAGTAGGGCTGCAAGGGCGGCAGGGTACTCGTCGAAGTCGGCCGGGAGATACGCAGTCGAGTTGCTCAGTAAGCCTCACATCAAGGAGGTCATCGACCAGCGTCTAGCCGATCGAGCCTCGAAGTCCAACGTCAAGGCCGAGCGCGTGCTGCAGGAGATCGCACGCATCGCTCTGTTCGATCCGACGACAGTCTTGAGCTGGGGCCGGCGAGGCGTGAAGCTCCGGCCCAGCGACGAGCTGACGGAGGCCGAGACCGCGGCTATCGCCGAGATCTCAGAGACTGTGGGCAAGGGCGGCCGGATCCTGCTCAAGGTTAAGTTCCACGCCAAGCTGACGGCGCTGGAGCTGCTCGGCCGCAACCTGAAGCTCTGGGACGGTGAGGACGGCGGTGGCCAGCAGACCACGGTGATCGTCAACACCGGCGTGCCGCGACCTCCGAGCGACGGTCAGGAGGTCACCTCCTCATGAACCGCATCGTCGAGGTCTCGATGGGCTATCAGCCGCGGCCGGCGCAGTGGGAGGTTCACCAGCAGCTGAAGCGGTTTTCCGTCCTCGTGGCCCACCGCCGCTTCGGGAAGACCGTGCTGTCCGAAAAGACCCTGACGGACGCGGCGCTGCGGCTGAAGCGAGATCACGGCCGCTTCGGGTACGTCGCCCCGTATTTGAAGCAGGCCAAGAAGGTCGCCTGGCACTACCTCTGCGATTCGGTGTCCGAGATCCCCGGGGCGGTGATCAGCCGCGGTGAACTGACGGTGACGGTGCCGAACGGGATGAAGGGCGGGGCCGAGATCGGCATCTACGGAGCGGACAACCCGGACAGCCTGCGTGGGATGTACTTCGACGGCGTCGTCCTCGACGAGCCGGCCGACATGAAGCCCGCGGTGTGGGGCAACGTGATCAGGCCACAGCTCTCAGATCGCCTGGGGTGGGCGCTGTTCATCGGCACACCCAAGGGGATCAACCTCTTCAGCGAGATGTACTACGCGGCCGTGGACGACCCGGAGTGGTTCGCAGGGTTCTACCCGGCGAGCATGACGGATGTGATCCGACCCGAAGAGCTGGAGATGGCCCGCAAGGCGATGACGGAGGCACAGTACCGCCAGGAGTTCGAGTGCGACTTCTCGGCGGCCGTCGAGAACCAGCTGATCACGATCGACATAGTCCTCGAAGCCATGAAGCGGGAGATCCGAGAGCACGACTTCGAGTGGTCGCCGCGAGTACTCGGCGTGGACGTAGCGAGGTACGGTGGCGACCGGTCAGTGATCGCCGGCCGGCAGGGGCGCGTGCTCTTCCCGCTGCGGAAGTTCCGGGGCCTCGACAACATGCAGCTGGCCGATGCCGTGGCGCACTCGATTCGGAAGTTCAAGCCGGCGGCGACGTTCATCGATGCCGGCGGCGGTCAGGGCGTGATCGACCGGCTGCGCTCGCTCGGCCATCGGATCATCGAGATCAACTTCGGGGGTCGCGCCCAGGATCCGATCTACGAGAACCGCCGCACGGAGATGTGGGATCGCATGGCCGACTGGCTGCCAGCGGCGGCCATCCCCAAGGACAACGACTTCCTCGCCGATGCGTGCGCTCCGACCTACAGCTGGGGCGAGAACGGTCGCAAGCGGCTGGAGAAGAAAGAGGATCTGCTGAAGCGGGGCTTGCCGAGCCCTGATTGTGGTGATGCTGTCGCGCTCACCCACGCCGACTACGTGGGAGCGCAGGGACAGCAGGTTGGCACGCTGATCGGACGGGACGGCGTCGCCGAGAACGACTGGGATCCGTTCGTCAGGAGATAGCGATGGGCAGCCCCAACATTCCCGCGAGCGCCAGTCCGGTGACACAGACCCGCATCGATCCAGAGACGGAGCGACGCAACCGTGAGCGGCGGCGGCGGATGATGTCCTATCAGGGCCGGCAGTCGATGCTCCAAACCGGAGCGCGCGGCCTGACCTCGCCGGCTCGCACCGCGCCGAAGCAGCTCCTGGGAGAGTGACGATGCCAATCACTCCAGACGAACACCAGCTGCGGCAAGAGCTGGACCAGATGGTGAAGGGGTTGCGCTCGGAGCGCGACACCATGCTGCCGCTCTGGCGGGATGTGTCGGACTACCTGCTGCCACGCCGCAGTCGGTTCCTGTTCGATCAGATCCGTCGGGGCGAGGAGTTCAGCAGCTCCATCATCGATGGCACGGCGGTGCGGGCTCACCGCAACTTCGCGGCTGGCCTCATGACACAGCTGGCGTCGCCGGCCCAACGGTGGATCAGGCTGATGGCCCGGGCCTACGACCTCAACGAAAAGGCAGGTGTCCGACTGTGGCTCGAGGAGGTCGTGACGCGGTTCCTGGCGGTCTGTCGTGGCAGCAACTGGTATCCCCAGCTCCACACCCTCTTCGGCGACACAGGTGGCTTCGGGACTGGGGCGATGTCGATCGTCGATCACCCAACCCGAGTCATCCAGACGCACGCGCTGCCGGCGGGTAGCTACTTGATCGACGTGAACGAGTACTTCCTGGTGGACACGCTGATCCGCGAGGTCCAGTTCACCGTCCGCCAGCTGGTGCGGAAGTTCGGGCTGGAGCAGTGTTCGACGGATGTGCAGAACGCGTGGCGCGAGAAGCTCTTCTACGGTCCCGTCCGGGTGTTGCACGCCGTATCCCCGAACGACGACCTCGACCCCGGGCAGCTGCCGACCGGCCGGAACAAGCGGTTCCGGTCCGTCTGGTGGGAGGAGGGGTCGAACGATGTCGAGGGGCTGCTGGCACAAGGCGGCTTCGACGAGTTCCCCTACGTGGTACCGCGGTGGGAGGTGAAGGGCGAGGACACCTGGGGCTACGGCCCCGGCATTGATGCCCTGCCCGACATCAAGCAGCTGCAGACCATGGCGAAGCGCAAGGCGCAGCTCGTCGAGAAGAAGGTCAACCCGCCGCTCCAAGGACCCAGCTCGTTGAAGACCGAGCCGGTGTCGCTGCTGCCCGCGAAGGTCAACTTCGTCGACGTGCATCAGGGACAGCAGGGGCTCCAGCCGGTGCACGAGGTCGATATCAACCTTTCGGACTTCAATGCTGACATCGAGGCAACTCGTCAGGCTGTACGCGAGGCCTTCTACGAGGACCTGTTCCTCGTGGCCCTGGCCAGCGACCGCCGACAGATCACGGCGACCGAGGTCGAGGAGAAGCGCGACGAGAAGATGATGATGCTGGGGCCGGCAGTGACGCGGATGGATCCCGATCTGTTCACGCCCGGGGTTGCCCGGGTTTTGGCGATCATGAATCGCCGGGGAATGTTGCCGCCGGTGCCGCCGGAGCTGGAGGGGCAGGAGCTGGAGGTCGAGCAGATCAGCTCGCTCGCCCGCTACCAGAAGATGGCCGGCACGGCCGGCATGGAGCGGTTCTTCTGGTTCGTCGGGTCGGCAGCGCAGCTCAACGAGGAGGCCGTCGATATCGTGGACTTCGACGATACGGTACGGCGCTATGGCGAGATGGTCGGCATGCCTGAGGACTCACTCCTGGGTCCGGAAGCGGTGGCACAGCGTCGGCAGCAGCGCCAGCAAGAGCGTCAGGCGGCGATGGCAGTTGAGGCCGCACCGAAGGTCGCTGACGCCGCGCAGCGGCTCTCAGACACGGACCTGAGCAATGACAGCGCGTTACGGCGCATGACCGAACAGGAGCTACCGCAAGCATGAGAGACGCAGCCGACGAAAAGCAGGGGGCACGGCAGACGGCGATCGACCAGATGCTGGCAACCCAGCGGATCAAGGATCTGGAGGCGGTGCTGTCCACCCCCCAGGGCCGCCGGTTCGTGTGGTGGCTGATTGAGGACTTGAGCGGGATGCTCCGCAATCCGATGACGGGCAACGCCCGCACTTACTTCCACCTTGGCGAGCAGAACGTGGGACGCGAGCTGATGGGCCGCGTCCAGCGCGAGCAGCCGAAGCAGTTCCTGACGATGTTCACAGAGGGCCAGGCTGAGTACATGCGCGTGTTGGCGCTGATGGAACAGCCGCCCTCGGAATCGAACGAAGGAGAGAACGATGCCTGAGGAAAACCTGATCGGTAGCGACGGCGCGGATGACACCAAAGCCGACGATGCTGGCGGCGGCGAGAAGGGCGACGGTGAGGGCACCGTAAAGGACGGTGGCGAAACCCGCCCGGACATCTACAACGACGATGCCGACGACGACAGCGGCGATGACGACTCCAAAGGAGACACCGACGGAGACGACGACGGCGATGACGGGAAGAGCGGCGATGACGACGGAGACAAGGACGACAAGGACGACAAGGACGGCGACGACGACAAGCCCGAAGGTGCTCCCGAGAAGTACGAAGCCTTCGACCTGCCGGAAGGTGTGAAGCCGAGCGCCGAGCTGCTGGCAGCTGCCGAGCCGGTGTTCAGGGATCTGAATCTCACGCAGGAGCAGGCGCAGAAGCTGGTCGATCTGCAGGTGGCGCAGGTGGAGGGAGATATCGAGGCCCACACCAAGCAGTCTGCGGATTGGGCGGCGGAGAACAAGAACGACAAGGAACTCGGGGGTGACAACTATCCCGAGACCGTGCGCCTGGTGAGGCTTGCGACGAACGAAGTTGGCCAGGAGCTGAAGGACTTCGTGAACCAGTACGGCATCGGCAACGCGCCGCCACTGGTCAAGGCCCTGCGGACGCTGGGACAGGCACTCGACGAGGACAAGCTCGACGGGGGTCGTGCCGGCGACAAGGGCGGCAAGTCCGGAGGCCTCAACCTGGACAGCATTTACACCAAGACTCCAGAGGGGAAATAGGAGGCCCCATAGATGGCCACTCTGACCGAAACCAATCTCACGATGGCGGATCACGCCCAGCGTACCGACCCGACCGGTGTCATTCCGGCGATCGTCGAGCTGCTGGAGCAGAAGAACCCCGCGATCAAGCACGCTATCTTCCAGGAGGGCAACCTCACCACCGGGCACCGGTTCATCCAGCGGGTGGCCGAGCCGACGGTGGGGTTGCGCGAACTCAACCAGGGCACCGTGCCGAGCAAGTCTCGGACCGAGCCCGTCACCGAGGACTGCTCGATCATCGAGGCCTGGTCCGAGGTGGACGAGGAAGTCGCGAAGCTGAACGGGCAGATCCAGCGGACCCGGTGGTCCGAGGACATCTCGTTCATCAGCGCGATGAACAAGAAGTTCTTCAACCTGCTCTTCTACGGCGACCCGGCCAGCAACGCGCTGGAGTACCGCGGACTCGCCAACCGCTACAACAGCCTGTCGGGGGACAATTCCGACAACATCGTCGTGCAGGCCAGTGCCTCCGGTACCGACTGCATGTCGGCGTTCTTCTGCGTCTGGGGCGACCAGACCATGTACGGCATCTTCCCGAAGGGGCAGAAGGCCGGGCTCGATGTCGAAGACCTCGGCCTCGAAACCAAGGAGAACGCCACCACCGGCGCGCTGATGCGGGTGTACCGCACCCACTTCATGTGGAAGGTCGGTCTGGCGCTGAAGGACTGGCGCTACGTGAGCCGAGCCCAGCTGGACAAGAGCGTCATGGACGCCAGTGCCGATGGCATGAAGGCGGCCGTGACCACCCTGATCAAGGCGTATCACCGCGTCAACGACTGGCAGTCCGGCGTCGGCGCGATCTACGTGGGGCGGACCTGCTACGAGTACCTGCATCTCGCGGTGATCGAGAAGGTCGCGTCCTCGACCCTGAAGATCGTCGAGGATCTGGAGCGTGGTCGGCCGATCATGACCTTCCTCGGTGTCCCCATCTACATGTGCGAGGGACTCCTCGCCACGGAGACCGCGATCAGCTGATCGCAGGAAGGAGGTAGTTCACAATGTCCATTCGTGACGCAAAGCTGGTCCTGGCCAGCGAACAGGCGATCACCGCGACGGCGGTCGGCGAAAACGTCCTCAACATGGGTGCCGCGCTCGCTCGGTGGGGCGAGGGCGAGCAGCTCTACGTCCATCTGCTCGTCGAGGAGACGTTCGTCTCGGGAGCCGAGGACGGCACTCTCACCACCCACCTGCAGATGGCCGATGTCGTGGCCATGTCCACTCCGCAGCTCGCCGGTGAGCTGATCCGCACCGAGGCCCAGCTCCTCGCCGGTGAGCACTACCGCATGGCACTGCCTGGTGGCTTCGATGTCGAGCAGTTCCTCCGGCTGAACTTCACGGTCGGCGGTACTGGCGACTTCACCGCCGGCCAGGTGTCCTCCTGGATCGGCCCGGAGGGTAGCACCAAGGCCAAGATCAACCCGGACGCCCGTAACATCGCGTGAGGTGACTGATGGCACAGAAGGCAAAGAGCAAGGTCAAGACGCCAGAGCCGAAGCCGCCTCCCCGTCGGTACCGCGCGATGCAGGATAGCTGGTCGCCCGCCGAGGGCTTCAAGCCGAAGAACACCATCATCACCCTGGACCCCGGGGAGAAGCCGTCTGATTGGATGCTGCCGCTCGACGATCGGCCCGAAGTTGGAACCCTGTCGCCTACCCCGTCCCCGCCGCCCAAGGCAGACGACGAAGAGGGCGAAACCCACCCAGACACAGGGACCGAGCCTGTCGAAACGGAACGCGCAGCCGATCAGGACGCGCTGTAGGCGGGTCCACGTAACAGGGGCGGGCGGTAGCCGAGCTGCTGCCCGCCCCAACTTGAGGTAGCCATGGCTGAATCAGCCACTGAGATCTGCAACATCGCCCTGGGATTGATTGGCCAGCGGCGAATCACCAGTCTCGACGACAACACGCTGTCGGCTCAGACTTGCAAGTCGTTCTACGCCTCCTCGCGCGACGCCCTGCTGGAGTTGGCGCACTGGCGTTTCGCGACGGCACGCAAGAACCTGGCCCTGACCGGCACGCCGCCCTCCGAATGGATGTATCAGTACGCCTACCCGTCCGATTGCCTCAAGCCGCGTTACATCGCTTCAGGCTATCGCCGGCCGGCAAGAAACCAGGAGGTGCCCTTCGTCGTCGAGCTGGACGACGAGAACAGCCGGGTCATTCTGACCACTCGCGCCAGCGCCGAGTTGGTGTACACCAGGCGCATCGAGGTGGTGGGTTACATGACGGCCGGCTTCGCGGACTTCCTCGCATCCCGCCTCGCACAGAAGCTGATCGGCCCCTTGCGGGCCAACGACAACCGCCGGCCCGAGGTCAAGGCCGCGCTGGAGCGGGCAGCCGGAGAGGCCCTGCTCGAAGTGGTGGATCACGGCACACCGGAGGTCGAGCCCGACGCCGAGTGGATCCGGGCGAGGAGCTGACATGGCGTATCCAATCCATCAAGCCAGCTTCGCCTCTGGAGAACTCGATCCCGGCCTGCACGCCAGAGTCGATCTGGCGCGGTACTACACCGGCCTGGCCCGCTGCCGGAACTTCTTCGTCCTGCCCCAGGGTGGGGCGCGGAACCGATCGGGATTCCGATACATCGACACCGTCTATCAGGACAGCCCCTGTCGGTTGATCCCCTTCGTCTACAATCCGGACCAGACCTACGTGCTGGAGTTCACCGACAACCTGATGCGGGTGTACTACCAGGGAGCCCTGGTCCTCGACGGATCGTCGGCTTTCGAGCTGGCGACCCCGTACGAGGAGGAGGAGCTGCCGCGGCTGTCCTTCCGTCAAGTGGGTGACGTGATGACGATCGCCCACCCGAACCATGCGCCGCGCGAACTGTCCCGGGCTGACCATGACGACTGGTCGCTGGATGTGGTGACCTTCGGGGCGACGATAGACCCTCCGTCTTCAGGCTTCGATGTCGCGCCCGAAGAAACTGCAATCAACCCGATCCGGGCCTACGGTTGGAAGGTGACCTCGATCGACGAGGAGTACAACGAGAGCGAGCCGAGCGATATCATACATTTCGACACTCTCGTCGGTACAGTGTGGGGAGGGATGTTCCTGTCGGCCGACGTCCGAACGGAGGATCCATCGGGTGCCGTAGTCGAATGGTCTGCGGTGACCGGAGCCATCGAATACAACGTCTATCGGGCTGTCGTCTACATCACCAAGCCGGCTTCCGAGTTCATCTACGAAGTCCGAACGCAGTACGAGCTGGTTGGCCGGACCCCGGAACCGAACTTCTACGACCAGAACAACGCGCCACAGGGGGTCACCCCGCCGGTCGTGGCCGATGTGCTGAACGCCGCCGGCAAATACCCGGCAGTCGTCACGACGTACCAGCAGCGGATGATCTACGCCAACTCCGACAACGCCCCTGAGACGCTCTGGTGTTCGCAGTCCGGCGTCCGGAAGAACTTCAACAGCTCGATGCCCCCTCTCGACGACCAGGCCATCATCGCCACGCTGGCGAGCCCTCAGAACAATGAGGTCCGCGCGGTGCTCGATCTGGAAGGGATGGTCGTCATCACCGGCGGTGCCCTGTGGCGAGTACTCGGTGGCCAGGACGACCTGATCACGCCAAGCAGCTTTGATCCCCGTGTGCAGACCGAGCGCGGATGTAGCTGGGTCAGCCCGGTGGTTGTTGGCAGTCGCGCCATCATGATCGGGCCTGACGACCGCACTGTCCGTGAGCTTGCCGTCGGCGAGAACGGGCGCTACGACGCCATCAACATTTCGACCGTCAGCCAGCATCTGTTCGACGGCTATACGCTGGTCGATGCGTGCTACGCCGAGAGCCCCTATTCGATCGTCTGGATGGTGCGCTCCGACGGCACGCTGCTCGGACTGAGCTACGACCATCACCACTCGATGCTCGCATGGCACCGCCATGACAGCGCCGGTGGCGTTATCGAGAACGTCTGTGCGGTGCCAGAGGGTAACGAGAGTGCGCTCTACGTCTGCGTGCGTCGCACGATCGATGGTGCGACCAAGCGGTATGTCGAGCGGCTCGAGCCTCGCAACACTGATGCCGACATCGAGGAGTCGTTCTTCGTGGACAGTGGTCTGAGCTACGACGGGACCAACACCGGTTCGACGACGATGACGATCTCCGGTGGCACGACCTGGACCCAGGATGAAGAGCTGGAGATCACGACCAGCGCCGCCTACTTCGGCAGTGCTGACGTACTTGACGAAGTCCACTTCCCGCTCGACGATCGGCCGTATCGGTTCCTGATCACATCCTTCCAGAACGCCTACAAGGTGACAGTCAAGGCCATGCAGGATTTGCCGGCCGCCCTTCAGGATACTGCCACAGTGACCTGGGGACACGCGCAGCCGCTCATCGCCGGCCTCGGCCACCTCGAAGGCGAGACCGTGGCAATTCTCGGTGACGGCTCGACCCGCCCGCAGCAGGTTGTCACGAGTGGCCAGGTCGCACTCGACCCGCCGGCCGTGGTGATTCACGCCGGCCTGCCGATTACGGCGCAATTCAAGACGCTGCCCATCTCGTCTCCGCAGGAGCCAGCGGCCAGCGTGATCGCGAAGCGAGTGCCGCGCGTATGGCTGTCTCTGCACCAGTCGGCTGGCATGACCGTCGGTACGGACGAGGAGAGCCAGTACGCCCCGCTGGCGCGCGATGTGAGCGATGGCTACTTCGGCACGCCACGGCTGATCACGGACAAGGAGGAAGTTGGCATGGAAGACGACTGGGATCTGGATGGTCAGGTGCTGGTCCAGCAGCTGGAGCCACTGCCGGTGACGGTGTTGGCCGTAACCCCGGATGTGCAAGGTGGTCGTTGAGCTGACATACGAGCGGGCTCGGCCCCGGCACGCCGTCGAGCTGGCGCGCGTGATGCGAACTCGTGACGCCGAGGAGGTCTGGGCCGCGAGTGGCAAGGACGTGGTCGAGTCGCTACGCGATAGCATCGAGCAGTCGGCTGAGGCCTACGTCGGGTACGCCAACCGCTGCCCGGCGGCGATCTTCGGCATCGTGCCGCAGGACATCGTGGCCGGTCACGCCGTGATCTGGCTGCTGACCAGTCGCATGGTCGAGGAATTCCCGCTGACGTTCGTGCGGGAGTCAAAGAGACTGCTCGACTTCTTCCAGGTGAACTGGCCGGTACTTGGCGGGGCAGTAGACGAGAGGTACGAAGACGCCATGCGGTTCCTGAAGCTGCTGGGATTCGAGATTGGCGAGCGGTTGGAAGCCAACGGCTACGGCTTCCGCGCGTTCGTCCGGAGGAAGTGATATGCCGTGGTTGCCGCTTGCTATTCAGATCGCCTCTGTTGCTGCTGCCGGGTACGGTACCTACGCCCAGGGCCGCAGTGCCGAGAAGCTCGGCGTCGCACAACAGAAGATCGTCGGAGAGCAGGCGATCAGCGCGCTTGAGCAGGGCGATGTGGCTGGAGCGCAGACCCGCCGCCGGGGTCGCGAGTTGGCAGGCGAGCAGAGAGTCGCGCTGTCTGCCGGCCGCCAGCTGGGAACTGGATCCGCCCTCGATATCGAAACCGGCACCGAGACGCTGATCAATCGCGACGCGGTGACGATCCACAACGATGCCATGCGCCGAGCCTGGGGGCTCCAGACCCAGGGCGATTTCGCCCGATGGGAGGGCAAGACGCAGGGGCAGCAGAGCGTGTATGCCGCTGGCGGCACGATCATCGGTGGCGCGTCCGACATCTGGGCTGACTGGAAGAGCGGCCTCTACAGCTGAAGGAGAGCACGATGCCGACCGCACCTCGCTACACGCCGCAAGCGCAGCCGTCGGTGCTGCCGACCATCCGCGCACCGCGCCCGCCAGCGGGTGGCGTAGCGGCCCTTGCGCCTGGCCTCGGTCGCGCGGCCTCGGCAGCACGGCGCGTGGCGGCTGACGCCAAACGGAAAGCGGACGAGACTACCGTCTGGCAGGCCGAGGCTGACCTTGGCGAATTCGAGACCGAACGGTTTTCGTCATTCTTCCAGCTCCGGGGCACGCAAGTGCCGGATGCCGCAGACACCCTGATCAGTGACTACGACGGCAAGGTCAGCGAACTCCTGGCCGACATGTCCGCCGACCAGCGCCAGCGGTTCCTGCCGTCCGTGCAGCGGTCGATGGAGACCGTGCGTTCCCGGGTCGCCATTCACGAATCGAAGCAGCTCGACTGGGCTCGGGACAAGGCTTTGACGGCGAAGCGAGACTCTTCGTTGTCGCGGGCTCTGACGCAGATCGAGGGGCTGGGCCAGACCGGCGACATGGAAGGCATCATGGATGCGATTGGCGATGCCGACGCGGCGTTGACGGAGCTGCTGCGCGGGTCTGAGCCGGAAACCGTCGATCGAGCCATCGCCGAGCAGCGGTCGGCACTGCATCTCCAGGCCCTCGAAGGATTCTGGGATCGCGGCGAGAACGAGCTGGCCGAATCTTGGTACGGCATCTTCAAGGCGGCGATCCTGCCAGAGCACCGCGGGGACATCGAAGACGACCTGGCCGCCGACAGCCGAGCACGGAAGGGTCGCGGACTGGCAGACGCTGCGATCGAGGGGGCCGACAGCTACGGTGCTGCGTTCGAGTCGTTGCAGAAGACCCTTGAGGGCAAAGACGAGGATACGCGCACGGCTGCCCAGGCCCGGTTCGACTACCGACAGACCAGAGAGGACGCGGCGCGGACGAAGGGTGAGGATGCCCGGTACCGGCAACTGCGACAGCAGGTCGAGGAGAAACCCTACGAGGAGTTCTCCCGTGCCCAGCGGCGTGGCATCTCGCCGGGGCAGGATGACGCTCTGCGTCGCTTCAGCGCCCAGGTTCACGGCACTCCCGCCAAGATCGACAAGATCGATTCCGCGCGGGCCCTTGCCGTGGCCACGCGCATGACGCCAGATCAGCATCGGCAGATGTCGGATGAGAAGTACGACGCACTCCTGATTGGCCGAGTGACGACCGGTGAGTACACGACGGCGCTGAACAGACGCCAGAAGATCCTCAACGCTGAACCATCCACCGATGCCGCCATCCTTGCCCGCCGGCAGCGCGTCAACGCGGGCTACTTCGAGGCTGGGTTCTCGTCGAGCCTGGAGCCCGATTCCGGCTCCGACGAGTCGCTGGAGCATTCGCGCTTCCTGCTGGCCTACGACGAGAGGGTGGCCGGAGAGCAGGCTGTCAACGACGGCAAGCTGCCGCCCGGTCGCGACATCGAGATCATGAAGGAAATGCTGGGTGACACGGTGACTGTGACCAAAGGCAAGGACCGGCTGCTGCCGGTGGACGCGCTTTCGGCGGAACAGCTCGAGGGAGCGCACATCGAATGGGAGGAGATTCCGGACTACGTGCAGGCGGCATTCACCAACTGGTTCACCGACCACGGCGGGCTTCCGCCTCGCGACAAACTGGAGAAGCTGGCCTCCAAGTGGCGTGCCGGCGACCCCGGCCTGCAGGCGATCGTCCGGACGTATCAGCTCTCGGAGCGCGGCCGGAACGATCGTGCGAATGCCAAGGAAGCGACTCTCCGAGCGTTCCGTCTCAACGAGCGCGAGCCCAGCGAAGAGCTTCTGGAGTTGGCCACCGACGCCAAACTGGCCAAGGACGATGCTGCCGTGCTCGGAATGATCCGCAATGCCCCGCGTGCCATCATAACGACCGAGCCGGAGCGGGGTTCCGACGAATGGTGGATGCGAGAGTCCGAAGCGCTCGCCATGCAGGCGCTTGAGCGCGGCGAGCAGCCGCGAACCCTGCTTGAAGTCGAGGAGGATCAGCCGTGACTGACGGGCCGTTCATCCTCCCCGAGGGCCAGCGCCATGGACGGCGACCCGGAGAAGAGCCCGCGCCGCCCGAGCCGGAGCGTAAGCAGCCGAAGCTGCAGCCGTGGGGCGTCACGCTGCAGGACGAGGACGATGTCGCGCTGCCGGACTGGTACACGGAGGAGAACTACGCCGACCTGACCCAGTCAGCCGATAGCGCGTCCGCCATGTCCCCGGAGCGTGCCCGGCGGATCATCGAGCAAAAGGTCCGCGTGCCGTTGCCCTTCGATGTGATTGATGAGCGCCTCGACGAGATCGAGCATAAGACGCGGCGTGCAGACTTCGATGGCGTCGAGTGGATCAGGTCGAGTCCGCGAGTGCGGGAATGGCTCGGTCATCCCGAGAACCTGGGGCTCGTCTGGGAGGAACTCCCCGTCTGGGAGAAGATCAAGAAGACGGTATCGGTCACGATCCCTGGCCGCTGGGACAAGGGGCGAGCAATCAGCCAGCTCGGCATGATCCGCTACCGGCAATCGACCGACCAGGCGACAGCCGAAGAGCTTGCCAAGATCCCAGAGCTGCAGCAACGGATGTCCCGCAATGTGATCGGCCCATCGAACTTCTTCGCCGGCATCCCGGGGGGGACGGCCGAGCTGCTTCCGATGACGCTCGGCGCGATGTCGCACGCCGGGACGATGGTGGTCGAGGCCGGCGGCACCACGGGGCTCGCCGCTGCTGGTCTCGTCGCTGCCACGGGCATCGGTGCTGTGGCCGCCCCTGAGGCCGGCGTAGCCGCTGCTGTCACCTCTGCGCCCTTCTGGGCTGCCTGGGGGGCCGCCAAGTACACCTACCAGGTCGAGGCGGGCCTGGCCTACGACGAGCTATCCGCGATCCGCGATGCCGACGGGAACCCACTGCCCGAGAACCTCGTCCGGGGAGCATGCGGCGGCGTGGGGCTCCTGAACTCGATCTTGGAGGTCGGCGGCCTCGGCAACATCCTGGCCCGCACCGGTCCCGGCAAGGCGGTCCTGCGGAAGTACACCCGCGACGCGGCAACGAAGGCGCTGCGACAGGCGACCTATCGGCGGGCGCTCTCGCGGACTGGGACCGACGTGCTCGCCGGCACCCTGGGGGAGATGACGACCGAGCTGGGTCAGGAGCTGACAGTCGTCGTGGCCTCAGAGCTGTCGAAGAAGTGGGCCGCTGCCGGCACCGAGCGAGAGTTCGAGGCGATGTCCAGGGATGAGATCACCGATCGGATGGCCGACATCCTGGTGCATACCGCCCAGGGCGCACTCGGCTTGTCGCTGCTCGGCGGTGCTTCTGGCCACTTCGTCCATCTCCGCGACGCCCGCAAGGCCGAGCACCACGCCGAGTGGCTCACCGCACTGGCCGATGGGAGCGCGGAAACCGGGACAATCGACAGCGCGCCTGACGGGTTCCACGCCCTGTTCCAGTCGATCCTCGAGGACGGCGTCGAGGAGGGAGCCGAGCCCGGGCTCAAGCAGCTCTACCTCGACGTGCATCGGTGGAATGCCTACTGGGAATCGATCGGGCTCAATCCCGCCGAGATGGCCGAACGGACTCTGGGTGAAGACAGCAACTACAACGAGGCTCTGCGCGGCGGCGGCGACCTCATCATCCCGTTGGCCGACTACATCACGCGCCTCGCCAAGACCGAGCACCACGAGCAGATCCTGCAGGACGTGCGCGGGTCGGTTGGAGGGCTCTCCCTGCGAGAGGCGATCCGTGAACGGAAGGTGATCGACGCCGAGGTTGAGCGGATCTTGGGCGAGCAGGAAGAGGGTGCGGTGCCCGAGGACGCGCAGATTTACGAGCGCGTGCACGAAGCCTTGACGAAGACCCGCCGCTACAGCGCCGAGGAGGTCGATCGCAACTCCCGCGTCTGGCAGGCGATGTTCCGCACCATGGCTGGACGGACGGAGATGACGCCGCTGGAGCTGTTCGAGCGGTACACCGTCAACATCCGCCGCATGACGCCGAAGCAGGTCGCAAAGGCGATGCGTGGTCGGGGTGTGATGCTGCAGCCGGAGTCGCCAGCATTCCAAGAGTGGTTCGGCGAATCGAAGGTGGTGGACGAACAGGGCGCGCCGCAGGTGGTCTACCACGGGACGCACGGCGAAGAGGTCGGCTTTGGGGTATTCGACAAGGGGCGGTTCGGCGCAGCTACTGGTAGCCGAGACGAGGGGTTTTTCTTTTCTGGGGAGTCGGCAGATACGGCATATTTTGCCGAGGGGATCGCATTCGGAGATCAAGATCGGGCGGGGGCGGCCGTCATGCCGGTCTATCTGTCCCTGCAGAACCCCCTCGTCATAGAGGTGGACACGGAGATAGCAGGCGTCGAGTCCAACGCCGACGCGATCGAATACGCAAAAGAGCATGGGCACGATGGCATCATCTTCCCCCATGGATCATTTTCTGATCCCGGGGCGACCTACGTCGCCTTCGAGCCAACCCAGATCAAGTCCGCCACCGGGAACGTCGGCACCTACGACCCGGCCAGCGCGAACATCCTTGAGCAGGGCGAGGCTGGTGCGATTCGCCAGCCGGCAGACGTGCCGGTGGACGAGATCATCGATGCCATCCTCGGCGAAGGGAAGTACTCGAAGACCCCGGACAGTCTCATGGGGTACGCGGCCGACCCGGCGAAGCAGAAGGGCTACGGCGAGCACCCAAGCTACACCGCCGAGATCACAGTCCGGGTTAGCTTGCCGCCCTCGATCCTCGAGCCGACCGGCGACACATTCATCGAGGGGATGGACGGCGAGACCGCCGAGCACGCCCTGGAGCGCGCCCAGCGCAACTGGCCGGCAGCCGAGGTCGAGCTGCTTGCCGAGGAGCCGGTAGACACCTACACCGGCCCGATCGCTCTTGAGGGCGAGCAGGGGCCACGAGTACTCCTCCAGGCCAACCGCGAGAAGTGGCAGGCCCCGTGGGATGATCCGGTCTTCGGGACGGTCAACAACCGGCTGTCCAAGGAGCTGGAGATCGTCGAGAAGCTGGCCGGGCCGGTGGACGAGGCGGTGATGCTTCCCGGCAAGCTGGTCGGCTCCGAGCGGCCCCTGGTCCGGTCCATCCGGTCACGCGATCTGGCGAAGGTGCTCGATCGGCTGAAGAAGCAGGGCGTGCTCCAGCGACTGGTTGATACCAGCATCGACCCGGAGACCCTGGCCGACGAGCGGAACCTGGAGGACGCGGCGCGCAAGGACTTCCTCACCGAGCTGCAGGAGCTACGGCGTGGCGCGACGATGTTCGAGGACGACGCCCTGGCGAAGGGCGAGCTGCCGCTGAAGGCTGGCCAGAAGCTGGTGCTCTCGGACAATGGCAAGACCGAGGCCTCGGTCGATCTGCTGATCGGTACCTGCCAGCCGACGACGCCCTGCCAGGAGTGCTACGCCAGCGCCGGCATGGTCAGGCTCTCGACGGTCAGGAAGGCTTTCCGCAACACGGTGCACCTGATGGCGGACCCGGAGCTATTCGGGCGGATGATCGCAGCCGAAGCAGCTCAGATCCCGAAGACGCAGCTGCCGTTCATCCGCCTGCTGGGATCTGGCGACCTCACCAGCACCGAGACGGTCGCGGCGTTCAACGAGCTGGCGAAGCATGCCGACCGCCCGATCCACATCTTCTCGCGGCACCATGACAATCTGGCCAAGCTGAAGGGCACTGCGACCGCCCCGTTCCTCAAGATGGGCTCGATCGATATCCAGCTCCTCGATCACTACGGTGAAAAGAAGCTCCTGGAGAACTGGCGGGAAAGCCAGATCCTCAACGCCTGGCTGCTGACCGATGAGTCGGAGATCCCCGCCCTGGTCCGGCTGGCCGAGGCCGGCGCGATCGGGCGCGTGTTCGCCGCCAGCAACGCTCTGCACGTTGCCCTGCCATCCCACGTCCGCAAGCTGTCCTGTCCCTGCGATGCCGAGGAGCGCACCTACTTCGGCAGTTGCCGGCGCTGTGCGACCAGCTCGTCCGGCTGCTGGTTGGCGCACCGCAACATGGGCGCTGACCAGAAGGGTCAGGTCTGGGATCTGTCGGATCCGGAAGCTCCAGCTGGCCTGCGGCCGGTGCTCGAGGACATGTTCTCGGAGACCGATCTGAAAGCGCTGGCCGGCCATGATCCGCGCGCGGCGAGCTACGCCAAGATCGTTGCCGATCAGATGCAGAAGCCGGCCAAGCCGAAGTACGCATTCAAGCCGCGCACGGAGCCGAACTGGGCCGAGATCGATCCGCCGATCCAGACCCACATCGTGCTCAAGGACATCCGCTTCCCCGGGGATTCGGTTCGACTCGAAGACATGGAGGCCTGGAAGGAGAAGCATCCCGGCGAGCGCGTGCCGCCGAGCACCGGGTCGCGGATCTACACCACCCGCGACGACATCATCGCGCGGATCCAGGCGTACAAGGAGATGCTCGCCGGCCATCGCGAGACGGCGCTGGTCGATGGCACGTTCGAGTTGCCGAGTGCCGGCATGGGCGAGGTCGAGGCGGCAGTACGATACGAGGGGTGGGACAAGCTCGAACAGAAGAGCCGCGGCATGATCCTGATGCGCGGCGGACGCGAGTTCGACATCGGCCTGTTGGCCGACGCCGATGCCTCGACGTTCATGCACGAATCCTGGCACCTCTTCTTCGAGGTGATGGGCGATCTGGTCGAGGAACACCCGGGCAACGAGAGCCTGCAGCGCGACTACCGGACCCTGCTCAACTGGGTCGGTGCGGATTCGCGGGCGGCCATGACGACCGACCAGTTGGAGAAGCTCGCGCGTGGCGGCGAAGCCTACCTGATGGAGGGCAAGGCCCCCTCCGAGGAGCTGTCGGCCACCTTCGCCCGCTTCGCGGCCTGGTTGATCGCCGTCTACCGCCGGTTCACCGCCCTCAACGTCAAGCTCACCGACGGTACGCGTGCCGTCATGGACCGCATGCTGGCCTCCGAGGAGGAGATCAACGCGATGCAGGATGCCTCCGGGTTCGCGGGGGCGATCGGCCTGGAGATGAGCGCGGCAGAGGCTGCGGAGTACCAGGCGGATGTGGAGGCGGCACGAGAGGAGGCCAAGCAGGAGCTGCGGCAGCGACTGATCAACGAGCGGCTGCGGGCTTTCGACGCCGAGTACCGCGACCGCAAGGCCGAGATCAGGGCTGAAGTCGATGCCGAGATGGCCCGGGATCCGCTGCTGCGCGCCATCTGGTTCTTGCGGACTGGCAAGATGCTCGACGAGACCGACCCTCCCGATGCGCTCCTCGAACCCGCTGTCGAGCCCGGTGAGCCCCGACGTTGGCACAAGCTGTCGAAGGATGCCCTGCTGGCCATGGGGATCGATCCGGCCGATCTCAGGAAGCTCAACGGCTGCTACCAGAAGGAGGGAGGGCTCCACCCGGACGCCATCGCCGCGGGTCTCGGCTTCCGCACTGGGGCCGAGCTAGTCCAGCAACTGGTCGAGAGCGGGGCTCCGTCGATCCGCCAGGAAGCCTCCAGGCGCGCCGAGGAACGGCTGGCCGCTGAGTACCCGGATCTCGCGGGAGCGCAACAGCGGCTGGCAGAGGCGGCACAGGAGTCCCTGCACGGCGAGCGGCGGGGTGAGCTGCTGATGGGTGAGCTGCGGCGGCTGGCGCGCACGGCC
>Ga0209345_10002728_pt1 | contig 19045 bp, 11 predicted proteins | sample Cruoilmetagenom7_FD_187294 | JGI IMG/M metagenome (GOLD analysis project Ga0209345, IMG submission 187294) | Oil polluted marine microbial communities from Coal Oil Point, Santa Barbara, California, USA - Sample 7 (SPAdes) (version 2) | ecosystem: Environmental > Aquatic > Marine > Oil seeps ... | reverse complement strand
AATGATATTGTAGCCGATATCACCATTGCTTTCATTGAGATAGCTTGCAATATTTATTTTTTGGGAACCAATAGTCTGAGAGGCAAATCCAATCATGCCGGGCGTGTCCCTGTTAATCATTATCAGCCGTGTATGAACATTATCAGCCGGGATTGATTCTGCTGTCGGGAAGTTGACGCTGTGGGTGGTTGTTCCGTGTTCAAGATATGCCTTGATCGCCGTGACAGCCATGGCAGCGCTGTGCTCTTCGGACTCTTCGGTGCTGGCACCCAGGTGGGGAGAGGCAATGACCTTAGGGTTTTTTAGCGTTGCACTTGTCGGGAAGTCTGTAACATAGCTGCTTAAACGGCCTGTGTTGAGGGCATCAAGAACAGCCTCTTCGTCAACGACTTCTTTCCTGCAAAAATTAATGAGCATGGCCCCATCAGGCAATTGAGCAAGAAGCTCCCTGTTTACAAATCCCCTGGTTTTTTCATTAGACGGGATGTGCAGGGACAGAATATCCGCATGGTGAAGCACTTCCCTGAGCGAGCGCGCGACTTTCACACGGGGCGACAGGTGGTGGATATTCTCAAGTGCAGGAAAGGGATCGAACCCGATGGTTCTCATCTGCCTCCTGGCACCGCCGTTGGCTACTCTGACCCCGACCTGCCCCAGTCCAATCACTCCAAGCGTTTTTCCCGCCAGTTCATACCCGCGGAAGGTGGATTTTTTCTCCTCAACCTGTTTTCTGATTTCACTGTCAGAACGTGAAGTCAGTTCTTTGCAGAAGTCGATGGCCAGATGAATATTACGTGCCCCGATTCCCGCCATGACAAAGACAAGTTCAGCTACGGCGTTGGCGTTTGCACCGGGCGCATTAAAAACGCAGACACCTTGTCTGTCGGCCTTGTCAAGTGTGATATTGTCCACTCCGGCGCCTGCCCTGGCAACGGCAAGGAGAGATGGGAATTTTTCAGTATCAATTTTGGCGCTTCTGACAACAATGCCTTGGGGATCTTTCACATCCGATCCGACAACATATCGATCATCAAACAGAGACAGTCCTTCCGGAGCTATCCGGTTGTATGTCCTGATCCGGTATTTTTCCATGGAAGATCCTCGGAAAGAAAGGTTTAGAACAGGTGATTGAGTTATGCTGAGATATTTTGATTATATCCGGTTAGTCCGAATATTTCAACAAGATGCTTGTATTTGATAATTGGCACATTTAAAAAACCTCGGCAGATATTCAAGTTTCAATCATCTGGAATAAATGGCGCCAATAATTTGGCGAATGAGTGAAAATTACCTGATTACTTGTTCCGTAAATGGTGAGCGATTACGGGCGTTGGCATAACCTGTTGATTTTGAGGGATAAAAAACAAGATATGTCCAGGTCGGGATGGCATCGTTATTGCATAATCTGTAAGCCAAAGGGTTGGGTTTTTTAAATATAAACAAGCACGGCCCAAAAATGGCAGAAGCAAATATGGGATTTCTAAAAAGCCGTGGGCCGTCAGGCCACGGCTTTTTGTTTTAACAGCCTATAGCTCGTTTTTATTATTTGAGGCCGAGAGATGTGAAGCAGGGATAAGGTCTGAGGTATCCCCGTAGCAAACCTGAATGGGAGGAAAAAATGGCTCGCAAAACGAATAATACGCTCCGTCATCACCTGGTGTCTGTCAAGGAGGGGAAACTTCGCTTTGAAAACGCCTTCCAGGGCGTTTCAAAGATGATTCTGGAAAATGAAATCGAGAAAATCACGGTGCAGGGAAAAACAACCTATAGCTTCAAGATCTTTGGCACCGGCAGGAAACACATCATAGGCATGTATGACGAGATCAACAGCTTTGTATCTTTTGTGAAAGATTCGGCAGAAGGCGGGTCCTCCAAAGAAATGGCCTATGTCCTGGTGGGAGAGCCTGGAAACGGCAAGACATTCTTTGTTGATTTTCTGTGCAGTAAATATCGCGAATTCCTTGCCAGGAAAGAAAACCGCAAATACACCTTCAAGTTTACCAATCTGGACAAATTAGGCAATTACGGCAGAGTTACTGATATTGAGTCCCAGACATATGAAGATCCCATGATCCTGGCCATGAATCTTTTTGAAAATCAGGGTGATAATCAGAGTTATCTTGCTAAAGAGATCGGTTTTTCGGACAAACAGGTAGAAACGGCCTATAATGACTACAGGCCTTTGGGGGCGTGCAGCGGGTACATCTGGAATGACATCCGGAATTTTGCTGAAGGCAGTATGGAGGAAATGCTCAAGTTCGTTGAGATCATCCCGGTTCCACTCACTGAAAGCCTGGGGACTGTGACGGGCAAATACCCGGCAAAAGACAAAATCACATCATCTGCAGTGGATCTACTGGGGGAAGAGTCTATCCAGCGGCTGCTTCACATCACCGACACGAACAACCCCTATCGTTTTGACCTGAGGCGCGGCGCATTGGCTCGTGTTGCCGGCGGCGGCATCCACTTCAGCGATGAGATATTCAAGAACAAGAAAGATCTTGTACAGGTCTACCTGGGTGTTATACAGAACCGCAGCATTGAAATCGACGGTTTCAAGTGGCCCATCGACACGTTGATCATTGCCACAAGTAACAATTCGGAATTTAACCGCTTTCTTGCTGAAAAGGAAGAGGCGCCTATTGTTGACAGGTGCCGCATTTGCTATGTTTCGCACAATACCGACTATAAACTCCAGGAAGACCTCACCTCATATGCCATTGGGGGAGATACCAAGACCGCCCTCAACAGAGAAACCCTGCACACCGATCCCAACTTGAATTATGCCGCGTCAGTGGCAGTGGTTCTGTCACGTCTGCCCCGTTCTGAAAAGCTGACACCTATTGAGGCCATGAAGTTGTCTGCAGGCGAAGTGGCCGGAGAGAAGAGCATCAAGACCCTGGCCGAGGTCATTGACACTTTCAGTCAGGACCCTGATATCACAAAGCGTTTTGGCCAAAAGGGCCTGGGCCAGCGGAACCTGGGCAGGGCTATTCAGTTGCTGGTCGAAAGCTCTGAAACCAATGAAGGGATGTGTATGTTTGCCTATGACATTTTCAAAACCCTTGATCGGGTAATCCTGGACTACGTAACAGACGCCAATGACAGGGCCAAGTACCTGGAAGACATTAAAACTGCCAAAGGACTTTACCGTGAACGTATTATGACAGAGATGTTTAATGCTTATATGGATGAACCCCTTGCGATCAGGAAAGATGTCATGAACTATGTAAACATGATCATTGGCATTGATGCGGAAAACCTTGGGCCTGACAAGATGTGGAAATATAAAGATCCTCAGAGCGGGGAACTTAAGGCCATGAAGATCGATGAACGCTACATCGACAGCGTTGAGGAGAGGCTTGGGCTAAAGACGGCTGAACAGCGGGATACGTTTAGAACTTCCATCAGAAAGATTTACGGACAGAAGATCTCCGTGGATCCTGATTACGATTTCATGGATAACCTGGAGTTGGTGAAGGCTGTAACTGATGTTCGGCTCAAATCAGACATTGCGGGTGCCGGTAGTCTTATCGGGGCCCTGGCAAATCGTACAAATGAAGAAAACCAGAAGCTCTATGACCGCATGATCGACACCATGCTCAATAAGCTCAGCTACTGCAAGACATGCGCACAGAAGACCATTGAATACTTCTGCACGCAGGAAAACGAGAAGTAAGGCTATGACAACTGACAGCTGATGATTGCCTGTTTAAGGCATTCTGCCGGATCATTACAAAAGGGGCAGGGCGGGCGGGGGGCGCATGGACCCAAAACTGAAAAGATATTTCAGAGAAATCAAGGGAAGAGGCCTGACTGCCGAGCAGGAAAAGAAAATGTTTTCGGAGTTGAATTATCAGGGCACCCATGAGATTGCCGGTGAGTCTCCGGACGATGACTCCGAGCCCCGGAGCTTTTCTCCAGCCCCGGATAATCCTTATGAATACAACGACCTTTCCTCATTGCAGGGCATGGGTCCTGCTCTACCTACCTACACGACTTGCCTCAGTTCCATCGACGAACTCCTGGAAAGAGATAAACACAGAGAAGAAGACGGGTTCCCGCGGAAGATCCGTGTGGGCCGATTGATCAAGCCTGGGAAAGGGGGCAAGGAAAAAGTTGTGGTTGTCCCTACCACGGTGGAAGAAAAATTGGTCCATGATACGATTAAGCCGCCAAAAGAAGACGGCGCATCCGGAGGATCAGGAGAGGGCGAAGAGGGCGAGGTCATAGGCGAGCAGCCTATTCGTGAGCAGGATGGAACCGGGGCCGGCCCTGGGCAGGGAGGGGATACCCCTCATGAGATGGAGTCCAGTGCCTATGATCTGGGAAAAATTCTTACTGAGCAATTTGAACTCCCCAACCTCAAAGACAAGGGTAAAAAGCGCTCGCTTACCCGTTACACATATGATCTGACTGACAGAAACAAGGGCTTTGGGCAGCTTCTGGACAAAAAGGCAACGCTCAGGAAAATCCTTGAGACAAATATCCATCTGGGCAATGTCCCGGAGGGGGAAGATATTGATTCCACCCGTTTTTTGATTTCACCCAGCGACAGGATCTATCGGGTCCTGTCCCGCGAGATGGATTATGAATCTCAGGCCATGGTGTTCTTCCTTCGTGATTATTCCGGTTCCATGTCCGGCAAGCCCACTGAGCTGGTTGTGTCGCAGCACGTGTTGATCTACAGCTGGATTCTCTACCAGTATGCAAGACAAGTGGAGACGCGCTTCATATTGCATGATACCGAGGCAAAGGAAGTCCCTGACTTTTATGAATATTATAACTCCAAAGTTGCAGGTGGGACCAGGGTGGCCTCTTCATACAGACTTGTTAATGAGATAGTGGAAAAGGAAAATCTGGTGCAGGACTACAATATCTATATTTTTCACGGCACGGATGGTGATGATTGGGACACAGACGGGAAAGAGGCAATCCCTGAGTTGGAGAAGATGCTAACCTATGCCAACAGGGTTGGAATAACAATCGCCCAGAGTGCATTTGGTTCCGGTGATAAAACGGAGGTTGAAAAATACATCAGGAAGTCGGGGATGCTGACCGAAAAGGCCGATTTGATGCGGCTCGATGTTATGCAGGATAATGCAGATGAACCCCGGCTGATTGAAGGGATTAAAAAGCTTATAAGTTGAGATGACATGGAGTTAGTAAATCAGCACACAAAAAAAATCATGGAGGGCTGCAAGGAGCGTGCACGAGCGGCGGGTCTGCATTTTGAAGAGGAGACACTGGAATATATCGTTACAAACCGGGATCTTCTGGAACTGTCACCAAAGATGATGATTCCCACCCTTTATGATTACTGGGTCCACGATGTAGAGGTCCTTAAAGAGAAGGGCAAGTATGAGCTTTACCCCGGCAACCCGTATGAGACCGTAATCAACACACGTCCGGCCATCTCCTTTTATAATGATAACAACCCGGACTGGTTAAACGTGATGATCTTCTACCATGTTATTGCACATGTGGATTTTTTTCAGAACAACCTTTATTTTCGCCATACATGGGATGATGATTTCACGGGCCGGGCCCTTTCAGATAAGCGGTCGATTGCCGGACTCAGGTCTGAAAAAGGGCGGTGGGTGGACTATGTTATCGAATTCGCGCGCGGAATCGATAATCTTGTAGGATATTATGGCACGCTTTCACAACTGAATCGGCCGCAGGTGACACTGTCAAAGGGGCTGGACTTTTACTTTGACGTGTTCCTGCAATCAATAAAGAAGGTAACCAATACCGAATATTTGAAGGAAATAGAACGATACAATGACTGCAATAAAAACCAGGGAGATCTGGGGGAACAGTCATTCTTCCTGGAAGTGACCAGGGATTATCCGGAATTCGAAGCGGTCTATAAAAAAAGCGCCAAGGACAAGACGGATCTCAAAATGGACATTGTTCAGTTTCTGATGGAGAATTCGGAATTTTTGAAAAAAGAAAAGAACAAATGGATGAAATCTGTCCTGCAGGTGGTGCGCAAGACATCCCTGTTCTTTCAGCCGCAGATTCGAACCAAGATCATGAATGAAGGGTGGGCAAGCTACTGGCACGAAACCCTTTTTCTTCAGGACGACCGTATCAAGGGACATGAGGTAGAGTTTGCCAGGGTAAATTCCGGTGTTACATCCATGCCCCGTGTGGGATTGAACCCATACGCACTGGGGATGCGCCTGTTTTATTTTCTGGAAGAGATGGCTGATAAAGGCAGATACTCCATTGAATTCCAGCGGCTTGCTGATGGGGACGGACGAAAACAATTTGATAAAGATACAGGACAGGGCAGAGACTTTATTTTCTCGGTCAGAGAGGACCTCTGTGACTTCACCTTTGTCAATTCGTTCGTTGATCAGGATTTTATCAACCGGAACAAACTCTTTGTTTCAGGAAAAAGGCTTAGCAGGTCAAAAATAGCCTGGGAATACTATGTAAAAAGCCGCAAAGCAGAAGACTATCGACAGATGCTTCTGGAAAGTCTGTATCACCCGCCTCGTGTTGAAATTGACCCGGAAAAAGGAAAAGACAACACGCTTTATCTGATACACAAGTTTGAGGGGAAGCCTCTGGTGGAGGAATTCATTTCCAACACCATGATTGGGATCGAATATCTCTGGGGTGCTCCGGTCCAACTGGAAACCAGCGAGGTGGAGTCAGTGACTCCAAAGAAAGGAAATGGACAGGCCGGCATCCCTTCCGCTTCTCAGGAGGAACACCCGGAGGAACATGAGGTGACATGGCGCAGGGTTTTATATACCATGAAAGATCGAAAACTTACCAAGAAGCCGGTTTGAGGATCAGGATTCAACATGGATAATATCAGAAATGCAATGGAGCATATCGACAGCAGCCTGAGAAATCGGGATCAATGCGATACCGTGTCTTTTGAGGAATTCCTTAAGCTGCTCGTCAAAAGACCCTCTGCAGTGATGCGCAATGCCTTCCAGGTATTTCATGATATGATCAAACACTATGTGGGGGAAGGGATTGATGAGTACCCGGATGATCCTGAGTCTATTGGGTTTGTGTACTACGATTGCAGTAAGCTTTTTGTTGAAGGTTCTGACCACCCTTATTTTGCCGACAGACCCTTTGCAAACAGGCTGATTAACCTGGTTGAGGCCCTAAGGCGGGGGACCCAGCAAAACAAGATATATATCTTTGAGGGGCCGCATGGCTGTGGCAAGAGTACGTTTCTAAACAATCTGGTCATGAAATTCGAAGAATACGCCAACACGAAAAACGGCACGCGGTTTGAAACCGTATGGAGACTGAATTTGCCGATGTTGGGCAATTCTTCGGATATTGCAACGATCGCGGTGTTCGAGAAACTGCTTCAAATGGAGGAGAACAAAGACCTGGGTCCTCATGGATTGAATAAGGGCCATGGCAATTTGTCTGCCACCGGGGATTACATTGAAATCACCTGCCCCAGTCATGACAATCCTATCATGCTGGTTCCGAAACAGTATCGCCGCGAGTTTTTTGATGAACTGCTCAGCAATGATGAATTCAAGTGGAAGCTGTTTACGGAAAAAGAGTATGAATGGGTGTTCAGAGATAACCCCTGCACCATTTGCAGTTCCCTGTATGGGGCACTTCTCAACAGACTTAAAAGCCCCACGGAAGTTTTCGATATGATATACGCAAGGCCGTACAAGTTCAACAGGCGGCTGGGTCAGGGCATCAGTGTTTTTAATCCCGGCGACAGACCGTCCAAGCAAAGCCCCCGAAGCAATGCCATGCTCCAGAACCGGATTAACCGTATCCTCATGGACAGTAACCAGGTAAAATACTATTTTTCAAGATATGCCAATACAAACAACGGCATTTATGCCCTGATGGATATCAAGACCCACAATAAGGAGCGTTTAATCGAGCTTCATAACATCGTCAGCGAAGGGATCCATAAGGTTGGGGATATCGAGGAGAATGTCAATTCAATCTTTATCGCACTGATGAACCCTGAAGACAAAGAACACATCAAGGATCTGCAGTCCTTTACAGACCGCATTGAATATATCAACATCCCATATGTCCTTGATGAAAACACAGAGGCGGAAATTTACCGTAACATCTTTGGTAAGCATATCGAGTCGAATTTTCTCCCGAGAGTCCTTGAGAATTTTGCAAGGGTAATTATCTCCTCCCGATTGAACCTCAAGTCAGAGGCGCTGCTGGAATGGATCGGCAAACCTGAAAAATACAAGCTCTATTGCGACGAAAATCTGCAACTATTAAAGATGGCGATCTATTCAGGCCATATTCCCAGTTGGCTTTCAGAGGAGGACAGAAAACAGTTTACCGCAAAACGGAGAAGAAGAATTATTGCCGAATCCGAAAAAGAGGGCGCGCAGGGCTTTTCAGGGCGCGATTCCATCAAGATATTTAATGAGTTCTACTCCACCTACGCCAAAGAAGACAAACTTATAAATATGTCGTTCCTGTATAATTTTTTTAGCAAGGTCCGAAAAGATCTGAACGAATTAATCCCCAAAGGGTTTCTGGATTCTCTATTGCATATGTACAACTACACTGTTTTGCAGGAAGTCAAGGAGTCTCTCTATTACTACAATGAGGAACAGATCTCCAGGGATATTCAGAACTACCTGTTCGCCGTCAACTTTGAAACGGGATCGGTCGAGACCTGTAATTTTACAGGGCAGAAAATCGAAATCACAGAGAGTTTTTTCGACGACATCGAGGGTCGTATGCTGGGTGACAGTGTGGAAAAAGATAAACGATCTGCCTTCCGGAAGGAAACTCAAAAAGAGTATGCTTCAGAGACACTGCCCCAGGAAATCATGCTTCAGGAAAAACCTGTAATTGAAACATCACTTTATGAGTCAATGCTTGATCGGTACGTCTACAACCTGAAGGAAAAGGCCCTGGATCCTTTTCTTGAAAACGAAAACTTCCGGGGTGCGATAAAGGATTACAACAAGGATGCATTCAAGACTTATGACAAAAGGATCAGGGAGGAGGTCACCTTCCTGATCGACAATCTCTGCAATAAATACGATTACACCCAGCAAGGTGCTAAGGAGGTCTGCATATACGTAATTGACAATGACCTGGCAAAGAAATTTGAACGGTCTGCCGGCGGGTAAACCCTATTGCAGCGGTAGGGTGAAATCTGATTTGGCATTAAACTTTTAACAAACAGGCTTGAGATAACTGGCTCCCCTTGTACAACCCTTTTTCGAGCATACCTTGTTTGTACTCAATCTGTTCCAACTCCTGTACCACCGCCGGTAATCTCCTTGTACCTATTTCAATCCAAGCTCATGTCCCAGAACCCTGGTGACGAAACGTTCACCAAAGTTCTCTCCTGCAACCAATTTGCAGATACGTTCGAAGGTTTCAGATTTACATCCCGCATTCTCAGCAGCTTTCATGGTGTAATCATAGGCAGCCCGAACGTCCAAGCCGGTGATCTCGTAACCATAGCCCTCCACAAGCCAACGTAGTGCCGCCACACCGGCCTCGACGGCAAATCGTGGTTCGGTTTCGGTCATGTCCCGGGCAGCCCGGGTGAGGGTCTTGGGATCGCAGGGGGTGCAATTGGCCAGTTCAATCGACTCATCATACAGCCCTTTCGACTTAGCCGCGGCAAACCATTTACCCTCGTTGCCCGGCGTGCTGGTAACAAGATCATTCAAAATTTCCACAGGCTTCTTATTCGGATATTTTTTGATAATGGCGCGAAAGGTTGTCAGGTAGGTGGTTTTCTGATTGGCCTCGATGGCATATCGGTTGTAGGCTTCTTCTGCCATGCCGCTTGCCAGTAGGATTTCTTCGCAGGCGTCACTGATCATGAAATCCGATTCATTCAGCCCCCGGGAATCCTCGGCAAAACGGAGTGCTTCGGCTTTTTTGCCCATGGCCAGAAGGGCTTTCACACCCCATTTCCGATCATGCCAGAACTTGTGAGGCGCGCGTTCGAGTAGTTCCATAATTTCGGCATTTCGTCCGGCCTTGAGCAGCGTGCTTAGACAGGCCGCAGTCCCCTTGAAATAGCCTCCCCTATCCGAGTCCTGACTCCATATCATCCTTACTATACCAATAAACTCATCTGCCCAACGTGAGGCACGCTCGGGTGTAGCGCACAATTCCCCCCAATGGTCGGGAAGCAGTTCAATATAGGGGATGTCATCCTCCTCAACTGCCTGCCAGAGACGTTCTATCCAGTTATCCCGCTGCTTGTCATCCGCCGGCGCCTTGGCGATGATTGACACCAGCGCATCGATGGCATTGTTGACCGTCGTGCCGATGGCGCCCGATGAGCTGTCTACCTGCTCAATGGCCGGTGAAATCTTTTCTAAAAACAACACGGCTCCCTCGCCACCCAGGACGGGGTCCTTACGGGCCGCTTTCTTGATTTCCGAAACAGCTTCCTTTATGCGCTTGATCGCCGGTTGCGAACGCCATCCAAAGGCATGCCGCCTGAAACGGGTGCGAAAGGCCCACTTGTGTTTTGTGCCGGAAGACATGATTGTCAGCGCCTCTTTTTCACAATCGGTTTTCCTCATCCATAATCACCTTGGCGGCATAGCGCTCCGTACCCTCCACCCAGGCAATCAGGCTATCGTCGTCTGTTACGACCAGATCGGAAAACCGATCCCTAAGTGTTTTCTTTTTCGGCATTGGTTAACTTTCATTTTTTAGGTAGGTTTCTAGACACATCTTCCAACTGCCTAATGGCTTCTTTATACCCCTCCGACTCCTTGTGTTCACGTCTACGTTCAGCAAATTGCTCATATTGATTTTTGGCAAAAAAATCAGCTTCTTTCTTACTCATACGCCCAGCATTGGTTAGAACATTTCGATCATTGAACCTCAGAAACTCATCCAGCTTCTGCTCCCAATCCTTCATGAAAACTTGTTTGCGTCTTTTGGCCTGGTCTTCAGCAAAATCAAGCCACATAACGACAATTATGTTCAACTGATCAATTTCGTGTTCCTTGAGATAATTTTTAGCAATGGTTACATCGGTTTTGCGGATTTCGTCTTTCTGCCAGTTGGTAAGCCCCATATTTGGACGATGAGCATTTGCCCTTGTGTGAATCAATTCAGCTGCGGTTAGTCCAGTTGCTGCAAAATGCAGCTTATTTTGAATAACACTGAAAAATTTGGTCGTTTCGCTCCAGGTAGGATCATAATCCCCTGCCAGAGCGAAAATTTCCTTCACCCGCAGGTACATCCTCCGCTCACTGGCACGAATATCGCGAATGCGTGCCAGCATTTCATCAAAATAATCAGGGATAGCTGAGTCTTTAACCTGCGGATTTTTCAGACGTTCATCATCCATGAGAAAGCCCTTAATAAGGTACTCTTTGAGACGCTGTGTCGCCCAAATCCGAAATCTAGTGGCGATTAGGCTTTTGACCCGATATCCAACGGAAATAATCATATCCAGGTTATAGTGAGAAAGCTTACGATGAACATCTCGGTTACCTTCTCGACGAACTGTTAAGAAATCCTTAACAGTTGCCTCAGGAAACAATTCTCTCTCATCATAAATGTTCTTGATATGCATGCTGATATTGGGGACGCTTGTCTGAAAAAGCTCGGCAATCATCTGCTGTGACAACCAAATCGTCTCGTTTTCAAGACGTACATCCAGCTTCACGCGACCATCATCTGTTTGATAAATAAGCATTTCACCTTCTGGAGACTCGGATGTATTAATGTTTTTATTTACTTTTATTGGTTGCAAAATGTTTGCAGACTGCGCAGTGAAATCACCCTTTGAGATTTTATTGATATATATACTCTGTCCATCATCGGACATGAATTTTCTGAATTGCACCATATACTTGCCGTTTTGACCTATTTGATCGGGTGCGCATTTAACAATAGCCCGGCGGCCATCTAGTAGTGTTACAGTTCCTGAATCAGCAATTTTTACGGCATTATCCAGCCAGTTCTTAAGGACTGTTCGTTTGATGGTTTCATGGTTGGCAGATTTTTCATATTTATCAGAAAGTAGCTGTAAAGCGGTTTTTTCAATATAGGCAGCATCTTGAATTCCATCTCTCGATGAAGATAACCAGTCAGTTCCATTGATACAGCCAAGAAGACCGCCTGTCATTGAGGCTATGGTATCAGTGTCCGAGCCGATGGCAAAAGCGGCTTTGATTACACCGTTAATAGGGTCAGCCGCATATCGAGAGGCAAGATAAACAGCTGCTATGGCAGCAACCGTACCGGCACCACTTATTTTTCGGTCAAAACACTGGAGTTTTTGAAGAACGTCATCGTCGATCACAAGCGCTCCTTTGCCAATCTCATTCCGGCAAACGCTCAGATAGTCTAAAATTTCGGATCGAGCCACATCCCACAACTTTCCGTAATTTTTCAGTGTGTGGTCCGCTTGATTCCACCAGTCATGTGGCAATTCCGATTTTTCAGGTAAAGATGACCATTCCTCAACATTTCCTATCAAATCCTCAACAAGTTCCCCGTAAGCAAGCTTTCTATCCCGGTTGAGAGATATCCATAAGGCATAACTATAAACGAATGCCCCCAGTAAGGCACGGGGATGCCCGTGGGTGGTTAGTCCGTCACGCATTACATTTATAGCTATCGGTTTAAAATCGCTGGATTCTATTAGATGAATAATGTGTGGCAGCACCCGCATGGCGACGCCATTCCCACCCGCACCAAAATATCGCTTTACGTCCTGCGGCTTGCGGCCAGGATTCCATGGCATAGATCCAGCAATCCATGCATTGGCCGCTCTTTTTGTTGCGCCGCCACCCCCTCTCTCGTAGGTCGTCCAAAAAGGGAGTTCAATTTGGGCGAAATGATTCCACCAATAATCTCCATGGAGTAAAGAGCGACTCAGGCACAAAATCAACTGCGTGTCATCGCTGTATTCTCCAGCCTCAATAATTTCTTCATATGGGAAAAACCGCCCACCAGATCGTCGTGTCCATCTTCTAAACAATTGGAGGTGACCTTGTGGTTTTTTGGTCGCCTTTGATTTGCCGATTCTTTCATTCGGCCATCCTAAAGCATCGCCATAAGCCGCCCCCAACATTGCTCCTACGGCTTTTCCAGATTTTATTTTTGTGGGCATATTATCGGCCATGACGGCCTCCATGTTGGATGTATTTGCCGCAAGCTCTTGCTCCATTACAGGGGCAGAAGTAAGTGAATATGGTGTTGCTCAGACGGCAAAGCCTCTGAACTCTGACTTTGCCCTGAAAGCAAGGGGTTCAATTCTTGACTAAACATCAAGAAGAAGATGAAAGATGGTAAAAGAGCGTTTTTCCAAGTCATGATACGTTTCATCAATGGACTGGTCGGGTAATATTGAGGATGGCGAAAGCCTTTTAGGTTCCTTTAATTTTAATCCTTTCGCGTTCGCTTGAACCTGCCGGTCGATGTCTGCGCGGGCGTTTTCTGTTTCTCCGTCGTAGACGTAACCGAGCATGGCACCGGCCTGCATAAAGGGTGCATACTGGCCGGTTACAAACCGCATCATCCCATCATTTACATATTTCCAGCCGCCCAAAAAGAGCCCGCTGGGCAAAGACACGCGTAATCTTTTGGCCTCTATGGCAAAATAGACCTCGTAGCCGCGACCGCAAGATACTTGCAGGTCGAGTCGGCCCTCGGGCGTATTTATTTCAGGATCGGCGTCAGAGCTTACAATGTCGGGCTGTAGATGGATTTGGAGGGGGCCGTCTCGAAATGAAGGTTCATGGATGAGTCGTCGATGAAGCCTTGTGGTGATCCAGTCCTCGCGATCCGTTGCTGTTCGTTTGCGTATGTTTTTTCCTGCCTGAAGAATCGAAAGCAGGATGACGGGGATGTGTTGTTTTGGGAAAAGCTGCCCATATGTGCCGACCGGATGGCGTGTCATTGAGATTCCCTACCCGCCAACGCAATGTCGCCATATATTCTGGCCGCATCATTCAGTGCGGATGTGCGCGTCCAGTTTAGAAGGATGTTTGGCCGTACAATATGTATCTTCTTACCTTGAAAAAAAAGAATATCACGCTCATACGTTAGGACTCCACGCTTATTTGATATGCGTTTATTGTAGGCTTTCAAGGCCTTTGACAAGTCTTTGGAAAGTGATTTGTCTTGATAGGGCGCCTCTTTTTGGGAAAGATGAACCGTAACCATTGCCAGCCCCGTATCACCGTCAGTCCCACCTTCAGCACAAACGCGATGGTTTGACCCTTCAGCTTCGGCCCAGGCGTTTAGTGTCGTTGTCAAGGTGTCCGCATATGCGCCCAAGCCTTTTTCCGCATAAGGTGCCACTCTTGCCTTTTCCATTGGGTTGAGGGTCATGAGTTTCTTATTACGCCTATTCGGAGGTGTGGAACTAGGTTCAAAAACATTAATTGTATCTTCAATAAGGGCAATCTCTTGCATGGATAATCCGAAATATTGAAAAATCAGCAAATTAATCTCATCTTGAGTTGCGTCAACATGTCTTTTTCGCTCCTTTTTCCATTCCTTTTTGATATCCGGTTCATCTTCTGTAACCATTGGATACTGTTTAGCTTTTGTCTTTATCTGGTCAAGCGAGGCTTTCAATTTTTCACTTAGTTTATTAAGCTTATGGACTACTTGCTTTACTATTTGATCTGCGTCTGCCGCAACGAAATCATTTCCCGGCAAAGAGAAAGGAGTGTTTAGAACTTCTCCAAAATGAACCTGATCTCTTTCTGTTCCCCAGCTAGCGGTAGTATGGAATAGAAAATATCTAGCCAGACTTGACCTCAAGTATGCAGCTAAGAACATTAAAAGATCTGAATCTTTTTGCGCTCCTTTGATAGATCGAAGGGAATGCTGAAAAAGCACATTGAAGTCACAAAATGAAACCTTGTCGAAACCACGGCTAAATAGAACCATCGGTCCACAGAAAAGGTCTGACGGCGGTTGGCTATATAAAACGTCTGGTCTGTAATTCTTTTTTCTCAGTCTTTCTCCTAATGGAATTGTTTCGTTTGGAAATAGTATGAGATCAGAACTCCAAGGTGTTGTTTCAACAAAGGGCATTTCATGGGACCACCTTAATACCTTTGGGGAACGATCCAATTTATTTTTATCTATTGGCCACGGTTTTATTCCTTCCCCAGCAACCCATCTTTTCGTCCGAGGTAGTCCTTTCTTACGCAACTCACTGAGCACATCGACATGCTCATACAATGTCGGCATAGATTGAAGCAAATCGAGCAACTTTTGATCCCGAGGTGTTCCCCATAGCCGACGCTTCCACATCACCGGAGCGATTTTTGAGCGGGTGGCAGCCAGGATGTCGGCCAATGGAATCCATGCGCGGGATGAAAGATCGATTTTGATTATGCCCTGGCGAAGTCCGTCGCGATTGAATTTCGGCGCATTAAATTCCACCATGTGACGATTGAATTTCGGTGGAGTGTTTGTGAAACGTGCAATGAATGCTGGGGTTTTTGCACCTTGAAAGAGCAAACGACGATAATCCGCCAATTGTAGCACTTCTTCCAAGGTGACCTGGGTTAACCATTCGGCTTGAAAGGCATCTGTCTGGTTCTGGAGAATTTTGGTGGGCAGCAAAAGACAACCGGTTCCGCCTTCCCGCAGTATCTGTGGGGCTTTTTGGATGAACTTTAGAGCCAGTTGTTTGCTTCCTCGGCCCTCCCATGGCGGATTGCCGATAACGCAATCGAATGTTTGGCCTCCGAGGGTAGCATCGCCCAGGAAATCAGCTTTATAAATAACGGCGATATCCGCGGCCGGCCGGTCAGGGGCATTGCCATAGTCCAGCAATTTCGGCAAAGGCTGGCCGGTTCTTTCGATATATTCTTGGATATCGGGCAGATCGAAAAAGTCCAGGTAGGCCAAATATAGACTGAAACAGGCAATGCGACATGCTGTTTCTTCCAGATCGACACCGTGGATTTGGAGGGAAAGAATTTCCTGAAATGCTTTTACCTTTGTGGTGTAATGGGCACGACTGTTTTGCAGTAGCCAGCGATTGGCAAGACGGTTAAAAATAATAACCAGAAAGATGCCGGACCCACATGCAGGATCTAAGAAAGAGCCATTAAGGGCTTTCGGATCGTCGCGGACGGCCATGTCTACCACCATTTCCGCTAGAAAACGCGGCGTATAAAACGCCCCACGCTTGCGCTGCTTTTCAGGATTTTCCATGCCCAGGAAATCCTGATAAATGGCGCTGATGGTTTCAACGGGGATCATTTTGAAATCATACGGCCAAAAAGAGAGCTGCCCCCTCATTACATCGTGGCCGCCGAGAAAAAGAATAAGTTTATTCAAGTGGGATGGCCTGATCAGAAGCTTCTCAGCATCAAGGTCTTGGTCGAACATATTGCCGTTAAATCGCTCTTTAAGGTCCGAAAAGATATCATAAAGATAATCAATTCGTTCATCATCGGATCGTTTTTCCAACAACTCGGTAAATCGCGCTGTTCCGGTTCGACTGCCCTTTGATTTATCGATTGAAAAGATTTCCCGATCAAGGAGATAACAAAGAAAAAGCACACGTCCGATTAAGGCATGTGCATTTTGGGTGTCTAACCTTTCAGGTTTCTGGGTCAACGCATCGCGTAAAGACCGAAGGTTGTCCAAAAGCCTTGCATCCACGGCCTGGCCTGGGTTGAAATGACTTTGATTCGCTTCATCTTCATAGTAGTGCCCAGTCGCCAATGCGTGATACAGGGCTTGAATACGGCGAACATAATCGGTCAGGGCCAAGGTTTCCACCAGTGCATTTTCCTCTGCCGATTGGTCCGTATCGTCTTTGGCCGGCCTTGCTAATCCAGAATAAATATATACGGATGTTGGATCTGCCAGGACAAGAACATTGGCCACGCCTTGATTCCAGAAAAGTTGCTGCTGAAGAAGTCTTTCCTGGATAGTAAAAGGACGGGCATACTCCTTCAGATACAAAACAGGGCGTCCATCCAGGAAAAGTACACCATCCAGTTTCATCTCCCGCCAAGCCCGTTTAATAACGGAAAAATACCCGAGCAGATATTCGTCCTCCATGACGGATTCAAGTGAGGCATAGAATCGCATGCCGGATGGTGTGGCTAAGTGGGCTTGAATGAGATCAAGTGGTTTTGCGGTGGCGGTAGTCATACTATTTCTATATCCGTCGAATTAGGGCCTTGACAACCCCTTGAACGATCATCTCTTCCATGGGAATCCAATCCGGATAGTCTGGATTTTCTGATTTTAGATAGAAGCGTTTCTTTTTCTTAGCAAGGGTTTTAAGGGTGTTATCGCCATCGATTAATGCCACAACTACTTCTCCCTCATTGGGCGACGCATCAGCATCTACGATAACCCAGTCCCCATCACAGATACTGCGTCCCGTCATTGATTCACCAGTGATTTTTAGCGCAAATAGCCGTTGCCCCTTGCAATTGCCGATTATCGTCTCATCAACGGCGATAGTGTCGGATCGATTTTCCTCTTTTTTCTCGGGCTTTCCTGCCGGAACCTCTCCCAATATGGGAATCGAAACAACATGGTCGGTTGAATCAGGCTCCGAGGATACTATCTCAATGCTCCTGGACAGTTTTCCATGAAGGCGTACATATCCTTTTTTCTCTAATGCATGCACATGGTCCGATGCCGCTTTAGTGCTCTTAAAACCGAAGTGTCCTGAAATTTCCCTATACGTCGGAGCCATTCCCTCCTGGTTTTTGAAATCTTGAAGAAAATCTAAAATTTGGGTCTGTCTTTGTGTGAGGTTTCGTGAACTATACATTTGTATAGTGTTTGACATGAAATGCAATTGGTGTCAAGCAGTTATTGTCATAATATTTCTGGAATAACGGAAACCCACGGCAATTGTCTGAATGCTGATTTCACCAAAGGAGGAACTCGGTCCAGCCGCTGTTTCTACACCGCCTGCCTCTAGAGCCGGTAGGTTCCACCGGGGCGGGAGTTTCCAGCTTCAGCCGCTGATGATCGTCGTAGCCCTTTTCGCGCAGGACCGGATCGATCAGGTAAAAGCGGGTTTCGGCTTCGTTGTAGGTCATCGAACCTCCCAATGGCCGCCCCTGGCCGGGCCGATGCATCGCAGCCGGCCCTGTTCCTGCAATTTTTTGATATTCCGCTCTATTGATCGTTCTGTTACACCGATCAATAAGGCCAGTTCTGGAATGGTCAAATTCTCATCTTTTTTCAAGGCAGCCAGAATTTTCACCGACGTTTTCACCGACGTTTTTACCGAACCTTTCCCCGAACTTTTTACCACCTTTCGGTGAACTGTTGCGGTGAACAGGCAACCGTCCCGATCCTCTATAAAATCGATTTGCGGCCAGGCATCCGCGTTACGAATATCCTGCTTGAATTGGAGACGGCTGTCCTCTCCCTTGGCTGTGATGGCTTTCAGTTCTGATTTTTTCATTATGCCAATAGATACGATTCTATTTTGCTCAAAGTAGAGTAATACTTGCTTCGATTTTTTGGCCTGTCAGATGATAGATCATACGCTAAGAGGCTTAATTGTCAAACGGTTTTCCGCTTTTCAAAAGGTTGTCCGCGTGCAATCCCGTCATGATATAGGCGGGACTCTACCGACTCCTCGTTGATTCCAGGAATCGAGAAATACCTCGCCTTTTGATCTTTCGCTCCAGTTGGGTGGCCTCACTGCGATTCACGCAGCGTTGCGTCCATATAAGCTTCCATGGACCCCGAAAACGTTTGGTGGTTTTGGAAAGTTGATACTCAGGATCATTGTGTTGTCTCAAGCGACGATCGACATCAGCACTCTGCCCACAGTAATATCTGCCGGAGTTTTCGCTTTGGATGATATAGACCCAATAAGACATCACTCAATAAAAAAGCCCGTTCATTTGAACGGGCTTAGATTAGTCTGGCTCCCCGGGACAGACTCGAACTGCCGACAGGGTGGTTAACAGCCACCTGCTCTACCAACTGAGCTACCGGGGAATTTGTTTTCCGATAGAAAGATGGTTAATCCCGCCACAGCGGGACTCTACCAACTGAGCTACCGGGGAATTTGTTTTCCGATAGAAAGATGGTTAATCCCGCC
>Ga0209345_10002727_pt1 | contig 19050 bp, 22 predicted proteins | sample Cruoilmetagenom7_FD_187294 | JGI IMG/M metagenome (GOLD analysis project Ga0209345, IMG submission 187294) | Oil polluted marine microbial communities from Coal Oil Point, Santa Barbara, California, USA - Sample 7 (SPAdes) (version 2) | ecosystem: Environmental > Aquatic > Marine > Oil seeps ... | reverse complement strand
AAATAATAAACAATTGTTTAGTATTAGGATAGATTTTTTGGATAACTTTTTTTAGTTCATCAAGACTCATGTTTTCTTGTTGTGCATGTGATTTATTGAGTTGGTTAAACTGAATCGATTCAACAGATAGAATTTTTAACTTTCCAAATTTTTTTTGGTCTTCATATGTGAGTGCTTGAACCAAATTTCCTGGAACATAGTGTTTTTCAGCGGTATCACGAATAGTGATTGTTTTCTTTCCCGATAAAATATCAGCTTCGAATCGTTGATAAAATGTGATGCTTTCCATTGATTTATTTAACATTATTTAGTACTTCTTTTTCAAAGCGTTGTTGTAAATATTCTTCATCGAGTGTCTTGTGCCACAATCCTTTTTTTTGCCCTTTATTTTTCGCTATTTCACCTATTCTTCCAGGATTAAACTTCATCAGCTTTTCTGCTTTATACGCTGCAATTGAATCTGTATAAGCTTGTTCAGGCGTAATAATCGACCAGTCTTGTTTACGCAACTCATCTACCAAGTCACCAATAAACAAAGCTGAAATATCCATCTCATGTAAAAGTAATACCTGTTTAGGAGAACGACCTAAATGTTTAACTGCCATTTGCTCATAGTATTGGATACTTTCCATCATCACACTGACATAAAACTGTCTTAATGCATCATAATCAATCTCAACTTTATCCTTAACAGCTTTTTGAAATAAGGTTTCGATATACCAGTCATAATTATTTAAGGTAATATAAGCATTGATATAACCTTTTTCTTTTAACAACGCTCTCATCCCATCGCGTTTTTCTACTGTATCGCCTTCTCTTAAATAAGGATAACGTAACCATTTTCGGAAATTTTCATAATGATTTAGTAACGAATCTGCCATTATGAAATCATTTTTATATTCTTGAAAACTCAATTTATTTATATCAGGGTGACTATGCGTATGATTTGCAATGATATGACCTGCTTCACTGTAGGTGGTTAAACGTTCTTTACCTTCTTCATCTAATTTTTTGCTAACTGAAAAAAATGCGACTTGTTCAACATCATGTTGTTTCAATGCTTTTATTAATTTACTGGCTCTAGTTGGGCCATCAAAATAACCTTGTGCTGCTCGTGGGGAATCATCAAAGGTGATAGCAATTTCTTTAGCAAAAATTGTAAAACTTAAAAGAGTAAAATAGAGAATTAAGAATTTTTTAATCATTATAAACAGCCTATTGAAATATTATGAGTTGCGCGAAATAAGGTGTTCATAATAGTGCTTTCCTAATATGACCATTAAAATACCGCCTAGAATGATTACCGAAGACAATACCAATCTCATAGATAAAGCTTCATTAGCAAATAAAACACCACCAAATGCGGCGATGACAGGAACAATCAATTGTACTACAGCAGCCCGAATATCTGAAAGTCCACCAAGTGCCATATACCATATAGTATAACCAATACCTGATGTAATGGCACCTGATAAAATTGCCAGCAAAATACCTTCTGATGTTAGCGTACTGTTTTGAATGCTAATGACTATTAAAATCATAGCTAATGGCAAGCAACGAATAAAGTTATAGCTCGTATCACTTAATGGATTCTCAGAACCTTTACCTGCCAGCGTATAAAATCCCCAGGCGATTCCAGAAACAGACATCAAGAAAAAACCAGTCAATGAAGGTGTAGCTAAACCTGGAAGCACTAAATAAACAAACCCTAAAAAGGCAATGATTACCCCTAACCATTCAAACAAATGAAGTTTTCTTCCAGAAATTACCCCAACCAATATCATAGTCATTTGAACCGATGCAAACAAAATCAAAGCACCAGTGCCTGTTTCCAACGATAGGTAGGCGTATGAAAATGTTATAGCATAAAGAAACAACATAAATGCAGCTTTCCAACTACCTTTTGCATTGTTTTTTCCACTTGGCTGAACAATTTTCAAGATGATTGTCAAAACCACAACCCCTGATAACAACCGAATAGATGTAAAGCTACCAGCATCAATTTTACTTTCCCCAAGTGCTAACCTGCATAGAATTGAATTTCCAGCAAAAGCAAATAATGATAGTATTGTTAAGAAAATAATTTTAATGATTTACCCTGTATATTTATTGTTCTACTAATTGAGATGTCGTAACGACATGGCAAAACTCATCATTTAAACTGGCTAAATGAATAGCAAAAATTTCTTCAGCTTTATACTCCACCCCATCTGCGCCCTGTCTATCGAATGTTGCCGTTGCATCTGAGACTAACAATACATTAAAACCAAGGTTTCCTGCCATGCGTGTAGTTGTTGAAACACAGTGATCTGTGGTTAATCCAACTATGACAATATTGCTTATTGTATTCTCTCGAAGATATGACTCCAAGTTAGTCCCAATAAAGGCACTATTAACAGATTTTTTAAAGATTTGCTCTCCATCAACTGGTAATGCTTCTGGCTTAAATTCCACCCCAGGTTGATTAGGCCTCAATGGTGAGGTTGACTCATCCGAACAATGTTGTATATGGATAACAGGTCGCTTCTTAGTTCTCCATTGGTTAATCAACGCTGATATATTGCTTTCAGCATCAAGATTGTTTCTTCGACCCCATTTGGGATCATCAAAGCCTTTCTGAACATCAATAACAATAAGAGCAGTATTTGTAGTGACTTTATTTTTCATAACTGTTGACCTGATTTTTAATAAATTAAAATTTCCCGTTATTGTTGTTCCATTTACTTTGAGGAGGAATTACTTCTGTCGTTCCCCAGTGTTCAACAATTCTATCATCTTCTAAGCGAAAGAGATCAAAGAAAGACATTTGATTTTGATTAGTATAACCTTCGCAAACTGACAGAACAAAATTTCCTTCAGCTAAAATACGATGATTCTTTGTATAAATCATTGATGAAGAACTTGTGAGAACTGCAACTAACTCTCTTGTATCATCATTAAATTGTGGACTATGTTCAGTGTAAGCTTCATGATTAATATAATCATTTATTGATTCAATATTTTTCTGAATAAGAACATTCTGTACAAATGACTGAATAATACTACGATTGGTTTCCGTTAATTCAAGATTGATTATTTCTGTTTTCCCATCTACCATAGAATGGCCAGAGTTGTTAGGCCCCTGTCTTTTTTGAATATTATCCCAATGCTCAACAGCTTGCTCATTTTCAAATCTAAATATTTCAAAACCTATATTCCGATTAGCGAAGTCATACTCTGTATGTGCAAATACAAAATCGTTATCTTCAAATACACGTACAATATTTACACGAGGTGATGTTTTGGAAAGCCGTTCAAACAATGCTGCTAAACCTTCACTTCCTTCATGGGTTTGTGGATTATGCTGAATATATTTTTCTTCATTTACTACTAAGACGGATGATGGATCTCCCGATTCAATACCTTTTAATAATTTAACTATTTTCTCTTTTTGATTCAATGACATAATTTTTAATTTGATTTAGTAGTATAACGGCAAACATACAATTTGACCGCAATTATTGATAATAGACTTATTGACAAATTTCAGCAAGCATTCCATCGGTGAGTTTAATTAAATCTTTAGGATTCAATTCTATTTCTAATCCCCTGCGTCCAGCACTAACATAAATTGTTGAATGCTTTTGAACAGAAGAGTCGATAATTGTCTTAAGTCGTTTCTTTTGCCCTAGAGGGCTAATACCTCCGAGCACATAGCCCGTTGTCCTTTCTACATCAGACTTATCTGCCATGATTGCTTTCTTTGAACCTACAACCTTTGCAATGAGCTTCATGCTTAGCATAGATGAAACTGGAATGACGCCAACGACTAACGTATTTTTATCAACAGAAACTACTAACGTCTTGAAAACTCTATCTTCCTGAATTCCCATTTTTTCGGCTGCTTCTAAACCATACGATTCACTTGATTCATCATGAAAGTATTCATGTATTTTGTATGATACTTTACTTTTTTTAACTGTATTAATTGCTGGTGTCATTTTGATTTCTTGTATATTAAAAGATCTTATTCGTCAATTGTGGTAATACCGTAATTTGTGTGACGGAGTGGGATGGTGGCTTGGTTATGTTTCTTATTCATACTGCGCTAATTCGTCTTCTAGGCATTCCAGTAAATCGGGCGGTTCCATTATCCAAAGTGCCCACTCTTTATTTGGAAATACCGCCACCTTAACATTATCTTTTCCCAAGGTTGGTAGCCAATGAGACATAAATTGTTCCAGAGAAATTTCAGTGGCTTCGTGACCTGGAAAATGTTCATCTGCGATTTTCTGGGCATACTCAAGATGTGGCCAAACCGGAAAATATTCGAGATTTTCTGGTGTTACTGGTACTAGCCACCCTTCGTTATTTTTGACCGCCCACAATTGCTCCCAATCAGCCACTTTACCAACAAAGTGAGAGCTTCGATCAGCGCTACTTAGCGCTAATACAGACTCATATTGCTGTGGGTTCATCGCGTATGGCATTTGCTCTCCTTGTAAAAATAACAACTTGATAGTAGTGCATTAATGCACATTAATTCATTTAAAACAGTCATTTTTACTCGTTATTTAGTCAAAAATCATTGTAACACAGTGAACTTATGATCGAAAATCATTACTTTATACGTATATATATCAAGTTTAATTTGCACTAATACACTCTTATCCGCAATATCCGTGATTAATATGCATTACCAAGTGCTTTCCAAAACTTAAATTTATGTTTTATATAGCGCAATTTTAGAGACCTATATGCTGAATAGTATTCTATTGCAAGATAGGTTAAAACCACAGGGTTCACAGAGGCTATTAATTGATTTACACTAAATATATCCGTTAAAACCTCTAAACTTCGTTCTTCTTCATACGATACAAGGTTGCTCTACCTCTGTAAACTCTGTGGTGAATCAAACATATTTAATTACTTCAAAATATCATTATAAAAAATAATAAGTTCCTGTCTAATACTCATGTTCAAGGTGCTCAAATTCTGATTTAGTTATTTCTGATTCTGTATCACCTAAATGTGCAATATTCTTTGGTTCAAACAACATTAATTTAACTGCGCCTTCTGGAACGACTCTGTGTTCAATACCTTTGGGGACGATATAAAATTCCCCTGCTCTTACAGCGGAGGTTTTACCTCTTTCTAAAATATTTAAGACACCTTCAATCACCAGAAACATCTCATCTTCATTGTCATGTGTGTGCCAAGGGATTTTGTCTCCTTCGGCTTTGACTAACATGACGTTTTGACCATTGAGTTCACCGACAATTTTTGGTGAATAGGTGTCTGAAAATTTTTCAAAACATTTAGCTAAATTAACTACTTTTGACATATTGGCTCCATTTGTTGTGGAAGGATACTTAAAACTTTATCCAATCTTTGTTTCACTGTTTGATCTCCTTCAATTTTTAAAATTTGTGCTTGTCTATTTGACATCCAGGTTTCATGTTTGAATCGACTACGGCTTTTAAAACCTGGGTTATCATATTCTTTAGCCCAATCTAAAAATTCTTGGTCTACAAAACCCAATTCTAACATCTCTCTCTGTTTTAGACGTTCGATTCTTATATTAGTATCTAGTGATAAAAAAACGATCAAATCAAATGCATTTTCGAGAATATCACCCCAACCCATAATAGATCCTGCCATCACCACATTAGGACTTTGCATTTCCTTGAGAGTCATGGGCAGTCTTATATCAACAGCTCTTTTCTTTTGATACTCTGGTTTCGTGGGCAGCCAATACATATCATCAGCATCTATAAACTTAAAGGATATGTGTTTGGATAACTCTTTTCCTAAAGTAGTTTGTCCCGAACCAGAAGCACCCATAATTAAAATTTTCATAAAGAGTTCAACTCATTTTTCTGTTAAATAAAATATCTCTTCAACTGGAACCTCTAACACTTGAGAAAGTTTTAATGCCAGTAATGTAGAAGGTGTAAACACTTTATTTTCAACCGTATTTATGGTCTTTCTTGTTACGCCAACTTGAGCGGCTAGACTGGCTTGAGTGAGGTTTAGCTTCGCTCTCAATTCTCTTAATCTATTGCCTAATTGTTGTTTATCTAAAGGCATTATTCGCTTTCATCTTTTAATTCTAGTAATGCAAAATAGACTAACGGTATAATTATTCCAATGGCTGCAATGCCACGTACCGCATATTTAACTTCAAAATCCCAAAAATCAGTCGCTGGAATAAGTAACCAGATTAAACTAAATACTGTCACATAACCCATCATATAGGCTTTTGCTCGATTACGTTGTGTCAATTCATCGTTTAATACATTACATGCTTTGGCTTGTTTCACATGTTTTGAATATTTCACAAAATAATAGCAAGCAACCACCCATAATAAAGCCCCAACAACAGTGGACCAACCCGCCACTTGAAATAATGTTCCACCTGTACTTTTCAAAAAATCTTGCCCTATCCAAGCAAACTGCCAAACCCCAAATGCAAATGCTGCGAATAACAAAGTCATCGCTCTCTGATGTACTAATTGATCTATATTTTTCATTGTATGTCCTCTAATTTAATTAAAATTTATTTATATCGCCATGTAACCTGAGGGTTGCTATAGTCACCCTCAGGTTACATGTCAATAAAGATTAATTGAAATCCATCATAATATAAATTTATGATGCAAATTAGGTACCACAAAAGGTTTTATATGGGCCAAACTCTTTAGGTGCAGAATCTGCATATTTTTCTAGGCCAGTTCTTTCTTCATAAGGTTTGGCTAATACAGTGAGTAACTTTTCAAATAGTTCAAAATCGTTGTTTTTTTCAGCGGCTTGTATAGCTTCTTCTACTAAGTGATTACGTGGTATGTAAATAGGATTAATGGCATTCATTGATGCAATCTTAGCCTCTATGGGCAGTGAATCGGATGAAAAGCGTTGTAACCAATTAACATGCCATTCATCAAATTTACTGTGATCATCAAACAATTTTTGTGTTCTGCCTATTTCTCCCTTTGCTGCCTGACTAAGACTTCTAAAAAACTGGGTATAATCAACATGTTGTCCTTCAAGTAATTCAAATAGCTTATTTGCCAGTTCTAAATCACCTTTTTCTATATTTGATAAACCGAGTTTAGTTGTTACTCTCTTAAGCCATTTTGTTTGATAAGCTTCAGTAAAATTTTGAATTTCTTCTGTCGCTATTTCAATGGCTTTAGCATCATCAACATGTAATAGCGGTAACAATGTTTCTGCAAAACGTGCCGTGTTCCATTGAGCGATATAAGGTTGATTGCTTAGGGCATAACGACCTTCTCTATCTATAGAACTATAAACGGCATTCGGGTCATAATTGTCAATAAAAGCACATGGGCCAAAATCAATTGTCTCACCAGAAATAGCCATGTTATCAGTATTCATCACGCCATGTACAAAGCCAGCCAACACCCACCGAGCAACCAAGTCAGCTTGTCTGTCACGTACCGTACACAAGAGTTTTCGGTATTGGTCTTTTGTTCCTGCTATCTCAGGAAAATGTCGGTTAATGGTATAGTCAGCTAATTGTTTTACTTTATCTGGTTCATTGCACGCTGCAAAATATTGAAAAGTACCGACTCTAATATGGCTACTGGCTACCCTTGCTAATACCGCTCCATCTTGCAACTGCTCACGGATGACTTTTTCACCCGTCATAGTCACTGCTAATCCACGTGTGGCTGGTATATTCAGCGCGTACATCGCTTCACCCAGAATATATTCACGAATGACCGGACCAAGTCCAGCTTTGCCATCACCACCTCTAGAAAAAGGTGTTTGGCCAGAGCCTTTTAAATGGATATCACGGCGTTTACCATTTTTATCAATGATCTCGCCTAACAATATGGCACGACCATCACCTAATTGAGGGCTAAATCCGCCAAATTGGTGACCCGCATAAGCTTGAGCTATTGGCTGTGCTCCTTTTGAAGCAATACTGCCAGATAGGAGATCTGCTAGTTTTTCCTCATCATCATATTTAAGACCTAATTCATCTGCTAACGCATAATTGAATTTGATTACCTTTGGTGCTTTTGATTTTTCTCCACTTGTAGGAATGTAAAATCCATTCAACTGTTGTATAAAGCTATTATCAAAGGTTAGCCCTGTATCAATCTCTTTAATTTTACTCTTCATAGTTTTCTTTATCACCAGTCATACAAAATAATTTAGATAAACATCTAAAAGCTATTTAAAACAATAGTAAACTTAATCGACATTTCTATCAATATTTAAAATTTAAAGCTAAACTAATACTTATGAAATATTTCTCACCCCTAATTATTTTTCTCATTGGTTGCATGGTTTTAATTTCAATACCATTGTTATCGCAATTGGCTATCGTAAATTTAGTTGGTCAAATTATACTGTTTGTCATTGTAGCTTGTATTCCTGCCTATAAAACAGGACGAATGAGCTATGTTGATATTGCTTGGCCTTGGGGTTTGGTACTAATTGGCGTGTTAACCTATTTTTACAGCACTGGGCATTGGCTAAGGATTTTGATTATTAGTGCAGCCTATATCTTTATTGGTCTACGCATGGGTTGGGGCGCATTAAAAATGTGGAAACTTGGATGGTTTAAGACGGAATTTCCACGTTATCAATACCAACGCAGACGTTGGGAAAAACAGGGTAAAACTAATAAACCCCTAGTTATTAACTCTGGGGCATAATATTTATCTATCACGCCCTCAAGCAACTCCTGAATAACACATAGGACAGTCACCTATAAACTTAAATCTTCTTCTACTTTCAGTACTTGTCTTCTTGCAAGAGCTAAGTTCGATTTTGCTTTATTCAAGACTACATATATAAACAAACCTTTTTCGTTAACAATAGGTCTAAGAATATGATATTGAGTCTCAATGGTAACTAAAATATCTTCCAATTTTTCTTTGATATCTAGACTTTTCATGGTGTCTAATTTTGCTTTAAGGGGGCCTCGACTATTGTAGTATTTCAGTTGAAACTTGTTCCGCTTTTCCCCCTGTATTTCCGGCTTTCTTAACACGAATTTTGTTTCCAGCGACGACCTTGTTATTGAGCTCTTTTATGGCAACTTTTACTTCGCCAATTTTGGGCATTTCAACAAAGGCAAAACCTTTAGATTTACCTGTTTCTTTATCCAATACTAAGTTGCATGATTGGACCATCCCAAATTCTGTAAACATTGTATTCAATTCTTTTTCAGTGGTTTCACGTGCTAAATTGCGAATTAATAATTTCATAAGGTTGCCTATTTACACCATTGCAGATTAGTAATACAGCAGAATGCTAAATGACTTTTGAATGAGGAAATTCAGTATATGAGCAATCAGCATAAAGGGCAAGCAAGCGATGAACATTAAATTTCAATAAGGCCACTTCTCTTTATATTAACCTTGCGGATAAAGACCACTCGTCAGCCTAAGACTATTTGCTCCTGGCAAGGCATCAACTCGCCTCCACAAAAATAGATTCAAATAAAAAGTGGTGATCTATTAATTGAATTGCATAAGGAATTTAGAAATTAATACCTCTCAGACCCAATCAAATGTACTGATTTTTTATGTAAAATCCGCTATTTTTTAAAATTCAATACTTCATTTAGCTACCCTTCTTCCTTTTTTGTAACAAAAATTAACATATTAGGTTTTTTGCTCTATTTTTTAAAAATAGTATCAATGGACATAATATTTGAGGGTAATATCATGAAAAATATAAGCGTTTTGTTTATTTCCACACTGTTTTTTTCTGCTTGTAGTCATTTGAGTAGAGATAATTCACAATTAATCTCACCTATGCAAGCCGTTGAACTTTCTGCTGCCAATGCACCAAAAGTTGTTGAAGGTGAATTTATGCTGACTGTCAAATCGGGTTACGAAAAACAACGCATGGCATTTTTAAATTCAGAATTGGATCATCACGATCAACGAAATCTAATCATTGCCTTGCGGCCAAGGGCTATTAAAGAAATGACCGAATTACATGGCGAAGAACCTGCCAATTATTTTATTGGAAAAAAAATAAAAGTCAGTGGTGAAGCAAAACGTGTGAAAAAATGGGTGTTTGACAAGAGAAACAAAGTAAACGAATATTATTATCAAACCCATATATTTGTAAATTCTGCCAATCAGGTTAGTATATTGTAATTTTTTTGGTTTTGCTATAATCGTAATCTGTATATCCTAATCTCTATTTAACATATTAATAACGCTATTATTGGATTCAACACTGTTGCAACTTTTCAAAGCCTGATGACTATAATATGATACTCAAATTGGTATTCCTTTCTCCTAAAGGTGCTCTTTATCATTTTAAAAGAGACCTTTGAATATTTATGGTGGCGAGTAAAAAATGATTAAATTTAAATTAATTTTCCTTTTAAGTATATCTCCCTATTGTCTTGCTCAAGATAATACAGTTGCTGATGATCAAGAAATTATCACTGTAACTGAACAAGTTATATCAGTCGAAAGTCAAATAAAAGATGAGGCCATAAAACAACGATTAGAAAATATTATTCAGGCCAGCCAGTGGATTAATAATACCGTGGTAGAGGTCAACGAAGGCATTGTCATTATTCAAGGAGATACCGATAATAAGGTCCACAATCAATGGATCGAATCAATGGCTAACAAAACTGATGGAGTAATAGCCGTCATTAATCGCATTAAAATACAGAATAATGAAATATGGAATTTAGAACCTGCCGCAAATGAAACAATCATCTTGTTTAATAAATTTGTTCGATCTTTACCTACAATTATCACGGGTATTTTAATATTATTATTAACGTGGTATATTTCAAAACTAGTTGTTCACCTTGCAAGAACCTTATTCAAAAAGAAAATTCATAGCCCATTCATATTAAATCTTTCCGCTCGAGTCATCTCTATACCTATTATTGTTATTGGCATATATCTAACACTCAAGCTTACTGGACTGACACAATTAGCCGTAACAATCATTGGTGGTACAGGAATCGCAGGACTAATCATCGGTATTGCATTTAGAGACATTGCTGAAAACTTTTTAGCCAGTATTTTGATTAGCCTACAAAGACCATTTAAGGTGGGCGACGTCATTGTGATTAATGACATAAAAGGCATGGTACAAACCGTAACAACTAGGGGAACGATTATGATGACAATGGAAGGTAATCATGTACATATTCCCAATTCAACAGTCTATAAAAGCAGCATTATCAATTTAACAGCTAATCCTAATGCCAGAAAAGACTTTGGAGTTGGTATTGGGTACGATAATAACATATCAGAAGCTCAAGACATTGTACTTAAAATTTTAAAAGGTCATGAAGCTGTATTAAAGAACCCTGAATATGCTGTTCTCATTGAAAACCTGGGTGCTTCCACAGTCAATTTAAGGGTTTATTTTTGGGTTAATAGTGAAGTAAACAATCCCTCAAAAGTTAAATCTTCAATTATTCGTTTAACAAAAAGAGCCTTTGACTCAAATGGTATTTCTATGCCAGATGAGGCCAGAGAGATGATTTTCCCTGAAGGTATACATGTTATTACAAAAAAAACATCGAAAAATACTGTTGCCATTGAGACAGATAATTTTGATGAGCCATTAACCAACCAATCTGAACAAGATTTATCCAGTGACAATGATGAGATCAAACAACAATTAAGAGACAATCCCTTACCAGATGATAGCCAAAATTTAATTAAAGAACAAATATGAAAAATATTTCAACCATTCTTAAAAATAGATAATTGAGTTATATCAAGTTTATATTTACAGATTCATGAGAGGATACGTAACTGTAAACCACTTAAAGAATTACTTTTTTATTTAGCAATTACATTAATTTGAAGGAGTAAAGCATATGCCTAGAATTTATTACAACCAATTAGATAGACAAAGATAGCTTAATGATTAATTTTGAATTAATGATTCATCAACAGTGGTTTCAAATAATCATTGTAGCAGTTTTTGGCTTTATTACTGGGTTGGAATTTAGGGAATATTTACTACAACGTTCTCTTGAGCTGAAAATTAATACTGGTTTAAAATTTGGCACCAGTAGAACTTATACTTTTGTTGCTATCATTGGTTATTTATTTTATATTTTAGATAGCTCACATGTTATGTATTTACTGGGTTTGATAATAATCTCAATATTATTGGCTCTTTTCTATAATAAAAAGCTAGAAACCGAACATTCTCATACCATGCAACCTTTAATGGTTTTGCTGGTTTACACCTATGGTCCAATTACCATCTTATTGCCCTTATGGATGTTAGTATTAGTCTTTGTAATAATTATCTTCGTGTTAAATGCTAAACCTTTAGAAAACCGAATAACTACTTCGATAGAACCCAATGAAATTTTTACTTTAGCAAAATTTTTATTGCTTATGGGTGTAATACTTCCGTTAATGCCTCATGATCAAATATCAAATGATATCCCGACATCTGCCTATAAAATCTGGCTAACTGTTGTGATTATTTCAGCCATATCTTATTTGGGATATATACTCAAACGCTATATTTTTAAAAAACAGGGTTATTTTTTAATGGGCGTTATTGGTGGTGTTTATTCAAGCACCGCTACCACTATCGTGTTAGCTAAGAAAGCAAAAAGTCTCAAATCTTTTAATACAAATCTCAATGCTGGAATTATTTCAGCAACAGGAATGTTATATGTTCGATTATTTGTGTTAACCACTATTTTCAATCCAAGCATTATAAAACACATCGGTATTCCATTATTATTAATGACTTTTTTGACATTTATTGCTTCTTTTCTTATTAAATACAAGTTTTCAAAATCAAGTAAAAGTGGAGTTATTGAAATTTCAAAGAGCAATCCATTAGAACTACAAGTTGCGATTATATTTGCAGTGCTTTTTGTGATGATGACAGTTATTACTCAATATGTTATTAGTCATTTTGGGTATGTAGGGTTGAATTTTCTTTCATTTATTGTGGGGTTTACAGATATTGATCCTTTTGTATTATCAGTATTAACAGGACATTATAATGATATTACAGCTCAACAAGTTACTTCTGCTATTTTAATTGCTGCAGCTAGCGACAATCTATTAAAAGCAGGTTATGCGTATTTTTTTAGTGGCCGAAAACACACTTTTCCAGCTATTATTACTCTACTGATTTTGGCTTTTATTACTTTGATTTTTGGCGTGTTTATTTGAGGTGCAAAAACCAATCACAATAATGAACTTAGCAATAGAAATACAGTCATAAATATGATTTTAGAATGAAAGACTTAATATGAAATTTATATTACTCATAATTATATTTAATATAGCACTTTTGGAGCAATACGAAGCTCCAATCTATATCTTTGATGTAATAGGGTATAATGAAATTGAATTTTCTGAAAATGAATTGGCAATGGATGATGTTGATTGTCTCATTACAGAAACTTGGTATTTTATTCATAAGCCAAAAACCTATTTAAAATTCAATTCTAATTCCTATATAAACATTTCGTACAAATCTCTAGGCCAACCTATCCGAGCACCTCCATCCATTGTTTGATTTTATTTATTCATTTAACGATAAAACTATTAACAAACGCAGCAAAAGTATTTCAATATTGCTGTGATTAAATAATAACTTGGAGATATACCCATGAAAAAAGTAACATTTCACAACCTTGATTCTATTGATGAACTAGCTTCACCTGATAATATTGATAACATCAATTTGGATTCACCTGCAACAAAGATATTTACTGACTTTAAATATTCTAAACCTTTGATCATTGAAAGCTCGCTATTGGCAATTGATGCTGAAAAGTTGATGCAAAAAGCTCATGTACGATTAAAATTTATACTTAATCACAACAACCACTTTTTAGGAATAGTAAGTTTGGATTCATTAAGCAAACAAAATATGCTAAAAGAAATAGCAAAGGGAACTGCCACAATGGATGAGCTTAAAGTCACTGATTTCATGAGTCCTAGAGAAAAAATAAGAGCTATAGATTATAGCGATATTATTAATTTATCAATAAAAGATGTGTTACATGCACTACAAGAAAATAAAGAACAACACTGCCTAATATTAGAAACAGAAAAGCATAGAATTAGAGGCATAATATCAGCATCTGATATTGCAAGAAAATTACACATTCCAATTAACATTGAGTCTGACTCTAGTTTTATTGAAGTTTATAAATTTATTAAAGAGAAAAAATCGTAAGATATTTATTGCTCGTGTAATAAGTGAAAAATATTCCCTATTACATGGGCTTTTATTTATTAAAAATACAGGAAATAAGAGTGGATAGCCAAACAGTACACAGACCAAGAAACAAAAATTTAGGATTGCTAGAATTAATAGCAATCGCATTAGGGGGCATGGTTGGTGGTGGAATATTTACCATATTGGGTATATCTGTTGCTATGATTGGAAATTTAACTCCAATAGCTATTTTAATTGGTGGTCTTATTGCTTCTTTAGCAGCCTATTCCTATGTAAAACTCGGTATTTATTATAAAGATGAAGGAGCTACCTATTCTTTTTATAAATTTACCTATCCTGATTCTAAATTTGCAGCCTCCGCTATTGGTTGGTTAGTTATATTTGGTTATATAAGCACCTTAGCACTATATGCTTATACTTTTGCAGCCTATGTAATAAGTGCTACAGCATATGCTGAAAATATTTGGTTTCGCAAAGGACTGGCAATTTTGGTGATTGCTATTTTTACTTTGATAAATATCATTAGTGTAAAAGGCATGGGTAAAATTGAAGATTTAATGGTTTACAGCAAACTAATTATATTAACTTTTATCTCTATAATATTGATTCAACATGGACAAACTGACATGGGTACATTTTTTCAGAATGTTACGAAAGATGCACAAGATATCTCAATTACTAATATATTAATTATTGCCTCTATAACTTTTGTTGCTTATGAGGGTTTTCAATTAGTTATAAATGCAGTGAATGAAATGGAGCAACCTGAAAGAAACATACCAAGAGCTATATATTCAGCCATCGGTTTAGCTATATTAATATATGTCATTATTGCAGTGGGCGCTTTGTTTGCAATTCCTGTTGAAGACATTGTGGAAAATCAAGAGTTTGCATTGGCAGCAGGTGCAGGAGATGCTTTGGGAAGTTTAGGAACAAATTTAGTTATTCTCGGAGCTGTATTGGCTACAAGTAGCGCTATCAGTGGTACATTATTTGGTGCATCAAGGCAAATGGCTGTTGTTGCTAAAGATGGTTATTTTCCACAAATATTGTCTCATCGAAAGAAAACTGTTCCTATAAACGCCATAATTGCCATGGCTATTATTTCTAGTATTTTAATTTTACTAGGGGGTTTAAAGCTAATATTAGAATTCGGCAGTATTACTTTTTTATTGGTGTCGGTGCTTATGGCTGTCGCGAACTTTAAAATACGAAAAAAAACAAAGTCCTCCACAACGCTAACCCTATTATCAATAATTGGTCTATTAATGGGTGGTGTTTTGATTTTATATTATGAGTTTACAACCAATTTAGATCAAATGCTTTACATCATCGCTTTATACATTTTACTTTCTTTGTTGGCATGGATCTTTTCAAAAATAAAATCTACTTCAAAGATTAGTTAATCAAAAAGTGTGCCAATATACTCGCAAAATAACCAAGAGCTATAACTGGTGCCCATTTCAAATGACTAAAGAATGTATAGTGGCCTCTGGCTTGTCCCATCAAGGCAACACCTGCAGCCGATCCAATAGACAACAAGCTTCCACCAACACCGGCAGTTAAAGTAACCAATAACCATTGGAATTCTGACATTTCAGGGTTCATAGTTAATACAGCAAACATGATTGGGATATTATCAATGATTGCAGATAAAACGCCTATAGATATATTGGCTGTGGTTGCTCCAAAACTGCCATAAAAGAACTCTGATGTATGGGTCAAATAACCCAAATAGCCCAATCCCCCAACACTAAGAATAACTCCGTAGAAGAAAAACAGCGTGTCCCATTCTGCTTTTGCAATTTTATCGAACACATCAAAGTTTGTAGAAATATTATTTTTTAATATACTTGTTTTGAAGTACTTACTGTTAATTTTTTTATTAAGGAAAAAAGAATAAATTTTCAAATAACCCAAGCCAAACATCATACCAAAAACAGGTGGCAAGTATAGTATACTGTGAAAGCTAACAGCGGTAATTATGGTTGCTAAAAATAATAGCACCATAATAATACCCCCTATTTTTATTTCATTTGATGAGACTGAATTCTTTTCTGGTTTACTTTTAGAAATCGAAAAGCTCATGATAAATGCAGGAACCAAGTAATTAGCTAACGAAGGTAAGAATATTTTGAAAAAATCTTGAAATTCAACCATGCCTTTTTGCCAAACCATTAATGTAGTAATGTCGCCAAAAGGACTAAACGCACCTCCAGCATTGGCAGCTATAACTACATTTATACAACTTAAAGATATGAAATTGGCATTGTCTTTACCAATAGCTAATATCACAGCACACATGATTAACGCAGTTGTTAAATTGTCAGCTACAGGAGAGATAAAAAAGGCCAAAAACCCTGTAATCCAAAATAATTGGCGGTAACTAAAACCTTTTTGTATTAACCAATCTCTTAACCATATAAAAACACCTCTTTCTGCTATGGCATTAATATAGGTCATGGCCACAAGTAAAAAGAAAAACAATTCGGTATATTCTAAAAAGTTATGGCGTATGGCTACTTTCACCGACTCCTCATAGCCACTATTTCTCATAGCAATGGCAATAGTTATCCAAATGAGACCAGCTGCAATGAGTACTGGCTTAGATTTTCTTAAGTGTAATTTTTCCTCAAAAACAACTATCAAATAGGCAATTATAAAAAATGACAAACATAAATAACCATACCAAGTAGCTGTTAAATCATGTGCTGATGCGGTTGTTGAAGCTAAAGCTAATTGCGGAAGAAACAACCCTAAAATTAGTATGACATTCATATTGAAACTTCCTAAAATATTACATTTGTATAATAATTAACGATAAATGGCTAATCTAAACGTTTCTTAAAACGAATAGACGCAATAATCAAACCAAGAATAGTAAAACCAATCAACCACAGATTATCATAAACCAGGCTACTGGCTTCCGCCCCCTTAAGGACTACTGCACGTATCATGCGCATAAAATGGGTGGCAGGCAGCAGTTCTGCGATATATTGTGCGATACGAGGCATTGCTTCATATGGAAACATAAAACCACTTAATAATATAGAGGGCAACAATATAAAGATAGTCATTTGCATGGCTTGTAATTGATTCTTTGCGATGGTTGAAATAATTAAACCCAATACCAAACTGGCAGCAATGAATAAAATGGTAACGAAAAACACGTCAATAATATCACCAGTAATACCAACATCAAATACTAAATAACCCAAGCCTAGAATGATGACCACCTGTATCAAACCAACAATAATATAAGGCAATATTTTGCCAACCATTAGTTCAAGTGATTTAATTGGTGTTGTAATTAACAATTCTAAATTGCCTTGTTCGCGTTCTCTCACGATTGCAGCTGAGGTAAATAAAATCATAGTCATGGTTAAAATAATACCCACTAAACCAGGGATAATATTGACTTGAGATCGTCTTGATGGATTAAAAAACAGTGCCACTTCAAAAGTGGGTTTACTTGATTGGCGATTTAAACTGGGTTCTATAATAATCTTATCCAACGGCATGTTGCGCAATTGTAATAAAGCGCTACTAACCACAGTATCCGAACCATCAACAATCAATTGACCCAGTACCTCTCTTTGAACTATGCGTTGACTTAAATCAACAGGGAAAATTAATGCCGCGCGAATATCGCCGCGTACAATGGCAGATTCTGCTTGTTTTGGCGTATCAAAATGAGCAACCACTTCAACAATCTGCGTTACTTTTACTGTTTCAGTTATTATCCGTGCTATGGCTGTATGACTTTGATCAACAACTCCTATGGGAATTTTCCTCACATCAGTATTGATGGCATAACCAAACATAATTAGCTGAATCAAAGGAATCATGACTATCATTGCAAAGGTGACTCGGTCACGTCCTAACTGCATTAACTCTTTTAGTACAATGGCGTAAATCCTTGTTATTGAAGATTTAAAAGAGCTACCTAAGAAAGTCATCAAGCTTGTCTCTCTTTATCTTTCTCTTCAATAGGCTTATCGATGGTGGAACCTGTTACCGTAACAAAAACATCTTCTAAACTCGGGTGAGCCATATTATATTCTAGTGATTCATCTTGAATAATATTTTTAATGTACTCTATAGGTTTAATCACATCTGCATCAATTAACACCCGTAAACGTATGCCTTGTTGCGCGACAGACTTGATATGGGGCAATGTTAACAATCGACTCTTTAATGGACGCAAGTGAGAGCCTTTTATCTCAACAACATTAGCGCCTATGTCATTCATCAATTCAATCGGTGTCCCCTCTGCTTTCAACAAACCCTTATCTAAAATAGCTAAATTATGACAGCGTTCAGCTTCATCCATATAATGGGTAGAAACTAAAATGGTTGTGCCACTTTCACTTAAGTCGAATAATTTTTCCCAAAAATCACGGCGATTTTCAGGATCAACTGCCGATGTTGGTTCATCCAAAAACAATAAACTAGGTTTATGCAAAACACTGGTGGCTAAAGCCAGGCGTTGTTTTTGACCTCCACTCATACTCTCAACCCTTTGATTCCTTTGAGAATACAAACTATAACGACCTAATAGTTCATTCACACGTTTATTTAAATCATGTTTGTTGATGCCAAAGATACGCCCCATGAAGTTTAAATTTTCAATGACATTTAAATCACCGTAGAGTGAGAATTTTTGCGTCATATAGCCAACTGTTTTCTTTAAATCTTCAGTTTGTTTTGGGATGTCAAATCCCATTACATGCGCACTGCCACTGGTGGGGGTTAGCAAACCACACAACATACGTATTGTTGTCGACTTACCACAACCGTTTGGTCCTAAAAAACCATAAATTGATCCTTTTTGAATATTCAAATCAAGATTATTAACCGCAATTAATTGTC
>Ga0209345_10002725_pt1 | contig 19053 bp, 23 predicted proteins | sample Cruoilmetagenom7_FD_187294 | JGI IMG/M metagenome (GOLD analysis project Ga0209345, IMG submission 187294) | Oil polluted marine microbial communities from Coal Oil Point, Santa Barbara, California, USA - Sample 7 (SPAdes) (version 2) | ecosystem: Environmental > Aquatic > Marine > Oil seeps ... | reverse complement strand
AATAAGTGCCATTCCCCGTACAATTTCCAGCGTTTTTAAAAGCAACCCATCCGGAATTACCATCTATATGAATTTTCCCAGATGTTGCCGAGATTTTCAAATTTTCATAATCTAAAGTACTATCAACCTCATATTCTGAAATAATCTTGTTATTTCCCGAATTATAAATAAGATAAGACTTGCTTATTGGTGAGAAAGCGAAAAGGATTCCTAAAGCGATTAAAATTATTATTTTTGAATTTACATTTGATTTCATATTATTTTCGCCATAATAGTAAGATATGATTTGTAAGTAGTTAATAATTAGGTTACTTTCCTTTTTATATGTTTCAACCTATTAGGGAACAAATCAATTGATAATTAAATCAAAATGAAAATAGCAAAATTATTAAATTTCTTTTAAGATGGTCTCTAAATGTTTTTTTAGTTCTTTTCCTTTTTCTGGATCGGGGGGATAGCCATTTGAAATGCCTTTTGAGATTTCATTTTTCAACCATTCTTCAAACTCGTTAAATTTGTTTACATTTTTAAAAATAATGTCAAGTCCATCCTCATCTTCATTTTTAATAAGATCGGAAAGAAAAACAGAGATTATTAGTTCTTTTGCTTTTTCAATGTTTTCAGCTCCAATAGTTATGACATTAAAGCCTTCAAATAAATTGGCACAATAGGTAAATATATCGTTGTTTCCCCATCTCTGAATTTTGTCTTTTAAAAAATCTAATACGCCAAGAAGTTCTAAAGGATTTTTTTCTTTTTTAAGTTTGAAAACAACGCCCATTTCGGTTAGCTCTCTATATTTTAAGAGTAAATCGTTTAGCGCTTCAATAATTTCACTTTTTTCAGATGAAAAATCTATTGTGGGCATATGAATATCAAATTATTCTTTTCTTTTAAAAAAATCATTTACAACTTGATTTTAATTTTTTTGTTTAAATAATTAAAACTTTATACTAAATTTATACTAAATTGTATAACTAGTTAAAGTATGAATAAGTAGGAAAATGAGCGCCTCTATAGCCGATTTGTATCAAAAATTATTAGAATCTGGGTTCTCAGAAGAAGAATTAGAGAAACAGGTTCAAAGTAAAGCTAAAGAATTTGGTGGATTTATGTCAAAACAAGGTATATTATTTATAATCGCTAAAGAAAACGGTATTTATCTTCAATCGCCCGATATTAATGAGCAAATTTATGAGGAGTTAAAAGAAGAAATTGATTACGATGATTTCACAATCGATATATCAGAAGTTAAAGAGTCTATGGCTAACATAGTGTTGTTAGGTAAAATACTTAAAATTTTCCAAACCCGAGAATTTACGAGAAAAGATGGTTCTATGGGCGCGGTTTGTTCTTTCTTATTAGCCGACTCAACTGAGACCGTTAAGATCATCCTATGGGACGACCACGCGAAGGCTGCGAAAAACGAATATTTTCGGGTAAACGAGCTCGTTCGCTTAATAGGGGGTTATTCGAAAACCGGAAAAAACGACAACATCGAAGTTCACCTCGGAAGAAAAGGAAAGTTAGTTCTTTCTCCAAAAGACCTTAGCCAAAAGGTGAGAGACAAGCTCGATTCAATAAGTATCGAGCAAGACCCCGAAAAAAGTTATAAAACAGTTCCAAAAGAAAACTTAAAAGAATTTATCCTTCAAAATACATTCGTCAGTTCTGTAAAAGGACAGGTTAAGATAGAAAATTTTAAAGAGTTGGAGTTAAAATCGGGCGAGAAAGCGTTCTTACTCTCTTTAATTTTAGAAATCGAGTCTTTTGTGATACGCGTAAAAATCTGGGGTATGGAAGCGATTGAGTGCTTGAAATCGGTAAGCGACGGGGATTGCGTTTCGATAACCAATTTGGCCGTTAAGGAAAATTTCTATACTTCCGAAAAAGAGTTGGTCTTTACTAAAAATTCTACCTTAAAAATTCTATAACAATTAAACTTTATCTCAATTTTATGGTTTCAAATATATATAACTCACTTTCATGAAATGAAAGTCTTCTTTTCCTACCACTTTAAGGCGTCTTAACACGTCAAAGAGCAAATATAATCCAAATTGTCGCCCGAACATAGCAATGATTATAAATAATTTTTTTTGATAAGACTTCATTTTTTTAACTTTTTTAACTTTTTCTTCAACATTCTCGTAATCTATTAAGAATTGGAGTAAAGATTCGGTACAAATCTTTCGAATGTTATCGTCGTGAAAGCCTGCTAATTTATATCCCTTGTTTTTAAATAATTTTAGCTTAAGAGAGGGAATTTCGCTTGGAACTACGCTTTTCTTGGTTTTGGATTTTTTGTAAGATCTAAATCCGTAATCAGAAATTTTATGTTCGTAATAATTAGCAAAATATAAGGGATAAACAGGGCTATGGAGTCCCGTTTTTGTCATATTGATATAATAAACGCGCCCGCGATATAATGCGTGAGAGCTTCTCTCAAAACCTAAAATCCGTATTTTATCTTCGATCTTAGGTAATCTCTCAAAAGAACTTCCATTAAAAACCCATAACACATAGCAATTATTTTCGTTGTACTCTTTAGTGCGCTGGAGTAAGTCTTTGGAAAGAATCATTGAATGTTGAATTTCAATTACCACTTCTTTTTCATTCTCAAGCTTGCAATATACATCAGCTATTCGATTGCCAATCGAATATTCTAATTTGATAGTTTTTACGTTATTATCAAGTGGAAGGTTATCGTAAAAAAAATCCTTTATTTTGATGTGTTCAAACGATTCTGATTCTTTTTTCTTCGATTCGATCATAATGATAATCGTGAGGGTTACCAAATAATCGGGAATTATGTTTTTAAACCCAATAATTTTTTTTTAGATTTTTTCTTTAAATGTTCCAAGACTATTTCTTTTCTATCAATAAATAATAAAATATTAGAGAAGAAAATGACATTATTTGTACCCAAAGCATTATACGAAAACGAAATAACAATTGTTTTGGACGAAATTCGTTATAGTTATGGAATGTTAACCAGAAGAGGATACATTTATGGGCTTATTGCAATTGATCAAGATGCAAAGATCATCGCAATCGACTCTAGATTTGATCGTAAGTTGAATTATTGGGACTTAAGCTCGATCGGCGCTGCCTTATATGGAGTCGCTAGACAAGCTCAAGATTTTTTCGAGACCGATTCTTTAATCAGGGCAACTTTGATCTACAAAGATTTACAGCTTTACGTTAAGTCAATTGGGGACGTCGTGCTCAATAAAAAGGGCAAAAGAGAGATTCTCGTCGTTCTCTTGGTCGATAACATGGTAAATATTGGCGTACTTATATTGCAAATGAGAAAATTCTCGACTAAAATTAAAGAGGCTATTACTAAAAATCAAACTATTATGACCAAACTACAAATGACTGAGCGAGAGTTAAAAAATCACCTTCGAGAATTAAAAAAGAAAGTATTTCAATCCACTTAATTATAATTAAAGGTGTAGCGTGAAAATTGATTGTAGATTCCAAGAAAGATGAGAAAAAAAAAGCAGAAATCAATAGTGAATCGGGTTTTAACGCGTTAAAAGAGGTGCTTCAGTTCAAGATCGTGTACTGGGGTCCTGGAGAATCTGGTAAGACAACCAATTATTTTAGGCTTCGAGAAAAGTTCGATGGAGTTAAATTAAATGCGGGATATTCCATAGAAACAACCGATGGCAGAACTTTATGGCAAGATTCAATCCGACTTTCATTTTATTTCAATCTGAAAGAGATCAAATTCAACATTATTACGCAAATTGTTACAGCAACAGGACAAGAACGGTTTTTATCTACACGAGAGTATGTATTGGATGGCGCTGACGGCGTAGTGTTCGTAGCTGATTCCGATCCTGAAAAAATGGAACAAAATAAGCGAAGTTTTCGAGAATTAAGCAGTTTTACTCACGATAAGGGGATTCCATACGTAATACAGCTAAACAAGAGAGATTTAGAAAATGCCATTTCCTTAAAAGCCTTTAAAAAAGAGCTTGGACTCCCACAATCTGAAGAGTTCGATGATGGAACGCTAGTAGTGTATCCAACTGTAGCTTTAAAAGGAGATAGTGTTCGGAGATGTTTTAAAGACTTAATGATCCAAGTAATTTTCAATTATTTTAGGTAATAAATTCAACAATTTAGGAGAATTAGACGATTTATGAATACTGAATTTGATTTTCTTACAACAGAATTTTTAAACATTTTATTCTTTCAGCAAAAAAGCTTGGTAATTTTTCCTTACGTCGATATAAAACACATCCATTCATTAGATTGTTTTACTGTAGGGTACGATGTAGTTGATTTGGACTCGACCGTGTTACATAACCTTCGCGAAATTATTGATTTTGAAGCTAGTAGTTCCTATTCCCCGCAACCTACATTTTATTACATATTAAATGCGAAAGTAGAAGATATTAAAATCTTATTAGAGGCCCCTAACATCCATTGCGTAATCAACACGCACGAGAACGTAGAACATTTAGCAAACGGCGATAATTTTATTTTTTATAACAAAAAGAACAACTCCTTTCTCAATTACGAGCCGGAAAGAGTAAATTTGTCTTTTGAACAACATCTCATCCAAACTTCTCAAAACGAGCAAATATTATCAGACGAAATTCTTAAAATTAAAAGCATAGCAACAAAAATCTTCGTAGATCTGAATAAAATGAACAAAGCGGATAATCTTCCTAAACTTATGCGCGATTACGATCAGATTTTCTGGGACAAGATTTTAACTTTTACTAGATTATATTTTAAGATCCAAATACCTAAATTCGAAAGACCAAAAAAAATTCCCAAAAAAAAGTTTTCTAAACCGCTAAAGGATTTTTCTTCCGAATACGAGTTTATTTTGAAAACTAATCGAAAGATCGGACAAAAATTTATCCAATTAATTCACGATTATCGCTTTGATAAAGTAAATCCCGCTAATTTAGAAGTTGAACAGCTCTTCTACCCTAAGAAACTATACAATTATTTGCGGAACCACCACTGGGAAAAAGGAATTCCCTCTTATTTCGTGTCTAAATGGGTCCAAATAATAGATACTAAATTTCAAACGAATAAGAACGATCTTTTAGATTTCCAAATTATTTTCGACAAGTTAAAAATCCCATATACTTATTTGCCCGAAGTTAACGAAGAAAACAAACCTCAAAGTAATACACAGCATAAACCGATTAATCCAACTGTAAACATCGTGAATAAGAGCGTAAAAGGAACTATTGATCCAATACCTTCATTAGAAGACTTTCAAGAGTTTAAAAGTTGGCTCTTAAAAAAATTAGACGATTTAGAAACAATCCTGTAGATCCTTGTAGGAAATCAAATAACGATTTCGTTTAAAAAAAAAAGATTTTGTTTATACTTATTTTCCATTCTTTCTAAGAAATTAAATTTCATTTATATTACTGGAAAACTGTCTTAAAAGCTCAAAAAAGCAAAGTAGAAAAAATAAGGCTCCCGGTTTGCTTAAATTTTTTTTCCATTACTAAATTTTTTACATACATTAAAATTTTTGTTTAAATATGCAAGATTTATCTCAATTTCATGATAACATCTGAACTTGTAAGAGAGAAGAAAAGACTTAGCTCCGTTAAATGCGTTCTTTGCGAAAGTATCTCCAATTCTAACTTCAAGATTAAAAAGATTGGAATGTCGTTTGGAATAGTTTGTGAAGATTGCTTAAGAACATTTTCTAACAAAGAAATGGAATTAATAAATAATATGATTACCGCGTTCGGTGGATATTTTGGAATGTTAAGTAATTCCAAAGAAATTTCTTACTCGAAGTTAAAAGAGATTGCAGAAGATTGCAAAACTCTAAATAAAGATATTGATAATATTGAAAACGATATTAAAACACTTCATTCAGCTTTTTTATACGGGATTAGTCCGAGACAACTAGTGCAAGGATTAAAGCTTTTAATTAACTAATGAGATTTTATTGCTTCATTTTTGAGCAGTGAACTGTCCATATCCTTCAAAATTTTCATAATTGAGTATCGTGAACCCTTGCTTTCTGATTATATTGTCCCAATACTTATAGCTTTGAAACACCATGCAGAATATCCCAGAATATAAGAATAATTGCCAAGAATATCGATTCCATTCATCTATAATCAAAAAACCTTTTGGTTTTAACACTCGATGAATTTCTTTCATTGCCCTTTCTTTATCCTCAGAATCGTGTACCTCGTGAAGTACCGAGGATAAGTTTACGATATTAAAAGTATTATCTTCAAAAGGTATTTCCGTTGCAGAACCGTATTGAAACTTACATTTATCACTTACTCCTTCTAATTCTGCATTTCGATTAATCGTTTCAAGAGAATTACCCGATATTGCATTAACATTATAAATATCTATACCGTTAAGATGACCTCCTTTTGGTAGAGATTTTGCTATTTTTATTGCTGTTCTCCCCGTTCCACATCCTATATCTAATATCTTCGGAGATTGGATTTTACTAAATGGATCCATGCCCCAATCTTCAGAATCGTCTTTACGTAAGATAATGTTCATTGCTGCCAATCCTAGTCCCAGCCATAAAAATAATACCATTAAGGTTATACCTATGATACTTAGGATAACTCCGAGCATTCCTAGAAGTATAAATCCAATAATAAAAGCAGCTAAACCGAGCGATCCTACAATATTAAAAATTAAAATTAAATTCTTGACATACCACCCGTATTTTGGCTTTTCCTCACTCATTAGGTATCACTAACATTTTAATCATTATTGTCATATATTTCATACTCATCATATTAATCATAAATATTTAAAACTTATGAACAATATTTAATAATTATAAGTTCCAATTTACCTAGATTTTGAGATATCATGACTGAAGTTGCTAAAGGAAAATATTTTTATGGTTCTGTAAAGGTTGGCGAAAGAGGACAAATCGTAATTCCTATTGAAGCCCGAAAACATTTCAACATAAACCCGGGGGATCAAGTTCTTGTATTTGGTCATTCTAAAAAAGGAATAGCTATAGCGAAAGCAAGTTTACTAAAAAAATTTGCTGGGAAACTCCTAGATATTTTTGGTCCTGAAGAACTAGAATCTAATGAAAAATAGATACAATACAATATTATTATGTTATGCTAGTAAATAACCAAAATACCTTCTTTTTGAAACCTTTTTTATACTTATTCTCCTAATATATATCATGAGTTATTCTAATAACGACCCTAATTCCCGCCCGTTTCGCTCGAAGAAATGTAAAAATTTTGAGTTTATCGCCTTTTGGTCGAAAAAAATCACCAATTTTTTTAATCTAATTGAAAAAACGGGATCTAATGCTCACGTAACTCATCATGATCTGCTCGTCAAATTCGTTAATAAAGAATACTTGAACGACGCGGGTGAAATGGACCACAAGAAGCGGGAGAAAGGTTCTAAACACGATGATCTAACTACGTCTTCAGATGTTATAGAATTCAAATTCCGTTCAAACGCATTGGAATCATTACCCGGCGTTTTAAGAAGTGCGGAAGAGATTTTCAAGCGCAACAATTTAATCCATTTTGCGTACTTTAGAAAAAGGCTCAAGAAAGACAAAACTAAAATTATAAAAACCCAAGGTTGCATATATTACTTAATAATCATAATATTTCCGAAAGATGTGGAGCGTCTAAATTTAAGAGCTCTTTTGAAGGAAGTAAGAAAGGAGGAGATGGAGTTTACCAAGGAAGTAGCTAAAGAAAGCGGCATTGATATGGACGATGAAGAATTGTACGCCGTCGGCAACATGATTAATGAGATTAAGCTTGAGCGAGAGCTAGAAGAGAAAGACAAGGTGTTAGAAGAGAAAGACAAGACTTTAGATAAGAGTCATAAGGCGTTAGAAGAGAAAGACAAGGCGTTAGAAAAGAGTCATAAGGCGTTAGAAGAGAATCGTAAGGCGTTAGAAGAGAAAGACAAGATTATTAAGCAGTTAAAAGAGCAAATAAAGAGTAAATAGGTAGACTTTTTCTTTCTTGTTCAAATTTTTAATTACTGTTTCAATCATCATAGAGATCAAATAAAAGATGATTCATTTATTAATTGGAATTCAGTAAAGTTGATAAGTAGCTTAATTGAATAATAATGATATAATAATATATTTCTAACCAAGCATTAAGTATTAATTAATAAGTGCCATATATTTAATAACTCTTGTCAATTATAACTCCGAGCACCTTAGAAACTAAAAGGTTAACGATCAGACAATTTACTCAAGAAGACTTTGATAATGTAGTAAGTTTTATGAAAGGTGTGACATCTACTAGCTTCAACCAATTATTTAAAACAATTATTGATACCTACCAAAGTCAAGAAAGAGTAATTTCTTATGCATTAGTACTTAAAAATAATGGAGATTTTTTAGGTTTTTGTGGTTTAAATACCTTAGAAGATAATATGCAGATGGAATTATTTTATTTTTTGCGGCCTGAGTATTGTGGAAATGGCTACGCGATAGAATCTCTTAGAAAGATTTTCGAATACGCTTTTTTAGAGCTTGAACTAAATAAAATAGTAGCGTATATAGATCAAGGAAACACACGAGGCTGGAAAGTTGCTGAAAGGTCGGGAATGAAATATATGGGTAGCATTTTTCGCAATTATAACAATCGTAAAAAAAAATCAATGTTTTTTTTAATAGATAAAAACGATTATTACAATCAATTCCAAATTTAGAAGCAGTTTATCTCTTAATTATAGAGATAATATGTCTTCTAACTCTTTTTTAGTTAGATTTAATAGTCCGCTTTCGGGCAACCTTTCTGTTAGCAAACGCCAATTGTTATCTTTTATAAAAATAGTTTTAAATAGCTCTGACGCTTCTTTTAATTTTTGATTATTTGCTAAGGATATGGCGGTCCAAAATTTCATTTCAAGGTTTTCAGGAAACATATTTAGTGCTGAATCATATTCCTTGAGTGCTTTCTCCATGTCGTTGTTTTCTATAGCTAAATCACCTTTATCCATGTGTTTATAAGCCCTATAGAGCTTTAGCAATCTTGAGAGTTCTTTTACGGGTTGCTCGTTATCTTCGACTCTTAAATCGATGATTTTATCTTCCCACTTATTTTTGACTTCTTTACCACCTACAATTAAAATCGCTGCAGATTGTTTTCCTCTGATATCACCTCCGACATTTTCTGCCGCTTCCATCGTTTTTATGATTCTTTCAGCTAAGGGTAAATTAGCATTCGATTCAAAACTTTTAGCCATTGTTGACCAGACTTTATCGGTAAGCATCATGTTAGCTTGTACTGAAAAATCTTCACCTTCTATATGTCCAGCGTGTTTGATGCATTTCGATCCCGTGTGAGCGGCAACTCTTCCTTGAGCGTCCAAAATTGCTACTTGCCTTACATCTCTCCCATCGTCGTCTGAAAGCAATGTGTTCAAAGCTTCTTTTGGTAATTTCCCTTGCTTTAAAAGATCGAGTCCCCGTAAACCGAATGATACATTAACAAGCGATTGAGTAGCTACAACTCCCACTCCTGATTTGCCCCATGGAACAACCCCGCCCACTGAAAAGTAATGGCTTTGTACCCCCACACCCATCTGTCCTGTTTTAGGATCTCTTGCTACAATAGAGTAAGTGTTGGCAAATAATTCATTTTTATTGTTATTTTTGTTTTTCTTCATTTTTGAAAATAACCTTATTATAATGAGTTTGTAATAAGAATTTAAAATTTATTTTTAAAATATTTTTGCTTAATTATAAGCTTTTAATGTTCTGAATTTTCTAAACTATAAACAAATGCAAAAACATTTAAAAAAAGCGCGAACATCTACTTTCTCATCTTGGATTGTCATTCTGCCTATAGCTTTTTTTGTAATCTTTTTTGGATCTGTAATTCTCATTATATTAATAGCTTGAGGATAATTCAAATCATTCAATGTTTCTATAAACAAAAAATATAATTTTAAGAGTAATAAAAATATTTATTTTAAATCTGGACTTAGTTTTAATATGTCAAGTTTAAAAGAACTGTTTAAAGAATGGAATGAGCTAAATAATAAAGCTGGAGCATCCATGGGTCAATTTGATTTTTCGACAATAAAGGAAATTCGCAAAGAGCAATCGAAACTTGAAAATTCAATATATGAAGTATTGAAAAAACAAGCACCCGATGATATTTTAAAGATTCTTCCGGAAGAATGCGGAGAAATGGAAATGGGCTATGAAACGAAAGGAAGTATCTTTTACTTTGTAATGCTGGATCCTGAATTTATTGATGATGAAGAAACAAAACTTTTAGCCGTTACCATTAACCTCAAAAACAAAGTTGATTTAATTAAGGATTTCGAAATTAAAGATTAAATTAAAAAAAAGAAGAAAAGAAGTCTTATCTTATCCATGACCATTTAAATACTTTTAATAAGGTATTTTCTTGGTAGATGGAGATATTTAATAATTTTAAGAAAATCTTCCTTCAAATCTGAATAGGGTTTGTTTAATTATATTTAACCTCTTTCTTATTGAAATGTAGAAATACTAACAGTTAAATACTAACCAAATAAATTATTATTTGGCTTATAATGCCCAAATTGATAAAAATATTAAAAGTGTTATAATTTATGTCGGAAAATGAAATTAAAAACCAAATTAATTTAAAAAAGGATGAAATAAGTAAAATTGAAGAAGAATTTAAAGAGAAAAGCTCTTCTATTAAAAATGAAGTTGAGGTGAAATATAATCCTAAAATTACTGAGAATATTTCTAAATTAAAAGTCGAGCAGGAGAGTTTTGATGACGCTATGGCTAAAGCAGCTGAATGGAATGCAAAAAAGAAGGAATTAAATGTTTCTCTAAAAGGGTTAAAAAAAGAATCATCAACATTAATTAAAGAAAAAGAGAAAGCATTAGCTCTAAAACTAAAGGAAACTAATAACGAGAAAAAAACAAAAATTAAAGCGATAAACACAGAAATAAAAGCGTTACAAAAAAAGTTAACTGATATGGAAAAGGCTTCCACTGCATAAATAATTGATTATTGTTCTCCCGAAGCAAATGGTCTTCATCTAAATTTCATTAAGAGCAAATTTACTTCAAAAAGCTTTAATATTAGGTTTAAAGAGTTCAACAATATAAGAATAAACATCTTTTATTTTATAATGAAGAATCCAGAAATAATAGAAGAAAAGTAAGTGATACTATTAGCAATTACTATAGACCATGTTATTCACGCTAATTTTTTTAAAGATTTTAAGAATAACGATTAAAATTAAAAAATAAAAATAAGGAATATATTTAAAATTTATCGGCGTTATCGTACCACGCTGGAAACCATTGGTAATGCTCTTTTGGAAAAGCTTTTTGTAATCCTTCGTAGACAGATTTAACTAACGCGACTTTTCCCGAACGATCGCGATGAATGACGATTAATCCCTGTTTTTCTAGACTTTCAAAAATCTTTCTCAATTCTGAGCGTCCCCCTCCAATATCCTCTCGTACATCATCTGGAGTCATATATAATCCTGGGTTCACTTTGTAATCGTGGGAAATAACTTTTAATACGTTTTCCTCGTTTACTTCTAATCCTTTAAAAGTAGAATCTTTTTTCGAAATTATCGGGGCATTTATTTCGTCATTCCATCTCATTCTCATAGGTTTATTATATATAGGAAGCATAGCACAAAATCGATATATAATCATTTTTTGCACTTCGTTAGTTCCTGCAACAATCTCTCCAATTTTAGCTTCGCGTAGGATTCTTTCAGCAGGTAAAAACTTTGTGAGACCATCCCCACCTAATACCTGAATGGCTTTAAGTCCAATATCTCTCGCAGCTTCTGTGTTAATCATTTTTGCTATTGAAGCTTCTACCATTGGTTCTCCCCCATTGTCTATTAATTTAGCACAGTGATAAGAAAATAATCTTGATACTTTTGCTTTCGTTATAATATCAGTAATTTCGTTCTGAATCCCTGGAAATTGATTAATTGTTCTCCTAAATTGAACTCGTCTTTTAGTATAGTGAAATAACAGATTTATTACATCTTCAAACAAACCACCGAAAACTGCGGCACCTATTAATCGCTCGAAGTTCAAGCCTGCCATCATCACGTTCCAACCGTTTCCAACTGCACCAATACGATTAGTGTCAGGAATTCTAACGTGATCAAAATCAATATATCCATTGGGAACATTGTCAAACCCAATCAAAGGATTAATCTTTTCTAAAGAAAATCCTGGTCTGCCTTTTTCAACCATAAAAGAAGTTATATGACCATATTGTTTGCGAATAGCTGGATCATCGCTTGTTTTTGCGTAAATAAAATACCTACCAGAAACACCTGCTCCAGTGATAAATCGCTTTTTACCGTTTAATATCCACTCGTCTCCATCTTTAACAGCGGAAGTAAAAACATTAGCAGCGTCAGATCCCGCAAAAGGTTCTGTAATGCATACAGCTCCCAATTCTTCACCACTCGCAATTTTAGGAAGCCAAAATCGTTTTTGATCTTCGGTACCAAACCTTAATAATTGTTCCAACCCAGCTAACATACTCACGGTGAATACATGACCTACAGCGTAAAGCCTGCCTAATTGCTCTGCTACGATACAACTTCCAGTAGCGCCTAATTCTAAACCACCGTATTCTTTTGGAACTCCGACTCCAAAATATCCTTTTTCAGCAACTTTCTTTATTAATGTCCATGGGAATTTTGTATTCCAGAAATGTTCCTCTGCCTCTTCGAAATGATCCTTAACAAACATTCTAACGTCTTTATAAATCGCTTTTTGTGGGTCTGTCCACCAAAAAAATTCTTCACTCAATCTATTTCATCCTTTATTAATTTCTTCGATATAAAACTGAAATAATAATATTGGATTTAGTTTTTAATATATCTAAAACTTTAGGAATTTGGTGAGTAAATATAAAAAAATATGTTATACTATGGTTTTAAATGATAACTTCTTACTATATTATAATATCAATATAGTTATGGATAAAGCAGAGTGGATAAAAAATTTCTATACCAGCTTCTTTAAGAGAAGGCCCAAGAACGACAAATACTTTGGCTAAAAAGTATTACATAATCATTTACTTATTAATAATAGTTCTGAGCTCTCAACCACTTATTTTTTGGTTTTGGTTTTACTGGAAAAATTTTTATCTGGCTGGGACAATATTTTATATTATCTTTCCGTTAATCTTCTTTGTAGGAGTTTTCATTTTAATTATTAGTTCTATTCTGGTCTCAAAAATATTTCTTTTAATTACTAATTTAATCCACCCACCTAAAGAAGGAGTTTTTTATTTTAATAATAATTCCCGTGATTTTTGTTATTGGAGTTTAAGAGCCGTAATAAAAAAGTGGCCTATTTGGTTATCGAGACAATTGTCTCTTCCTTTTTTTGAAATGTTAGCATATAAAATATTTGGGGTTAAAACTAGCTTTAAAAACGCTTTACACGATGGTTGGGTCGATTGTGAGTTTGTTACACTTGGGAGAAATGTTAGAATTGGCCAAGGAACTGTGATTATGTCGAACTTGGTTGTAAAAGATAAGTTGATTTTTAAACGAGTTGTTATAAAGGACAATGTAATTATTGGTGCCCATTCTCTTATTTTACCCGGTACAATTATTGAACCAAACACTATCCTTGACTCAAATTCTATAACAAAAATCAATCAGCATTTAGATAGTAATTCCATATATCGGGGTAGACCCGTTAAAAAAGTATTAGAAACTAGCGCTATTACAAATAAAGATGCAATAGAAAAAAGTGTTTTTGAAAAAAATCCATCTATATCGCAAAACGAAGAGTTTTTAACAGCACATGGATCAAATTTATCTCTTCCGTTTCATTTTTATATTATAACTGGTATAATCATAATTGGATTTTCCTTTTTATTACCCGGATTTATTTTTTACTTGTTTTTATTTGGATTTTTAACGCCGAATCTGTTTTCTCGACCATTTAAAATCGATTTTTTTTTAAATCCATATAACTACGGCCTACTCCTTTTAACTCCACTAATAATAATATGTTGCTATTTGTTACATTTATTTTTCGTGGCTTTATTTACAAGATGGTTCTATAAGTTAGCAAACAAGAGAGGTCCTTCTCAAGGCGTTTTCGATAGAAATATAGATACATCATCAACAACTCTTGATTATTATCATTTTAGGTCATTTCTCATGAAATATCCTGTTTTTGCATTCTCACGTTCTCCATTCCCGTGGTTAGTTAATTGGGAGTTGAATTTTATAAAATCCAACAAAATTGGGAAGGGTACGGTGCTAGAAGAGACTTTTATCCACAGTCACATAAACTTTGGTGATAATTGTTATTTAGGTACTTCATCACATATTACAAACCATTTAGTTGATGGGGTGTATGGAGAGGAGAATCTAATATTTGTTGGCGTAGAAATAGGTAATAAATCCATACTTAATGCCACAACAGGAGGCTTGCCCGGTTCTGAGGTTGGAAAGGATTCGACATTTTTACCGGGTTGCACTACTCTTAAATATGATAAATTAGACGGTAATGGTATATATAATGGGTTCCCAGCTAAACGGATGAAAAAAGAAGATATTATCGATTATTTAGGAGGAGATTACTCTGGAGAATAAAGAAGATAACTTATCCGAAAAAGGATACGATTCAATTGCTCTCGCGTCGTATCCAATAACAACAAATACCTTTCATTGGTCTCCTATTGCCTCATTAATTTTTATAATTTTACACATTTTATCTTTTTTAATATCATCAGTCATGATCTTATCATTCTTCCCAAGTGCTATGAATTCGAACTTTTTACACTGGAGGCTTTTAATAATTTTTATAGATGTTTTAGCGTGGTGGGGCGCTTATTTGCTAGTTAGTCTCTTATTAGGAAAGCTCTTTTTGATTACTTTAAAATTATTACACAAACCACGCGAAGGTTTATTTAAAATCGATAAAAGCAATAAAGACTATTACTACTTTTGTTTACGAGTTGTTGTCAAAAAGTTTGTATTTTGGATTTGGAATAATTTCTGCTTCCCTTGGGTTACAAATTTTGCTTTTAAATTATTGGGCGTTCGTACCGATTTTAAAAGTACTCTTTTCGATGGTTGGATAGATACAGAATTTATTAAATTAGGGGACATCATGATGGTTGGTCAAGGTGCAGTTATTATGTCTAGTATGATCGTTAGAATTGATAATAACGATCATCTTTTAATCAAAAAGGTTATTATTGGCGACCATGTTGTTCTAGGAGGGCATTCAATTGTAGCACCTGGAACTATTATAGGAAAAGGTACAACTCTGGGTATCTGGGCAGTAACACACGTAGGACAAATATTAGAACCTGACTATATATACATCGGTCAACCCGCGAGAAAGTACCAGCCAACCCAGAAAGCACTTGAGGAAAGCAAAAAAAACTTTTTTAGAAGGATAGTTGATACCAATAAAAGAGTTCCATTTGATATATATAAAGGAGATATTGAAAATACTAATGTTTGAAAGAAATCAACATCTTTTTTTTTTTAACGATTACGAGAGACGTTACGCTAATTATCAAAACGATTAAATAATAGTTTCCTAAAGGAACCTTAATAATGACTTCTTCTGTATTTAGCTCCCAACGATATATTGTGGTGCCGTTCGTAATTCTTTCTATTATAGTAGAAATTCCAGAATCATTTATTGTTAATTCAATACTAGTGCTGTTTCCATAATCTAAAATGATCTTTCTCCCCGAAATTGAATATGTAAATAAACCGGCTAATTTTATTGCCTCTCCAATAAGGGAATAATTAACAGGAATTGGAAACAAGAATAAATTTCCATGTTGAAAACCTTCTGCTGACCAATTTAGAAAGTTTAAAGTTTTATTATAAGCCATATAAAACGAGTTAATATATTCAGGTAACCAATTATTCCTATAATAATATTCAAGCGTATAGTTTACGAATAGATAATTTTTATCGTTATTAGTCTCATTATATATATTTGTAGAGGTAAATCGTATATAATCAACTTCCATATACCACGATTCGGTAGCATTTACAGTTTCCCAAACGAATTTGTCGTTTATTTCGGCAGGAAACACAGATTCGCCTAATACTGTGTTGCTAAAAGAATTAATTATGATTAAAGTGAAAAATATTAAAAAACACAAGGCGCTCAACCAATAGTTTTTATTATTTTTCACTTTAATCATTGATTTTATAAATCATTTTAATAACGTTTATAATAATTATTTTTTGGATCGATAATTCTTAATACTTTTTTTTGGTATTTAAGTTTAGACAATAAATTATTTTATTATTTTAACATTTAGATATTCATAAGAACATTATTTTTTAAAGCCGTATTCTCTAATTCCTTATAATTGGATTCCCACTTATCTTGTTCATTTGGTTCCTTCTTAGTAATAACAAAATGGTAAGTATTTGCTCCAGCGGGGATTGTCGATTTGAGTCCTATTTGAAAATCAAACTTTAAAATATACTAATCTCTAAGTGCAATCAATATTCCTTGGACTAAATACCTTTGTACCCTACAATAAAAAGCCTTGTAAATATCTTGCAAAGGGGCCCAAATTAAATCGAAAGAGCATTGATCCTCCTTATCGATACATGAATCCTCAATGTAAGTCCACGCTTGTGTGTTAATAATAGTTGCTAAAAAACTCATTAGTTCAATATCAGAAATTTCAGTTGGTAATTGAATATTTTCTAAGATTTGGTTGCCCATGTTATAACCTGTTTTGATTAAAGCATCAATTATTATTTTTTGACTTTCTTTAAAATGTTAATAATAACCATAGACATAAATAATCCAAATTGCAAAAGAGAAGTTACATCAAAATCGTTTCGGTTTAAAACATCGATTCTGAACCGATCTAAAGCTTCTTTAAATGGTTCACAAAGCTTAGTTTTTTTCCAAGTTGTTTCTTCACGGTCAGCTCCTTTTAAAATTCCTCTTTTATTCACTAATAAAACAGCTAAAAGTATAGACTTCTTATATTAAAATTACGAGTAAATTGGTAAATATTTATAGATAAGTAAATCTTATAGATAACTTAAATAGTCAAATTATTTCTAAAAAAAGTGATTATTATGATGAAATTAGTACTTTTACGCCACGGAGAAAGCATCTGGAACAAAGAAAATAGATTTACTGGTTGGACAGATGTTGATCTTTCAAAAAAAGGTATTGAGGAAGCAAAGAAAGCGGGACAATTATTTAAAGACGAGGGATTAACATTTGATGTTGCTTTTACATCTGTATTGAAGCGTGGTATAAGAACTCTGTGGATCGTATTAGATATAATGGATTTAATGTGGATACCCGTTTACAGATCATGGAGATTAAATGAACGGCATTATGGTGCTTTACAAGGATATTACAAAGCAAAAATGGCAAAAAAAATTGGGGAAGAACAAGTCCTTATTTGGAGAAGAAGTTACAATATCCCCCCACCTGCTCTTAAATCATCGGATCCTAGATATCCTGGAACCGACCCCAAATATAAGGATTTAAACCCAGATGATATTCCTTTAACTGAATGTTTAAATGATACTGTCGAGCGATTCTTACCATATTGGCACGAGACAATCGCCCCCACAATTAGGAAAGGAGCAAAAGTCTTGATATCGGCACACGGGAATAGCTTGCGTGCACTTGTAAAATATTTGGATAATATCTCTGAAGATGAGATAATAAAACTTAACATTCCAACAGGAATCCCGTTAATTTACGAGCTAGATGACGATTTAAAACCTATAAAGCATTATTACTTGGGGGATGCAGAAGAAGTAAAAGAAGCAATGGAAGCCGTAGCAAATCAAGGCAAAGCTTTATAAACAAGGTTTTTTATATTTTTTTTTCGGCTCTAAAGATATATATCTCATGTTCAATAATCCATGAAATTAACACAAAAAAAAGTATCCATTCTGAGATGTAAGATTCTATCACGCAGAGTTCATGGTCATAATAATTTATTGAGCTATAGAAAATAAACAAAAAGAAAAAGAAACAAACAACAAATCCAGATAACGCTTGATGTTTAGAAATTCCAGGAGTAGTTAGTTCAGATATCGCAAAAAATAGACAGTAAGCCATACCTCCAAGAAAGAAAAGGCTCGCCGAAAGATTGTGTAAGTCTAAGTAAATATTTATGGGAAAAACTCCCACAAAGAAAGTCCCAATTGCAGAAATTAAACCAGAAACGAACGCAATTATGATAAACTTTTTGTTTCCCTTTTTATTAATCAAATATGTGCTTAAATGTAGAAAGAAAAATATCATCACTGCACTAGTTAACATCATTCCTACGCTAAAAACTAAACCAACCCCATTAGGTCCTGCCCCTACATCGCTTAGATAATGCGTGACAAAACTGAACGAGGCATCATTTATAATGTAAAAGATGATCGAAATTAAAATGGATAAAACTGGAACCATTATCGCGCTTATAATTAGCGGCAGTCTATTGAGCTTGTCGAATAAAATCTCACTTTTTTCTAAAATAACTTTTCACACATATTTTATTCAAAGTTTATATGTTAATTAATAATAAAACTCATAAATAAGTCTTTTTATTAGTTTTAAGCATTGTTTTTCCATAAAATTGTTAGTAGAATTAAATAGTTGACTATGATATTATTAGATCAAAGTATAATTGCTTTTTATTAAATAAACCCAAATGGAGCGTTATAATGGAAAAGAAATCATTAATTGACAATCCAACACTTTTAAATATGGTTTTTTATCAGCAAAATATTGCAATACCTAACGATTTTAACCCTAATGCAGATTTTATTAGGTTAAATATTGGGAATGATGTCGAAATTGAAGGATTTTTCTATAAAAACGATGTTAATAATCCAATAATTTTTGATTTAAGAATAAGGTGTGGATGAGTCTTATAAATTATAGTATAAAATCTAAACCTTTATGCCTTTATTATATTAGTATCTTTGTTATTGCAATATTTGCTATAACATTTATTATGGCTATTTATTATTGATTTGTAGCCCCAGTTATCATTGCGTGCATAATAATTGGTTATATAGTCATTCATCATTAAAAAATTAAGA
>Ga0209345_10002723_pt1 | contig 19066 bp, 16 predicted proteins | sample Cruoilmetagenom7_FD_187294 | JGI IMG/M metagenome (GOLD analysis project Ga0209345, IMG submission 187294) | Oil polluted marine microbial communities from Coal Oil Point, Santa Barbara, California, USA - Sample 7 (SPAdes) (version 2) | ecosystem: Environmental > Aquatic > Marine > Oil seeps ... | reverse complement strand
AACAGTGGCGAGGAGGGCGAACTTGGATAAGGAGCGCGTGATCATGAGAAGCCTATAGCCAGCGTCAGGCTGAACGCCAAGTGAAGTTGGCCATATCGCCGCGGTTATGTGGAAAGTTCTGCCCCGCTGAAGGGCAAATCCATCAATCATCAGCCTATTTACCCGCCACCCCCATCCTAAAAGCAGCCCGGGTAAGATCGAGAAAGATAGCTTCAAACCTGGGAGAAGCCGGCCCATACTAGGACGAAATGATGGCGAACAGGGGAGGGCAAATATTGCGGGCAGCAAAATGGTCCGGCGCTGCCCCTTCAATCTGTTCCTTCAAAATTTCCGGCCATCCTCAGGCAAAATCCAACAGCGACTTACGCAACGCGCTTTACATCTGTGTCAGCTATAATTTGTGAAAATTGCGGTAATGAGAAAGGCTTTTGCGTTCCATCAGGAATTTTCCCATCGCCAACAAGCGGATATTGGCCAGATGGAAGCGCGGCAAGCGGCATGCCTGCATGGGCCAGATCATAGGGTGAAACCCTGTGGCGGGTGCACAGCCCCTCTGCTCCATCGCTGATCAAGGGCACTTCAAATTTCAGCCCCTGGCTATCTTTCCTCGCCCGCTGAACGCTTGCGACCGCAAGTTGCCCCTCGCCAAAATCCATCACGAATTTTGTACCCTCGGGAACATCTCGCAGCCCCTCGATCAACGCGCCCGTTTTCGAAAGATTGCGCATCTTCACTTCATAGCGATGGTTTTCGTGGATCAACCCGACTGTGCGGAACATTGTTTTTCGATCATGACGGTTCCTGTTCGGCCCGCTCGGCTTAATCTCAATATCACCATGACTAAGCCGGCTGGCTATTTCCGCCTTGCCAAGTGGCTTGCTGTAAACATAGCCTTGGACATGACTGACCTTGAGCTGACGGACCAGGTCCAAAGATTGAAGCGTTTCCACCCCTTCAGCAGTCGTTTCCATACCCAATGCCCCTGCCAGGCTGACAATGGCGGTAATGATCGCCCCATTGCGATTACCCTCTTCAGTGGCATCGCGCACAAAGCTTTGATCAATCTTAATTTTATCGAACGGTGCACTTTTCAAATAGGAGAGGCTTGAATATCCGGTGCCAAAATTATCCAGCGCAAGCCGGACCCCCAGATTTTTAAGGGCCGCAAACGTATTTTCAGTATCAGCGCCATCACCCAGAAAAACGCTTTCCGTAATCTCCAGCTCAAGCCGGTCGGGCGCTAGCCCGGAATTAGCAAGAGCGGAGGCCACAGTGGAAATCAGCCCTTCTTGTTCAAACTGGATCGGTGAGACGTTGACCGCGACCCGCGCCGTGCCATCCCACCCGGCAGCATCGGTGCACGCCTGGCGCAATGCCCATTCACCCAGCGGCCCGATCAGGTTCGCCTCTTCAGCAATAGGAATAAAAACCGCCGGAGAAATCCACCCACGGTCTGGGTGACGCCAGCGAAGCAGCGCCTCGAACCCTGAAATCTTGTTGTTGCTTGTCGCAACCACGGGTTGATAGGCGAGCGAAATTTCGCCCCGCCCCAAAGCATCACGTAAATCATCCTCGATCTGCCGGCGATCCTTTGCCACATCGTGCAATTCACTGGAATAGAACCGGTATCGGCCGCGCCCGCTATTTTTGGCAGCATACAACGCCAAATCAGCGCTACGGGTCAATTCTTCGCTAGTGATCCCGTCATAGGGCGCGATCGCCACACCGACAGATGCCCCGATCACACATCGCACACCGTCAATCGTGTAAGGCTGCGACACAATTCCGATGATTTTTTTCGCAATATCGCCCAAATCAGCGCGGTCATCTAAATCTGGCAAGATTACCTGAAATTCATCACCGCCGATGCGGCCCAATTCACTGTTTTTTCCTACCACCCGGGTCAACCGCTGCGCCACCTGCTTCAACAGTTCATCGCCCGCCTGATGGCCCAGCGTATCATTAACCTGCTTGAAACGATCAAGATCGATCATCATCAGCGCGCAGCAACGCTTTGCCACCTGATATGCGGTCAGCGTGGCCTGCAAACGCTGCGCCATTTTGTGCCGGCTGGCCAGTCCGGTCAGCGTGTCGGATGATGTCAACCGCGAGGATTCCGCCTCACTACGGCGGCCTTCGGTCACATCCAAAGCGCTGCCCCAAAAGCCGCCGAAATCACTACCGCGAATGTTGATCGGTTGCCCTGAAACCGACCACCAGCATTCCTCATAGCCATCCAAAGCAGCGCGTAATTCAAGCTTGGAAAATTTGCTATGCCGCCCCAGAACAAAGGATAACGACCGATTGATCGTTTCCCCCTCGGCACGGTCACTGCGAAACAGCGAGCGGAAGGGCTGGCCCAGCAATTCCTGTTCGCTCATCCCGAATTTTTCAGCCACTATGGGCGAGATATAGGTCAGCCGCATTTGTGCATCAACGGACCAAAACCATCCCGCGCCCGAACTCTCGAACACCCGCGCCAATTTGCTTAGGCTAACATCCTCGCCGGCCGATTTTTTGGGGGATTTAAGGGTTGTCCCGCAACTGTCCAAAAGTTTTTGCAGGGCCCCTGGAGGGCTTTGCAGGCTAACATTTTGCCGGGGTGATTTTTTCTTTTGGGAAGCGGATTTCATTTTGTTCATAAATGACTCAAAAAAGTAATTCTCAAGCCTGATCGATAAACAAAAGTCCTTAATATTGAGACAATGTGCCCCCTTGCCATTCCACCGCGCCGCCCCCCCTTTGAAAACCGACCAAGCGCCTGCAAAATGGAAGGAAAACATCAATGCGGTAATGCAGCACTGGCGTTTATGCGTATTTCTGGCCTGTGATCCGCCCCGATCTGGTCAGGCCGGATCTAAGGCTTCGGAACGCAAAGTAGGCGGCAAGCCTACTCCTCTCCCATCCGCAGGGCAGCAATAAACGCCTCTTGCGGGATCGACACATTGCCATATTCGCGCATCTTGGCCTTACCCTTTTTCTGCTTGTCGAGCAGCTTCTTCTTGCGGCTGATGTCGCCGCCATAACATTTGGCGGTCACGTCTTTACGCATTGCAGCAATCGTCTCACGGGCGATAACTTTACCGCCAATTGCAGCCTGCACCGGAATTTTGAATAAATGGCGCGGGATCAAATCTTTGAGCCGTTCACACATATGGCGCCCGCGTGCTTCGGCCACACTGCGGTGAACAATCATCGAGAGTGCATCAACCGGCTCATTATTGACCAGAATGCTCATCTTGACCAAATCACCTTCGCGCAAGCCAATTTGTTCATAATCGAAACTGGCATAGCCGCGTGAAATGCTTTTCAATCTGTCATAAAAATCGAATACCACTTCGTTAAGCGGCAGCTCGTACGTGATCTGAGCCCGCCCCCCGACATAAGTCAGATCTTTTTGAATACCGCGCCGGTCCTGACACAATTTAAGGATCGTTCCGAGATATTCATCCGGGGTATAAATGGTTGCCTTGATCCATGGTTCATCAATCCGGTCAATGCGGCTGGGATCGGGATAATCGGCCGGATTATGCAGCATGATCTCCCGGCTCGGTGTATCTTTGGGATCGGTCTTGCTGCGGTTTAACTGAATACGATAAATCACCGAGGGGGCAGTGGTGATCAAATCCATATCATATTCGCGGGTCAGGCGTTCCTGAATAATCTCCAGGTGCAGCAGTCCCAAGAACCCGCAGCGAAAACCAAAGCCCAAGGCCGCACTGCTTTCCGTTTCGAAACTGAAGCTGGCATCATTGAGGCGCAGCTTGCCGATCGAATCGCGCAGCTTTTCAAAATCAGCGGCATCAACCGGGAACATCCCGCAGAATACCACCGGCTGAACATCTTCAAACCCGGGCAACGCTTCAGCGGCACCATTCTTAACCGTGGTGATAGTGTCGCCAACCTTGGCCTGCGCCACCTCTTTGATCTGGGCAGTGATAAAGCCGATCTCGCCAGCGGCCAATTCAGCAACCTGCTCGATCTTGGGGCTCATAAAGCCGACCCGGTCGATCAAATGTTCTGTTCCGCCCTGCATGAATTTGACCGACAGGCCTTTCTTAAGGGTGCCCGCAATCACCCGAACCAGGATGATCACACCAAGGTATGGATCATACCAACTATCAACCAGCATCGCCTTTAGCGGCGCATTACGGTCACCCTTGGGCGGGGGAATTCTGGTGACGACAGCTTCCAGCACCTCTTCGATCCCGATGCCCGATTTTGCACTGGATAGAACCGCCTGGGATGCATCGATCCCGATAATGTCCTCAATTTCCTTACGGACCATCTCCGGCTCTGCCGCAGGCAGATCAATCTTGTTGATAACAGGCACAATTTCATGGTCATGTTCGATCGACTGATAAACATTGGCCAACGTCTGCGCCTCTACCCCTTGGGCGGCATCAACCACCAGCAGCGCACCCTCGCATGCAGCAAGAGAGCGCGACACCTCGTAGGCGAAATCGACATGGCCGGGCGTGTCCATCAAATTCAGCTGGTAAGTCTCGCCATCCTTGGCTGTATAATTGAGACGGACCGTCTGGGCCTTGATTGTAATGCCGCGCTCACGCTCAATATCCATATTGTCCAGCACTTGTGCCGACATTTCGCGTGCGGTCAGCCCGCCAGTGAACTGGATCAACCGATCAGCAAGCGTAGACTTGCCATGGTCAATATGCGCGATAATCGAGAAATTTCTGATGTTTGCTAATTCGGTCATGGATCGCCGGTAAGTTTGGGATTGGCATCTTGTGATACCTTGCACCGCCCTTAGCCGTGCTTGCCCGCGCTGTCAGCAGGTAGCTTTCGGTTTCCCGCTACGCCTTACTTTTTGCAAATGGGCCTGTCTGCCCGCTTGCCTACCCTTCATCTGGCCCAATCTGATCCACCTATGGCCCGCCTTTGGCCTCCTGCGGCGCACCCAAAGGGCCTGCTTGCCAAGCCAATGGCCCCCGTGCATGATGCAGGCGAAGGGTGAGGGTGGCCGGTGGATGGGATGAATAAACAGGCTGAGCCGCTGGGTAGAACGGCGCAACCGGCCTTCGTATTTACGCCTGCAGCAGCCTTTGCGTGCGAAAATTTCAGCCATGCAGCCGCGCTGCTGCTGCGCAAACCAATGGCCCATTCAGCCCACAGTTTTAGGCGCGCCTTCCATCGGGGCGAATACAGGGCCGGTGATTGCAAAACATTCGATGATGCCAGATCTGTTGCGCCTGAAAAGAGCAGGCAACAATTCTTTGCCTATCGCCGGGGCAAGAGCATTACACAAAACGCCAACCTTTCCGGCAAACCCCATAGCGCGCGGCGCAGTAAGGCGGCTTGATGCACCACATAGCGATCATTGGTTCAGGACCAGCAGGTTATTACACTGCAGAGGCTGCACAAAAACATTGGGGCGAAGACGTTCAAGTTGATGTGTTTGACCGTCTGCCTGTGCCCTATGGCCTGATCCGCACTGGCGTTGCCCCTGATCATCAGCCGATCAAGGCGGTTTCGCGCCGATATGAAAAAACGGCATTGACCGACAATGTTCGCTTTGTGGGCAATGTTTCTATTGGCGAAGATCTCTCGATTGCCGATTTGCACGAATTATACGATGCAGTAGTCCTTGCGACAGGCGCACCTGACGACCGCGCGCTGGGCCTTCCGGGCGAAGATCTGGACAATGTGTTTGGCAGCGCAGAATTTGTCGGCTGGTATAATGGCCACCCGCAATTTGCAGATCTGGCCCCTGACTTATCCGGCAAGCATGCAGTGGTCATCGGCATGGGCAATGTCTCGCTCGACGTGGCCCGAATTCTGGCCAAGACAGAAGAGGAATTTACCGGCAGCGATATCGTTGGCCATGCGCTGGATGCGCTTGTGAATTCCGGGATCGAAAAAATCACGATTGTCGCCCGGCGCGGGCCGCATCAAGTGGCAATGACCCCTAAGGAATTGGGGGAATTGGCGCATCTGACCCGCGCGGTGCCGCGGATTGACGCCGCTGATCTGCCTGACGAAGCAGACGACGCCATTCTGGAGCCTGGCCTACGCAAATCGGTGAGGCATTTGCGCAGTTTTGCCGCCATCCCCGAAAGCGTGCACGCCGATGCCGCGATTGAAATCTATTTCGATCTATTCGCCAGTCCAATTGCCTTTATTGGCGACAGAAAGGTTGAGGGGATGGAGATTGAACGCACCATCGTCCAAACCGGCCGCGCCGTCGGCACAGGCGAGACATACCGTATTCCCGCCGATCTGGTGGTGGCCTGTATCGGCTATCGCACGTCCCCCATACCCGATGTCCCCTTCGAAGAACGGATGGGCCGTTTCGCCAATGACGAAGGCCGTATCCTGACCGGCCTGTATTGCGTTGGTTGGGCCAGGCGCGGGCCAACCGGAACAATCGGCACCAACCGGCCCGATGGCTATTCGGTTGTCAGCAAGATCGCGGAGGATTTAGCCGCAGGAAAACTGGGCCGCGCAGGCAAACGGGGCCGCGCTGGTTTTGACGAATTGGCAAAAATGCGCGGGCTTGAAATTGTCACCTTCAAGGATTGGAAAAAAATCGAAGAGGCTGAGGCAGGCGCGGCTCGCGAGGGCGCCCCGCGCGAGAAATTCGTCAGTATAGAATCGATGATCCGGGCGCTGAAATAAAGGCGGGCTAAACAGCGCCTTACAGCCTAGGCCGCAGTGCGGCGCAATTTTGTTAAACGGCGATCCAGGCGGCCAAATTTCAGCGCCGAGTGCCCGCTCCCAATTTGGCCAGCTCCAGATTGAACGCCGCCCCAAACAGGGCCGATCTATCGGATGGGCATTACCTGCCCTCAATTGCCGCGCAGGCTCTTTCCAGCACAAGTTGTTGGGCTAAGATCAACATCAAACAACCGGACAACTGCGATAACATCAGGCGCGACATGGGCAGCCCAGCCCATGATATTCTCCCAAGTTTTGAGAGGGGCCTAACTGTTCCATATCTTGATTAAGAGGCAATCTATCGCAGATTGCCCCGAAACCGTCAGACCCGCATCGGCATCAGGACAAAGAGCGCAGGATGTTTGTCATCTTTGCGAATCAATGTTGGCGCACCTGCATCTGCCAGATGCAATTCCACTGTGTCGCCTTCGATCTGGCTCAATATATCCTTGAGATAATTGGCATTAAAACCGATTTCGAAACTTTCAGAACCGTAATCCGCCGCCAGCTCTTCTGCTGCTGTGCCATTATCCGGGCTGGTGACAGACAGCGTCACCTTGTCTGTTTCGACACCCATTTTTACAGCGCGTGTTTTTTCAGTCGCAATCGTCGCAACACGGTCAACCGCTTCGTAGAAGCTGCGCGGATCAACCTTCAGCAATTTGTCATTACCGGTCGGAATAACGCGGCTGTAATCAGGGAATGTCCCGTCAATCAATTTGCTGGTCAGGATGACCCCGCCTACCCCGCCCATAGTGAAGCGGATTTTGCTGGCGCTAAGATCAATCTGGACATTAGCATCCAGCGATTCGTCCAGCAATTTGCGCAATTCAGCGACCGCTTTGCGCGGCACAATCACATCAGGCATACCCTCTGCCCCATCAGGGCGCGGCAGAGTGAAACGGGCGAGCCGGTGCCCATCAGTCGCAGCAGCTTTCAATACCGGCTGGTCTTCGTCTGAAACGTGCAGGAAAATGCCGTTGAGATAATACCGTGTTTCTTCGGTCGAAATCGCAAATCGTGTGCGGTCGATCAATTCTGCCAATGTCTTGGCCGGCAATTCAAAACTGGTGGGTAAATCACCTTCGACGATCACCGGAAAATCATCTCGCGGCAAGGTCGGCAAAGAGAATCGGCTGCGCCCGGCCTTTACCGCCATGCGGTTGTCGGACGTTTCCAAGCTAACCTGGCTGCCTTCCGGCAATTTACGCGCAATATCGAACAATAAATGGGCCGACACGGTGATCGCGCCGGGGCTCTCGACTGATGCAGCGGCCATGTTCTCGGTCACTTGCAAATCAAGATCGGTTGCCATGACCTTGAGCGATCCGGTCGCATCAGCATCAATCAAGACGTTGGACAAAATTGGAATCGTATTGCGCCGCTCCACCACCGATTGGACGTGGGATAGACAGCGTAACAAAGTGGCACGTTCGATTGTGGCCTTCATAGGTCCTTCTCGATCCTTCTTGCGAGCCGGTGGCCGGATTCACCACTCAGCGCCGGAAATTGTTCAATATCCTTAGCGGTAGAAGGCCGCGGAGCAAGGCTATGCAGGGCGCAAAACCGATTCCTTGGGGATAAAATCAAGAATCCATGCCATCCCTGTCAAAACCGGGGCCGCGGCGAAGGGTTTTGCGCGCATTGCGGCACCATCCTGCCCTTCGTCAGAGCGGCGCCCTGTTCCTGCCCGTCCTGTTCCTACCCCGTCCTAATCTTACACAGGCCAGATATAGATCGCCACTATCCCAGCATCGCCATCCCGCCATTCACATGCAGCGTCTGGCCGGTCATGTAGGATGCTTCTTTCGATGCAAGATAGGCTACCGCTGCGCCAATATCTTCGCCCTCGCCCATGCGTCCCATCGGAATGCGGGCGTTGAGCGCATCCTTCTGCGCATCAGGCAATTCATCGGTCATCGCAGTGCGGATGAAACCCGGGGACACGCAATTCACGGTGATCCCGCGCGTGGCCAGTTCCTGAGCCAGGCTTTTGGAAGCCCCGACCAGCCCCGCTTTGGCAGCAGCATAATTCATCTGCCCTGGATTGCCGGTTGAACCCACAACGCTGGTGATTGAAATAATCCGTCCTGATCGCGCCTTCATCATTGGGCGGGCGGCTGCACGCATCAGGCGGAAGGCCGCCTCAAGGTTCACCTTCATCACTTGCTCCCATTCCTCGTCTTTCATCCGCATCGCCAGATTATCACGTGTGATGCCGGCATTGTTGACCAGAATATCCAGCGCGCCGAATGTGTCGATGGTGGCAGGAATTAATTCTTCCACCTGCACCGTGTCAGACAGATCGCAGGTGATTTCCACGTGGCCGCCGCCTTCTGCGCCCCCGTAATCCCGATTCAACTCCTCTCGAAAGGCGCGCAGTTTAGCGCCGTTGGAACCTGACAAGGCGATCCGGGCCCCGCGCGATGCCAATGCCCGTGCGATGGCAGATCCAATCCCGCCGCTGGCGCCGGTCACAAGGGCGGTCTTTCCGGTGAGGTCGAACATGCTCAAATCTCCTTCAATAGCGCTTCGATGTCATCCATCGTGATCACGCTGGTCGTTTGGGCCTCGCGATCGGTCCGGCCCACCATCGGGCCCAGAACTTTGCCGCCCAATTCCACGAAATGTTCTGCGCCCGCCGCCCGCATGGCCAGCACGCTTTCGCGCCAGCGGACCCGGCCCGTAACCTGTTCAACCAACAAACGCTGAATTTCGGCCGGATCGGCGGTTTGCGCGGCTGTGACATTGGCAAAAAGCGGCAATTGCAGCGCCCCCGGCGGTGTCTTGGCCAGCGCATCGGCCATTGCATCGGCTGCAGGCTGCATCAGCGGGCAATGGAAAGGCGCAGAAACCGGCAATAAGATGCCGCGTTTTATTTCAAAATCCTTGACCAGTGCCACAGCGCGTTCGATCGCCTCGCGGTGGCCGGAAATGACCACCTGCGTTGGATCATTATCATTGGCCAATGTGCAAACCTTCCCTTGTGCCGCAGCATCAGACAGCGCCTGCGCTTTTTCCACATTTGCGCCCAGCAGGGCCGCCATCGCGCCCATTCCCACCGGAACGGCTGCCTGCATTGCCTGCCCGCGCAATTTCAGCAACCGCGCGGTATCAGCCAGAGAAAATGCCCCCGCAGCGCACAGCGCGGTATATTCACCAAGACTGTGGCCTGCGACAAAATCGCCCTTGTCCGCCAGAGAAATGCCGCCTTCTTTTTCCAGCACACGCAAAGTGGCGATAGCATTGGCCATAATTGCAGGTTGTGCATTTTCGGTCAGCGTCAGCGTGTCGTCCGGCCCGCCGGACATAATGGCGAACAGGTTCTGGCCAAGCGCATCGTCCACTTCCTGAAATACTTCGCGCGCGGCTAAACTGGCCCCTGCCAGATCGACACCCATGCCAACTTTCTGGCTACCTTGCCCCGGGAAAACAAATGCTCGCATGATCGGCTCCTTAACTTTGGCGGATGCGCTTATGGTGCGCGCGTTGCCGCGGCAAGCCCGAAAGGCACGATCCTGTTGGCAGCATCATGCCCGATATCGGCCCGGCCCAGATAGGGAATATCCGATTTTGCACACCAAAATTGCGCAATTTCTTCCTCGCTCGCGCCAAAAGGGCGGTCATTTTGCGGCACATCATTGATCCGGCCAAGGCGCAGCCCCGCAATGCCGTGCAAATGCTGGGAGATGTGGAAAAACAATCGGTCAATCGCATAAAGATGCTCTGACACTTCTTCTACCATCACCGCATGGCCGGCCAGATCAGGCATCAGATCAGTGCCGCAGATCATCGCCAGCGTCATCAAATTGAATGCTACGGTGGGCCTGCCATCCAAGGATGGCTCCAACCCGTCTGCCCCGCCCGACAGCCAATTGAGCGCGTTGCGGATTGCACCGGCGCCATATTCGCGCCCGATATCGCCCACCATCGGGCCATGTGCCGGTTGGCCAATGCCCGCACGGTATAGGCCGGCCAGCAAATATCCAGTGTCGGAATAACCAAGGAAACGTTTGGACCGCGCAGCTTGGCCCTTTGCCGCGCCCGTTCCCGCACCCGTTCCTGAACCCATACCGGCTATCGCTTTTGCAGCAATTCGATTTGAACCATATCCGCCATTGGCAAACCAGACAGCATCAAACTCTGGTTCGTTGGCGCATTCCAACACCGCCGCCAGCCGGTCCTCGTCAGACCCGGCGAAATGACCTTTGCGGGCAAAACATTGCGGGTGGAAATAGAGCTCAACCCCATCTTCCTGCGCCGCCAGCGCCTGAACCATGTCGGCATGTTCACGCTCAAGCCGCTTTCCAGGCGCACAGATTGCGATACGGGTCATCGTGTCTGGCATTTACCTCTCTATGCCGCTTGGCCAGTGATAGGCCCAATCATAGGGCCAAAACATAAGGCCCAATCATAAATCATCATCGCCAAAGCAACGAATGATGGTTGTAATGGACAGACAAGGCAAATACCGCAACCACATGATTGATACGCCATCAGCAGAACAGCTTGCCGCCCGCCCGTGGTTCTTTTGCGGAATCGGCGGATCGGGCATGTTGCCGCTGGCCCAGATACTAAAGGCCCGCGGCGCGGTTGTCGGCGGATCAGACCGCAGCCGTGATCAGGGCCATACGCCGGAAAAATTTGCCTGGCTGGAAGCGCAAGGCTTCCGCCTTTCCCCGCAAGACGGCAGCGGCATTATCGACGAAAACCATATCCTTATCGCCTCTGCCGCGGTGGAAGACACGGTGCCCGAAATGGTGCGCGCCAAGCAATTGGGCTGCGCCCGCATGACCCGCGCCCAATTGCTGTCTGCTTTATTCAACACAGCCAAAACCGGCATTGCAATTGGCGGCACCAGCGGCAAATCGACTGTCACCGGGATGCTCGGCTGGATCATGCACACAGTGGGCCGCGAGCCAACGATCATGAACGGCGCGGTGATGAAGAATTTCGTGTCCGAAGAAACCCCCTTTGCCAGCGCCATTGCCGGAAATGGCGATGCCTTTGTCAGCGAAGTGGATGAAAGCGATGGTTCGATCGCGCTTTATCGCCCCAATGTCGCAGTGCTGCTCAACATCAGCCTCGATCACAAGAGCATGGACGAATTACGCGGGTTGTTCGCCGCATTTTTAACGGCAAGCAAAATCGCCGTAATCAATGCCGACAATCCAGAGGCATTGGCGCTTTTACCCCATGCCAAATCTGCGCTCACATTCGCAATTGATCAAGAAATGGCGCAGATCGGTGTTGTGCCCGGCAGTATTGCGGACAGCCCCGTTCGGCAGGCCGCGCTGGTGGTGGACCGCCATGATAACAAAACCTATCCGCTGACACTGGCCCTGCCTGGGCGGCACAATCTGTCCAATGCGCTGGCGGCCATTGCCGGTGCAGCGGCCGCCGGGGTCCCCGTGGGGCAGGCGGTGGCGGCGCTGGGCAGTTTTGCCGGTCTCGCCCGCCGTTTCGACATTATCGGCACCAGCCCTTCGGGCATTACCGTCATTGATGATTTTGGCCATAATCCGGAAAAATGCGCTGCTACATTGCGCACACTCAGGCTGCATCCGGGGCGGGTTATCATATTCTTCCAGCCCCATGGCTACGGCCCGCTGCGCCAGATGGGCGCAGAGCTGGCCCAGACATTCGCCCAAGAATTGCAGCCAGATGATATCACCATCATGTGCGACCCCATTTATTTTGGCGGAACGGTTGACCGCAGCGAAGGTAGCGAGCGGATCGTCCGGCTGATCGAAGAGGCGGGCGGCACGGCGGAATATATTCCTAGCCGCAAAGCATGCGGGGACCAGATTGCAGCAATAGCGCAGGCCGGCGACCGGATCGTGATAATGGGCGCGCGCGATGATACGCTGACCCAGTTCGCAGCCAGCATATTGGCAGCCCTTTAATTCCGCTGCGACTTAGTAACGTGCGGCAGCCTGACTAAATGGCAGATGCGATGCCCGCTGCCTCAGCGGCGCGTTCTTCACTTGCCAGGGCCGCGATAAATCCGGGGCGCGCTGTCAACATTTCAAGATAGGCCAGCGCGCGCGGACTAATATAATCCTCCAGACCGATCAATCTTGCCAAGTGCAGCGCAAAGCCGACGCAGATATCCGCAACGGTAAAACGATCCGCGCATAAATATTCCCGGCCCTCCAGCCGTTTTTCCACTTTGATCAGCCGCGCGCCAAACCAGCGCGCGTAAGCAAGACCGGCTTCTTCCAGCCCCTTGCCCGTCTCGAACCGGGCGTAGCGCAGAAAGACTGTCTGCGGGAATGTCAGCGTGGCGTCGGCATGATAGGTGAAGTCGAGATATTCTGCGTAATCCTTCTCGCCTGGCATCACGACCAGATCGCTCGGGCCGCCCTTCACCGCCAGATAATGTGCAATCGCGCAGCTTTCGGTCATGTGGCTATCGCCGTCGATCAACATCGGGATCGTCCCAAGCGGATTGATCTCCAAATATTCAGGGGCGAGGAAACGCGGCGGGAACGGTAATATCCGCAAATCAATCGCGACCCCGGCCTCCTGCGCCGCCCAGCTGGCACGCAGCCCGCGCGACGCGCCGCAAGTATAAAGAATGGGCAAGTTCTGTTCTGTTTTCATCAATGTGCGGCCTCCTCATGGCCAATCTTCAACACTTTATGCAGCACAAATACCGCCGCAGCGCCCAATAACAGGCCGAAAACTCCTGAGAAAAAGGCTCCGCTCAGCCAGCCCAGCGCGCCCCCCAGCGACCCGGCAGCACCGCTGACCCAATGTTGGATCGTGTGCGATACATCAGCCGGTAAATGGAACCCCAGATCTTCCATCCCATGAAGCACAATCCCGCCGCCAACCCACAACATTGCGATGGTGCCAATGAAAGACAGTGCCGCCAGCAATTTGGGCATCCCAGCGAGCAGCAACGCACCAATGGATTTCGCCAATGCCGATGGCTTTCGGGCCAGATGCAGGCCAATATCATCAATTTTCACAATCACCGCAACCGCGCCATAAACCACAAAGGTGACGCCAATCCCCACCACGGCCAAAACGCCCACTCTTGTGATCAGCGTTTCGCTTGCAACTTGGGCCAAAGTAATCGCCATAATTTCAGCAGAAAGGATCAGATCGGTGCGAATTGCGCCTTTTACCCGGTCATCTTCAAACTGGGCAAAATCCTCAATCGGATCGGCCAGCGTTTCACCATGTTTGGCCCCGCCCAGCATCTCGGTCACTTTTTCAGCGCCTTCGTAAGTAAGATATAGCCCGCCCAGCATCAAAATCGGTGTGATTGCCCATGGCAAGAACACGCTCAGCAGCAATGCTGCTGGCAATAATATCAGCAATTTGTTGATCAAACTGCCCTTGGTGATCGCATAAATGATCGGCAATTCGCGGTCCGGTGTAAAACCAGTTACATAAGACGGTGTCACCGCCGCATCGTCAATTATCACGCCCGCTGTCTTGGAACCCGCCTTGCTCGCTGCAACGCCGACATCATCAATCGTCGCTGCGGCGGCCTTGGCAATAACCGAAACATCATCCAATAATGCAACCAACCCACCAGGCACACAAATTCCCCCTAATTTCGGCTGCTTTGAAGTTTAGGCACCGCCAAGGCAAGCCCGATCCGCGCTTGCATTCTTGCTGCAACAGGCTATGTGGCCGCATCCCCGCTTAACAGCAGGGAATTGAAGAAAGTCGGAGGGGCCCCGCAATCCCGCGGATCAGCCAGCGATCGGCATTACATTGTGAAGGAAGCAGAGATGGCTCTATACGAGCATGTCTTTCTCGCGCGTCAGGATCTGAGCCAAGCTCAGGTTGATGCGCTAGCAGAATCAGCCACCGAAATTATCAAAGCGAACGACGGCAAGGTCACCAAGACGGAGACCTGGGGTCTTAAGAACCTGGCCTATAAAATCGACCGCAATCGCAAAGCGCATTTCGTGATGCTCAACATCGAGGGCCCCGGCTCCGTTGTGGCTGAACTGGAACGCCAAACCCGCATCAACGAAGACGTCATCCGTTATATGACTGTCCGTGTGGACGAGCATGAAGAAGGCCCTTCCGCCATGATGCGCAAGCAGGACCGCGACCGTAAGCGTCGCACCGAACGTGAGGAGCGCTTCTAATGTCCCGTCCGTTTTTCCGTCGCCGTAAGAGCTGCCCGTTTTCGGGTAAGGGTGCCCCCGCCATCGATTATAAAGATGTGCGTTTGCTGCAGGGCTTCATGTCCGAACGTGGCAAAATTGTACCCAGCCGCATTACCGCCGTATCCGCCAAAAAGCAGCGCGAGCTGGCCAAGGCGATCAAGCGCGCACGCCACATCGGCCTGCTGCCCTACCTCGTTAAGTAAGGAGAGCGGGTCATGGATATCATTCTGCTCGAACGTATCGAGAAACTGGGCGTCATTGGTGACGTGGTTACCGTAAAAGACGGTTATGCACGCAACTATCTGCTGCCCAACAAGAAAGCCTTGCGCGCAAATAATGCGAACAAGCAGGTCTTTGAAGCCAACCGTGAACGTCTTGAAAAAGAAAATGCGGAACGCCGTGTCGAAGCCGAAGCATCTGGCGAAAAAATCGCTGGCGCTGAAGTCGTGCTGATCCGCGCGTCGTCCAATTCGGGCCAGCTCTATGGTTCGGTTACCGTTCGCGACATCGTGGAAGGGCTGGCCTCACAGGGCCATGAAACGACCAAGAAACAGGTCATCCTTGAACACCCGATCAAAACATTGGGTGTGTTCGGCGTTCGTGTCCGCCTCCACGCGGAAGTTGACGTGATCGTGAAAGCCAATGTCGCACGTTCAGACGATGAAGCAGAGCTTCAACGTCAGGGCGTTGATGTCATGAAGGCAATGTTCGACGAAGATCAGGCCGAAGGCGAAGGCGGTTTCACAGAAAACGTCGACCCGTCGCTTGAACCTGGCGAAATTCCTGCCGACATGCTGGATGCTGGCGAAGACGCTGAAGCAGAGGTTTCAGACGAAACCGAAGCCTGATTACGGCTCAATAAAAGGGGCGCGACCTGCAAAGGTTGCGCCCTTTTTGTATCCTTAATGCACGCGAAACTTTGAATTGTTGGATAGGGAGCTCTATCTGCTCGTACATGATATCAATTGAAAAGATTATCGACGAGCTGGAAACGCTCTATGATGCCGCGGTCAGCCAACTGCGCGCCGATGTCATTGAATTTGGCCGAAATGGCGCCCTGCCCCCGCCCGAACGGCGCAAAAACGGCAGCTATGCCTATCCTGAACTGGTCTTGCGCTTCGTTGGCGGGAAACAGCCCGAAGACCGCAGCCGCGCCTTCGGACGGCTCAATGCCCCTGGCACCTATGCCACCACAGTCACCCGGCCGCGCATGTTTGCAGATTATCTGACAGAACAGCTCGAACTGATCGGCAGCGATTACGATATTAGTTTAGAGGTTCGGCCATCGGCGCAGGAAATTCCTTTCCCCTATGTGCTTGATGGGGCCGCCGGTGCAGAATTGGCCGGGATCAGCCCGCAGGAAATCGCCCGTTTTTTTCCTGCCACAGAATTGGCCGATATTGGCGATGAACTGGCCGATGGGATCGAAATAGAAGACACGAACGGGCCGATCCCGCTGGCATTGTTTGACGGCCTTCGGACCGATTTCAGTCTGGCGCGGCTGGCGCATTATACTGGCACTAGCCCCGATCATTTCCAGCGTTTTATCCTGTTCACCAATTATCACCGCTATGTCGATGAATTCGTTGATTGGGCGGGCGAACAAGTGGGGCAGAACGGTTTTACTGCGCTGGCGGGTGCGGGCGGCATGTATTTTGACAAGCCACTGGAAAATGCACGCGGCCATTTGTCCGATACTGCATGGCGGCGCCACCAAATGCCGGCCTACCATTTGATTGGCGAAGGGCGCGGAGGGATTACGCTGGTCAATATCGGCGTTGGCCCGTCCAACGCAAAAACGATCACCGATCACCTTGCGGTGCTGCGCCCGGAAGCATGGCTGATGATCGGTCATTGCGGCGGATTGCGCCCGTCGCAAAAAATCGGTGATTACGTCCTCGCCCATGCCTATTTACGCGATGATCACGTGCTCGACCATGTGTTGCCGCCTGAAATCCCGCTGCCTGCCATCGCCGAAGTCCAGCAGGCATTGGCGGTTGCTGCGCAGGAAGTCAGCGGATCGCAAGGGGCCGATCTTAAGAAACGGATGCGTACAGGCACGGTTGTAACCACCGATGATCGCAATTGGGAACTGCGCTACACCCACTCCGCGCGCCGGCTAAGCCTTAGCCGCGCGGTCGGCATCGACATGGAAAGCGCCACCATCGCCGCGCAAGGATACCGTTTCCGTGTCCCCTACGGCACCTTATTATGCGTGTCGGACAAACCGCTCCACGGCGAAATCAAATTGCCGGGGCAGGCCAACCAATTCTACGAAGAAGCAATCGGCGCCCATCTCAAAATCGGCGTCACCGCCTGCCGTTTACTGCGCGAAGAAGGCCCACGGCTGCACAGCCGGAAATTACGCGCATTTATCGAACCGCCATTTCGGTAAAACATCACGCGCGGGAATTATTCTTCGAGAATTTTGCGCCCTGCAATGGCCATCGATTGCCCGAACCGCCTGATGGATTTAAGGAAAACCGGTGCTGCCACCCCATTGCCAGTAATAATATCCCACTGAAGGAAAGGATCGCCTGTCTCATCCAGCGATACCGCAATGAACCTTAATTGCCTTGCCAAGGCCAGCGCGGCGGCCGGATCCATCGGCTCCTTGCGGTCAAACCCGACGGAAAGCTGAATTGCACCGCATCCATCATGCGTATCTTCATCGCAATCGTAAAACAGGATTTGCACCATCTGCCCATGCAATTCCACGTTGATTAGCGGATCCCCAACATCATCTTTGCTCAGGACTGATGAATAACCGGCACTCTCAAGCGCTGAGATCAAAGTTTCCGGCTCGGCCGATTTAACCAAATTCTCTTCAGCATGGGCAGGCATTCCAGATAGTGCCAACACCGATGCCGCTGCAAATACGCCGAATTTCATCACAAATCCCCTTTACAGCAAGTCTGCCGGAACGATTGGAAACTTCAACCACTATCTACGTAGAAGTGTTAAATATCCCCGCATCATGAACCTGCCATACAGGCTTGGGGCCATTCGGACAGAGGGGGCATTTGCCGCGCTCAGCCTGACAGAAAATCGACCAGTGCATCGCCCAGCGCCCCTTCGGTGACGCTACTCATATGGGTGCCGGGTATCGCGGTATAACGCCCATCGGGCAAAGTCTGGGCCAAACCCTGTGCAGAACCATTGTCGTTATCCTGCGTTCCGCACAAGACCATGGTCGGCATGGTCAGCGCAGCAAGCCCTTCGGGCTGCGTATCTGCCACAGATTGCAGCAACAGCCGGGCGGCGATGCGATCAACCTTCATTGTCTTCATAAAACTAACCGCCATGAACGCCTGATCGCCGCGCTTCACCGTGTCAAAACGGTCAATTGCATCGATGAAGAATGCAGCCCGGCTGTGCCAGCCTGCCAATCCTTCCAGCCCCATCCCCGACAGCACCAGCCTGCGCGGGGCAAGCCCGCTGATTACCGCGCGCACAGCTGTCCGGCTGCCAAGCGAAAATCCGACCAGATCGAAATCATCCAGCCCCAACGATGAAACCAGCGCCAGAACATCGCGCGCCAAAACATCAGGCGGATAGGCCGCGCTATGATGGGGTTTGCCGCTGTCTCCATGCGCGCGCAAATCAGGCATGATTACTTCAAAACCGGCATCAACCAATTTTTGAGCATGGCCAAATTTAATCCAGTTCATCTGCGCGCTGGAGAAAAGACCGTGGAGCATTAAGACAGGCCGCACATTGGCCCCTGCTGGCCCCATACGGTGAACAGCAAGCTTGGTTCCATCAAAGGAGGGGACCATCTGGGTGACCATTTCGTTCATTCGGGGGTGATGCCTGTCTGACGGCCTGTCTGACGGCCTGCCTGATACCCAGCTTGGCCGTTCTCTTGCCCAATCATGCTCATCGCTGCGCCAACCCCTCTTGCTGCATGCGCCACAGCACCATTTCAATCCGGTCCTGCCCGAAGAAAGGTTCACCTTTAAACACCAGTGTCGGCACGCCCCAATGGCCTGCATCCTCCAATGCCTGCTGATTGGCAGCAATCTGTTCATCAAGCCCGTCCGGCTGGGTTTCAACCTGCGCGATCATGGTTTCCCATTCCAGACCTGCGCGCTGCGCTGCAGCGGCCAGGTGATCGCCTTCATTCCAGCCTAGTGTTCCGCCCCAGATCAGGCGCGACACTTCGTCTGCGAACGCAAGCCCGCAGCCATGCAGCGCCGCAACCTGCCCCGCCCGGGTCAGACGGGCAATATGCGGCTGGTCATCGGCAA
>Ga0209345_10002721_pt1 | contig 19068 bp, 18 predicted proteins | sample Cruoilmetagenom7_FD_187294 | JGI IMG/M metagenome (GOLD analysis project Ga0209345, IMG submission 187294) | Oil polluted marine microbial communities from Coal Oil Point, Santa Barbara, California, USA - Sample 7 (SPAdes) (version 2) | ecosystem: Environmental > Aquatic > Marine > Oil seeps ... | reverse complement strand
TAAAGATTCAAATTTGAGAAAAATGTTAGATTAATTATATCTTAAAAAAAGAATGGAGAAAACAAGTATTTTAGTGGTCGAAGACGAAATTATTATAGCAGATCATTTATGTGATGTTCTTGAAGAACTTGGTTATAATGCTTTGGAACCTGCGCTAAATTATTCTGAAGCAATTTCTCAAATTGAAAAAGAAAAACCAGATTTTGCAATTCTTGATATAGAATTAGGAGGAAAAAAAACAGGCATTGATTTAGCAGAAAAAATTAGAGAAATTTACAACTTCCCTTTTATTTTTCTAACTTCAAATACAGATCCTCTTACCGTTGAAAAAGCTAAAAAAGTAAATCCGCCAGCTTACTTAACAAAACCTTTTACTAAAGAAAGTATATATACAACCATAGAAATTGCCTTAAACAATAATCAAAAAATTGAATCTATTAACGAAAGTAATTATGTACTAAAAGACACATTGTTTATTAGAGAAAATGGTGCATTTCAAAAAATAAATTTCAAAGATATTCGCTATCTAAAAAGTGACCATGTATATACTGAGATTAAACTTAATAATAAATCAATTAAAGTGGTAAGAATAGGGTTAAATTCTATACTAAACAGACTTAGTAATAAGTTTGTAAGAGTGCATAGAAGCTATATTATTAATTACGATTATTTGACTAAAATTAATTCATCTTCTTTACTTATTTCCAATGAAAAAATACCTATTGGAGCCAAATTTAAAGCTGACATACGAAAAAATCTTAATTTGCTTTAAAAAATATAATTAGAAATAATGGAGTTACTACATTTACAATTGAAAGTCAAAATAAAGAAGAGATACTGTTAGTAAAATCATATAACAATCAAATCAAGGCAGTAGAAGATAAAATTAAAATGCTGGATGAAAAACACCTTTTTCATGGTTTCCCGAAGCAAAAGTATGATTTATTCCTATCTGAATTGGAGTCAAAAAAGTTAGACCTTATTGAGGAAAAGGCGCAATTGAATTTAGAAATATCGAACCTCTAAAGTAAATCAGGTGTTTTCTTTAATATCAAGGGATAGGGATGTAAAAACCTGAGTTCGACCTAAGGATTTAGCAAAAAAGTGCTAATTGAATGGTATCTTCAGTTTCAAATTTGATGCTTGGTTTCTTTTCTTGAAAAGAATAAGCAATAAGACTAGCTACTAAATTTGTTATAAAATTAGCAAAGCTTCTATGTCTAGAATGCTCGGCTTGCGCGATGTTTTTTAACTGGTCATTTATGGTTTCTATTACCGAACGTTTTCTGAGTAATACTTTATCTCTCATAGTCATTATTACATTTTTCATGTTGTTTCTAATACCAGTAACTAGATGCAATCCTTGATCAAATAATAAGGCTGAAAGTTCTTTTGAAATATACCCTTTATCAGCATATAAACTTCCAAATATTTTCTTTAAAAAGTTATCTCCTTTTAATGGTGTTCTATCATCTAAATTAGCCTGAGTGATAACAAAATCAAGCAGTTCGCCTTTGTCGTTTACGATTATATGAAGTTTAAATCCATAGAACCAACCCATTGTTGATTTGCCTACGGTCGCTATATCTTTAAACACTTTGTTTTGGTTGATACGTTTGTTTTTACAGGCACGTATTGGTGTAGAATCTATAAAAGATATTCCAGTACATTCACCGAAACAACAAGTTTTCATGTATAAGGTTAATGGTAACAAAGTGGACTGCATTAATTCAATAAAACGATTGTAAGAAACCGTATTTGGAAACTCTTTTTGAAGGTGTTTTTAAACATAATCAATGTAGAAGTGTTTAAAGGTTCTAACACCACTTAAATGGAATAAAACATTTATAGTTACAACCTCACTAGTGGCCATTGTGAATTTACGCTTTCTAGTCTTTTTACCTGTTAAAAGTTGTCGTTTTGCTAAAGCTGGCTCAAAAACAAGGCAAAAATCATCGATAGAACAAAATATTTTCGTAATTTTATCTTTAGAAATCATAAGCAGAATGTTTGTTAAAATATTAGAATTCAGTAATTTAATATACTAAATATTCTGCTTTTTTTATGTTAAAAAATGACTTTTCTTAGGTCGAACTCAGGTTTAAAAATATTTTTGTTGACTCAAATAATCCATGTTGTTTTAGTAACGTGAAATTGAAAAAGAGACTATTTCATCCACCAAGAACAATTTTAATGAATACAAATTAACTGAACATTCACAGTTAATTAAACTATTATAAATTTGTTGTTATATAGAATTCGATAATTCTAATTATTACAAATAGGAAAAAGGCAACAAGATATTTATAAACTTGACCTTTCATTGCACCAATTTTCCAAGCACTTTTTAATAATAATCTTATTGAACTAATTAGAATATTTCTATTAAAATAGAGAATAATTAGAATACAAAATTGATAAATCAATGCTGCCTTTAAAGCACCAATGTTAACGTTATAAAATATATCTTGCAGAATAATATTTAACAGAATACCTGTGGTAAAAATACAACCGATAATTCTAGTTTTTTTAAAGAAAATTAAAATAGCTCCGATAATTTCAAAAGTACCCAAGATTAAAACAAAGGTTTTTGAATATCCGTAAAAAGCCCAAAGTAATTCCATACCAGTTAGTTCTGAAACTAATAGATTATCATATGAAACCCCTTCAAACTGAACGAACTTGCCAAAACCGTAAGCAAACATGGCAAGAACAACAATCCAACTTAACGCTAGCTCAATAATTTCATGCAACTCCTTTCTATGAATATTTATCATTTAAGTTTATTTATTCTTAAGTTCTTATATTGACTTTTAATAGACTTAAAATCTATATTTCTATTTTTTAAATATTTATTAAAGAAACCAAGGATTAATTCTCTCTGTAACTGTATATCGTTGTCTCCATTTGGTGAGAATAATTGGAGGTCAGAAAAACTATCATGAGAAAATCCTTTTATTATTGCTTGATACGTATCATTTTCGGTAGAATCAGCAAATGGTGTAACTCTTAAGTAGCGATTCCCTTCTTGGTTGCTAGAAATAAATAAAAATGGTATTCTAAGTTTAGAATTAATTAAGTTCCCAAACTGGAAACCGTCAATATTAATTCCTGCTTTAAATATAGTTTCACTAGCTAATTGACCAGCAGTAGCACCTCCTACTGAGTGGCCAAATATTCCCATATTATTAAAATCAAAACTTCCTTTTAGGTTAGTATTGTGATTATTTAAGTCCTGAAGAATCTTAATGGTGTTTTCTGTATCTGATGTCCATAAATTAACTGATTCAGTATGCAATGGAGAAAGGTTCACTAATTTTTTATAAGCTTTAGTGAGATCTTCTAAATTATCAGAGTTTAAAATAATTGATTGTTCTTGACCAATTGTTCTATTGTTTAATTCTGGTGCTCTTTTTTGATAAAATTCATTTTGCGGAGAATTTTGAACGATTGAGCCATTTTCTTTAATTAGAAATGCTGATTCATCTTGATGCCCTAAACTCACTACAATATATCCGTGACTTGCTAATTCTTCAAATACGGTTTGATATACTGGACTTGCACCTCCATATCCGTGATTGTAAATTACAACTGGGAATTTCTTATTCTGAACTATATGAGGGTTACTTATAGAATTACTTTTCATTAAAACAGTAAAACTGTTATTGAAAATTGGCCAACCTAAAAATTCACAAATACCACGTGCAACAGTTTTAGATTGGAATGGTAGTTTTTTTTCAGAGTCGTTATTAGTTGGATACCAAATTTGAAAAGCTATAGGCCGTTTTCTATTTTCATCTTTTTGATAGAAGTGAGTTGATTGACCAACTTTATAAACCCCTGTTGGTTTTGGTAAAACAGGTAATTGTTTTTTAGAATTAGCATAAACTAACTCTTTTATTAAAAATTTATTATTGACCTTAATCCCAACTATTCTATATGGCATTTCAATTTTATCTCCTTTATCATCCTTATAACTGTAAATACCCCCTTCAATTACTTCGTTTTTATGCTCTTTTATAGAGTTAGCTTTGTAAAGAATATCAGTATTAACTTCATTTCTACTCCAGGAATATTTAAACAATTCAACAACAACTTCTTTTGAATATATTATTGGCGCATCTGGGATGTATACTAAAATTTTATCATCAAGAATAGTTTTTAAAGATTTTAAATCCTGATTTTTCTCAATTTTAGCTAGCTGTTCTGAAAGTGACTTTGTATCATTTAAAACGTTGTTTGAGATACAAGTAACATTCATACAGATTATAATGATTAAGAGTATTATTCTTATTCTTTTCATTGTTTTAATTTATTTATGATATCAGATTTTATAATGTAGAATGAGCCATTACCGGTTTTAGGATTGCCAAACGTTTTAGAGAGGTAATTACCATAGTCCACATCTAAAGGTATAATAGGTTTTGTATTTCTATAACTAGAAAAGATTAAATATTTATTATCAGGAGATAAAGTAGGTGACCAATCTAGTACTTCCGAATTAATCTCAGGCCCTAAATTTTTAGGCTCACTCCAGTTATTATTACCTAAAGAAAAAGACACATATATATCGCTATTCCCATAACTATATAAATCTCTTTTACCGAGTGTTCCAGGTCTATCAGAATAAAATAAAAGATACATCCCTTTTGGGTGAATGAAAGGACCTAATTCAGTAAATACAGTATTGATTGTATTAGGTAGTTTTAGGCCTTTTTGATAGTGGCCATCAATTAAAATAGAACTGTATATATTCTTACTCTTACTGCCGTTTATCTCAATAACATCATAAAACAATGTGCCATTTAACATTATAGAAGGGTTGGCTTCGTGATTATTAGAATTAATGGCATTGCTTGATGGAATAGGTTTGGACCAATTAGAACCATCTATTTTCTCAACATACCAAATATTTAAATCTGTGGTATTATCTAAATCATCTAAAGGTCTATTCGATGAAAAATATATCCGTTTACCATCTGGAGTATACATTGGGTGAATGTTATTTCCAGATTTAGAAAATGGAGCAACGGTTGGTGTTGTCCATTTTCCATCAATAAATTTGGAATGCATTATTTTGAAAGTTGAAAAATCGGGCTTTGATATTGTGAAATAAATGTCATTATAATCAGGAGAGATAGTCATTCTATGTTCATGATAACCCAAAGATATAATCCCAATTTCAAATAGTTCAGGTTTAACTAATTTCTCATAATTATTTATCTTGTCTTGCAATGGTGAATCACAGCAATTTAGGATAATAATAGAAATTATGAATGACAGAAATTTCATTTAAAATTTATTAAATATTTTACTCACAATTTTCCAACCTGATTCAAACTTGTAAAGAGATATATAATCGACAAAAGTTAATTTTTTTCCTTTATAGTATTCAAGTTTCACCATTGCAGCTTTTCCAGTTATATCGACATTTATAAACTTAACAGAAACTTTATCTTCTCCTTTCAAAGGGAAAACACCATTTTCACGTTTTTTTATAGATTTAGCTCTCCAATCTTTAATAGAATATTTCCACATTTTGTCTCCGATATCTATTCCTAACAGATAAAAATCAGGGTGAAAACCTGCGTCTATTTTTTGTGCATCACCTTCATTTTGTATTCCTTCCACATATGAAGTTTGGATTATTTCTTTAATAATTTCAATTTCAGATTTTTCTTTTTGTGCTGTTACAATTGTTATAACAAATAACATAATTGTAAATAAGATGTTTTTTTTCATTTTAATATAATTTGAGTTAAAAAATAAATAGAATAGCCTTTCTATGAAGAATATCTAAGTAGATTATTCTATTATTAGGTTCGATTGTTTAATATTCATTCTGTTTACTTTTGAATAGTAGTTCGTATTTAAACAAATTCAAAACAATTTCTTCTTTAGTAAAACCATTTATTACTTTTTCTTTTCTTTTAAATCCAAGTTTCTCAAGAATCTTCCAGCTTGCAATATTGATTTCAACAGTTTCCGCAATAATTTTTTTGAGATTCGAATTTTCCCTCGCCATCCGAATTAATTTATCAGCGATTTTCGAACCATAGCCCTTATTCCAAAATGGTTTATGGATTAAGTACCATATTTCAGACGTAGCACTTTCATTACTTTTCTGTTCAATTCCACACAATCCAATTAGGTTTCTATTTACATGGATAGTATATGGCCCATATTGAAATGGTTCATTTTTATTATGTTTTATAAATAATTCTATAAATTCTTTGCATTCTTTAATAGTATTCTGCTTTGTAAAATTTGTATATCTAACATTATCTGCCTCTTTAAGTATTATGAAAATATCTGAAATTTCTGAGATTCTCATTGTGCTCAATTTTATATTTTTCATTTTTAAAATATTCTATGCTCGAAAATAGTTTTTAGATATTGTTTGGGCTATCTGTCTTATAAGGAAGTAAAAAACAATTAAGAATACATATATATAATTCATTTTTTGTTTTTTGGATACAATTGCCACGATAAAAATATGGCAAAAGCAACATTTGAGACTATTCCTTCTATAAAATGACTTAATCGAACACTTGCATTTGGCATTAATGGGTTTTCTAGTAGTAATCCCAAAAGCTGAGGAACTGTTAAAAAGGCTGCCATTAGACTCATAGTTAACCATAAATTGGTCTTTGAATTTTGAATTATTATAATAGAGAAAAAAGCCCAAAGTAGACCACGTAAAACTTGAAAAGGCAATAACCATGGGTCAGTATTTATTGTACTTATCGTGTGTTCCCAAAATGGAATAATATCTACGGAACTACCATAAAAAAATCTCAAATCTGGATTTTGCCAAGCAATAAAATAGCCTGAAATCCAATAAAGAGCAACATATACAATTGAAATAATACCTAACTTTTTAAACCATTGTTTAAATGAAAGAGTGTATATGTATGGTTCAATTATTTTTCCTTTCCCTAGTACCCATATAGCTAATGGTATAAATATAAATGAAATTGGCAGCCCCATTATAAATAATCTAAAAAGAAGTTCTTTGGTGACTGTAATTTTGGATAGGAAATACCATGTTTCTATTTGAGTTAAAAAAGTTGATACCCCATAGTATGAAAAAGATAAACCTATTATTAATTTGAGTCCACTTAATTTTGAGCATTTAATTAGTGAAATTATAAGAAGTGTATTAACAATTCCTATAATTAATAACCCCAGATTATTAGATAATATTCCTGGTTCAGATTGAATATTTGGTATTAAACTGGATACTGCTAATGCCCCAATAATATAAAATATATTATATAAAAGGAGTAGAGATAAAAAAATTAGTAGCCCTTTAAAAATTTGTTTTATTTTCATTTTTTAAATAGCTATTTTATTCTTTGAATTATTGCCTTAGCGTTATCATTTTCAGATGTTAATTTTAGTGATTTTTCATATAGAGCGAGTGCAGCTGAATATTCCTTATTATGATAAAAAGCTTCAGCATAACTATCCCATAGGTTGCCATTTTCAGGGAATTCGATTAAATTCAATCGAAAAATATCTTTAGCCTTATTTATCATTCTTTTATTCAGATAGTAATACCCAAGATTATTTAATGAGTATGGTGTAATTAAAAATGAATCTTTTTTTTGCTTATTTAATGATTTAAACCAATTAAGCGCTTCTTTAAAACCCATATTTTTGATTTGATTTACAAACTTTAGTTCAATCGGTATTTTATACAGTTCGAAAGGTTCTTCTTTTAAAATCTTTTCAATATTTTCATATAAATGAACTAATGGATTTGAAGTTCCTTGATTTGAGCACAAAATAATTTCATAATCTCTATTTATATCAATGTGATTAATTGCACTAATACCATTTATACCACCGTCATGTCTTATAATGTTTTCACCATCAGCCTTTGTAAATATCCATCCAAATCCATAGATACTATTCGAGGTATAGTCATTATTTGTCCTCAATTCTTTGCTATTGTTTAGTATAGGAATGCTAAAAATTTGCTTATAAGCTTCTTTAGATAAAAAAGATTCAGCTTTTATTACTTGATTCCATTTATGCATATCTTCTACAGTAGTGTAAACGCCACCATCACCACCAGTTTTAAGATTATTATCGTCTTTTTCTCCAAAATTATTATAACCTATTGCCTTCTGGTTTTGTATTAAATTTGGATCGCTATTAATAAATGTATTAGTTAATTTAAGAGGTTTAAAAATCTCGTCTTTCATAAATTTCCAATATGGCTTTCCACTAACTTTAGAAATTAAATGTGATAATAAAACATAACCGCTATTTGAATAGCTATATCGTTCTCCGGGATTAAAATCTAATTTATTGTACTTTTTTAAATAGTTATAGACTACTTCATCAGAAATACCATCGATAAAATCACTCGGTCTACCAATAACTCTAAAGAAAGGGTGTCGACTACTATTGGTCCAATTTGGGATACCAGAGGTATGATTGAGTAAATGTCGAATTGTAAATTTTTCTCCTTTTGGAAAATCAGGGAAGTATTTTGAATATTTATCATCTACATTAAGTAAGCCCAAATCGCTTAAATACATTATCCCAACGGCACAATATTGTTTTGAAATAGAACCAATACTGTAAAGAGTATTTAAATCGTTTTTGGATTTAATTTTCTTATTATTAAAACCAAAAGAATTTTGATAAATAATACTATTTTGATGAACAATTAAAGCACTACCATTAAATACATTGTTTGAAATGGCGTGATAGAATAACGTGTCAAGCTTTTTTACATCGATGTTACTTTGGCAATAAATAAAACTCATAAAATTAAATAACAGTAATAATAAAAGGATTTTTCGTTTCATTTTTTTGTGAAATTTTGTATTCAAAAGTAACCTTTGAGGCCTTTTTAGACTATCTGACTTATAAGGAAGCAGCAATAATGGACCAAACCAAATATTTTTAATCTAAAGTTTATTTTAGAATAGATAATAACTATTAATATTATACTTTTTAATCACACCATTTTTTAACAATGAAATTTTAATAGTTTTATCATTCTCACTTGAGAAAATCAAACTTCCATTTTTAAACTGTTCAATTGATTTATTGCTTAAATTCGTTAAATTAAACCCATTAATAGCTGTTATCTCGTCGTCGATTTCTAGACCTAACTTTTCTGCTTCAGAACCACTAAACAATGAATTTATCTTGAACTTGTTTTTTGAATATTTATAGGTAAATCCAAAAGTTTTTTTGTTATGAAGAAAATCTGTTTTTGTATCGAATGGATATAAATATATTTTATTATCAATCCAATCTATTGTAACATTGAAGTGTTTTAAGAAATCTACACCTATTGAACCTTTCCCAATAGTCTGGGTATAAGATGGATTATAAGCTACCATAGGTATTTTATCAAAATTAGAATCACCCAATTTTAAATCATCAATTTGGAGATAATAATGAGACTCAATGCTGTCTGATTTTTTTTCATTGATTGGAATATCAAGCTTCATTGTCCATTTTACCGTACTAGCATCAGCTATTTGCTTTTCAATTATTGAAGACAGACCATTCAAAAAACCGTTATTTCCTGTGTCAAATTGAACATCCAATGTATCCGTTTTATTTATTGTGACTTTCACATTTGGGGATCCTTGTATAAGTTGTGGAGTAAAAGGTATTTCAATTGATCCATTAATATAATTGCATTTAGAAATATTGTTAGTTAACACCAAAGTTGAATCAGAAAAATTTAATTGCCAAATACATTTCTTCATTAAATTTGATCCTAAAATTCCGTCTAATTCCATTTCTTTTAATGGGTTTTTTTCATTCTTTTTCATTTGCATAGCTCCAATGTCTTTAAATGTAACGTTCCCAATTGAGAAAGAATCTATTTTAGGGAATACTGGATTTAAAAAGGTTTTTTCAAATGATTTACCAAGTGTTGAGTTTTTGTCAATAGTATCAAGTTTAGATTCACTAATGACATAATCATATAATAAACAAGGTGAATGCGTATCGATTAAAAACCTATACTTTTGTGTGTTTATTAAAGCTTCGATAAATATTCTATTATGATTTAATTTAAAAGGTATTGTTTCATAGAATATTTCTTCTTGAACAGATCCTGCATCAAGCCTTTCCATAAAATCGGGTAACTGTGCTTTAACTTCTTGTAAGCATACAAGTGAAATTGAGAGTATAAAGAATATTTTTTTCATTTTAAATGAGTTAGATTTGGATTGATTATTGAGTATCTATGTTGATTAATGATTTGATTGTTTTTATAAACTGCAGCTTTAAAGATTCCCTCTTTAGTAAAACCGCTTTTTTCTAGAACTTTCATTGATGAAGTGTTGAATTCAAATACACCAGTATGTATTCGAAATAATTCTAGCTTATCAAACCCATAATGTGTTATTAATTTAACAGCTTTTGTCGCAATCCCTTTGCTCCAAAACTGTTGATCAATGAAGTAAGCAATTTCAGCTGTTTTTATATTATCGCCATCTCCTAGAAATAAGCCAATATTACCAACATATGAGCCTTTGTACTCTATTGCGAAAACTTTATTTTCTTTTGATTTTAGAGCGTTTCTTATTAATGTTTTTGCATCATCAAGGGTATATGGGCTAGGAAATCCATAGTTCATATTCTTTGCAATATTTGGATTATTAGCAATTTCAACTAAACGACTGTCATCGTTAGAATTAAATTCTCGTAGTCTCACTTCAGATAATTGATCCATTATTGTTGATTTATTATATTATTCAAATAGTTTATTGCAAAGCTTAATTGAGAGTCTTCATTATTTAGTAAATCTTGTCTGTTTAATTGAACTTCAAAATCAGGAGTTATTCCGTTGTTTTCGGGATTGAAATGAGTTAAATATTCGATCTTATAAATTGGAATTACTAGTACTATATTTTCGTTGATTTGATAACCATTTCCCCAAAGTAATTGACCAGGAGTATGAGTTCCAATTACTTTTCCTAAGTTTAGCTGCTTAAAAATACCGGCTGTGTTTTCAGCACCAGAAATACTCATTTCATCTATAAGCAGCACAATTTCACCTTTGTATTGTGGAGCTACTGGTTCGATGTAATCATCATTCTCTTCATATCTGTTAATGAATGTGCCGTATTTGAGGCGCTTTGAGACAAACCTTCCTAATAACATTTTCATAGCCTGAATAGAGCCACCATCATTTCCTCTTAAATCAAGTATTAAACCTTTAGATGAATATACTTTTTCTAGATTTTTTAGCACTTCTTCAATGTTGTTAAGTAGAAAAGCATTAAACGATAGGTATGCTATGTTTTTTGAAATAAAATAGCTATTTGATTCTACAAATGCATTAGGTAGACCACTACCAACTTGTATTCCGTTTTTTCTTATAGTTCTTTCTAGTATTTTAGTTTGTATTTTTTCATACTCATCAATAAATTCAATTTTAACTTTTGTATTGGGTTCTCCATAGATTAATCTCAATACTTCAGTTGTTAAATGAAATTTTTTATTTCGATCATTAAAAGGAGGTTTATATTCTATATTTTGGATAATGTTATTTAATGTAATTCCATCAATTTTTTTAATTCTATAACCGGTTTTAACATTGGCGTAATCAGCAGAAGAGTTTTTAGAAACGTTTGTTACGATTATCTGATTTTCAATAACTCTGACATCCAGTCCAATCTCTCCTTTTTCAAAAATATAAGGCGAGATGTTATTTTTAATATCTGAAAGAAGGCCTACACCACAATGAGAACTATTTAGTTCAAAAAGCATTTGATTTAGCAATGAGAATAAACTTTCATTGTTTTTACACTCTGCAACTTTAGGAGCATACTTTGTTTTAATTTCTAGCCAATCTAGACCATTAAAATTTGAATCAAAGTAATGGTTATTTACATTAGTCCAGACTTGCTCGAATATTTCACTGCTTTCATTTTGACCTTTACAGCTAAAGAAAACACAAGAAAAAATCAAATAAAGAAATAAGACTTTTTTCATTTTTAAGATTTTGAGTTATCGTATATTTCAAGGGCTTGAGGTAAAAAGGAACTTATACCTTTTAAACCATTGGTAGTAATTGATAATGCAATGGTTTCTTTAATTTCTTCTCTTGTTGCTCCTGAAGCCATTGCCATTGGTACGTGATATTTAACGGCATTTTTATCATCAGTAACAACCTTCATTGCTATATAAATAAGTTGTTTTGTTTTTGCATCTAATATGTTTGATTGGATAAGCGAATTGATTACACCTGCATAAGCCTGTTGTAATTCAGGACACTCTTTTTGAAACGTTTCTAATGGATTTATCATAAATTATTTTATTAAGGATTATAAATTGATTGTTTGGCTTTTATGGATACCTTTTATTATTAAAAATCCCATAATTTTAACCCTAAAATCCCCCAATACTCAAGGAAAAAAATGAGACCAAAGGATGAAAGAGATACTATTAAAATATAATACTTGGTTATAGGTTTTAGAATTTTATTAAAGTTTGAGATCGTTATATACAATCCAACTAAAGTTAAGCTAGCAAAAAGGTATGTGGAAAAAGAAAAAAGGATATTTCTTAAATTTCTTTGTGTTAAATCTACTTGAGTTTGATTACTTACTATTATTATTCCCAAGATCAAGAATATTATAGCCAAAAAATGAGATAAGTATAATTTAATATTACTTGAAGGTTTTTTTCTTAACAAGAATTTTTGGTATATGTAAAGAGAAATTTTGCCATATGTTATTAGAAGTACTGAGAGAAATGAAAGTGTAATAATTGCAAAGATGGTTCTATAAAACCAAGGCAGCCAAGAGGGTTTTTTGATATAATACTTATTTACATTTTGAAATACTTCTTTGTTGTTAGAATTATTAAAAAAAATTGAACTGGCACTAGGTTCTCCAGTTTTTTTAAACATTCCTTTAGAATCTTCTATTAAGTCAGTTTTATTGCCTAAAAAAGATTTAATGAATAACTTTTCATTATTTTTTTCAATAGTAATTCCATCAAATAAAATAGATAGCCAATATAGCATTTTCACCCTTGGATTATTTGGTTCATAGTAACCCAAATACTTATCCAAATTATTCTCTGAAATTTTATTAGAATTACCGTTATAATTAATGTCAGTTGCAATTGTATTAATTATAATATTAATGATTTCTATTTCTGCATTTGGAATGAAAGTATTCATCATAAAAGCAAATCCAATACCTAGTTCTGGAGCGTATAGATAATTAGCGAGACAACCTGGACCACCACCATTATGACCAAGCCATTTAATCCCATTTCTATAATTGCTCCTCATACCTAAACCATAGCCTATTTTTAATCCGTGTTTTGATGCCATACTAGATGTTGGTATGCCAATAGATTTAATTGTTGAAGCACTTAAAATCTTTGATTCAGAATGTTTACAGTTGTTAAGAAGAAATTGTAAAAAATTTGACATATCATTAGTGCTTGAAACAAGTGAACCAGCAGGTCGACTGTACATATATACCTTTGGTAATGCTAAATTTTCTTGATAACCTGTGGCAACATCATTATCGGTATTATAAAATGAAGAATTACTCATTTCTAAAGGTTCCAAAAACGCTTCTTTTAAATAAACTTCGTATTTTTTATTAGTTACTTTTTCAAGAATATAACCAGCTATTGTGTAACCAATACTTGAATAGGCATAACGAGAGCCAGGTTTCCATTTCGTTTTTAAAAGTTTTTTTTGATTGTTTAAGAGAATTACTTTTAAAGGTAGTGTTGAAATGTTATCTAATGATAAATCATTTAGGTGGATATCTTCTAAACCTGCAGTATGTTCAAGTAAATGGATAAGTTTTATTGGGTGTTCCTTTTTCCATTTATTTTCAAGGGTGATTTCTGGTGCTAATGATTCCAATGTGGTATTTAAATCAATTAAACCATCTTCTTGGAGTTTTGCAAATCCTAATGCTAAAAATGACTTTGTAATTGAACCAACTCTAAATTTCGAATTATCAGTTACTTTTATCTTCTTCTCAATATCAGTAAATCCGTCATTTTTATTATATAAAATTGAATCCTTATTTAGTATAACCAAACTAAAACCAGGAATTTTATATTTATTTATAAGACTATCAATTTGAATATTTAAATTGTAAAAAGAATCTTGTTTGTAATTTTGAGAATATACTGAAAATACTGTTGTTGTAAGTAAAATTGACAAGAATAGAATAGTAAGATTGTTTTTCATGAATTTTCTGTGTTCATTAAATAATTTTTAATAGTGGAGTGAATAACAACTTGGGCTTATAGCCAATTTTTTAAGTTATTATAATCCAAATAGTAAATTAACTTTAATGAAAAGTTATTGGTGTCTGGTTCTTTAAATAAATTATTCAAATTGTTTCTAAAATTTAAACTTGATAAATTATCAGAATTAAAAATTGAATTTCTATATAATACTACTAATTGACTTCCAGGTGCAAATTCCCATGAATAGCTTAAATCTAAGTCCCATATATTGTAGTTAATATCATGATTATCTGAATAATTACTATTTATTAAAGTACCTTTAGAATCTAGTTCATAAAATTTTTGATCATATTGTACAGGAGACCAATAATATCTAAATGATAGCCCTAATGATGATTTGGTATTGAAACTTAACTTTCCAGAAATAGTATTCGTAACACTTTTTCTTTCTCTATTGCCAAAAATAATACTCTCATTTTCTAATTTATTTACATAGCCTTTTTCATTGAAAGTTTTGTTTAGAGTAAATGAATAAATAAGAGAGAATTTATTTGAAAATCGAAATCTTGGCGATAAGTTCACGAAAAATGAACTATTATCTGTGCTATATCTTATTAAATAATATGTGTTAAAATCTAGTGCAAACTTTTTTCTGTAATCTGAAGAGAACCAACCATCAATATATAACCTAGGATTAAGTTGATAATATCTTCCAGTCGTTCGGGGCTCGTAAAAATCAAATTGTTTCCCTATACTAGTATGAATTTGACTTCCAAATGAAAATCTTTCTAAAGTTTCAAACGTCCCTTTTAAACTTAAATTATTCCCTGAATAGTCATAAGGTTTATTTTGATATCTTATATTAGCATCTAAATAAATACTATAAAAATTCAGTGTTTTTGTAGGTACAAAAATCCTATATGAAACCCTACTAAAATAATTAGAATAGTTGTTTTTTTGTTGATATCCTAAATCACTGATATCAAAAGTGTCATTGATATTTTGAAACCCAAAATCATATTGAACGTTTCCAAAAGTCTTCCCTAATATTAAAAGTGAGGAATGCCCGAATTGAGTTTCATTATTTTCAAACACATTACTAGCTTTAAAGTATCCTGAGGCAATGTATTTACTATACTTATCTGAAATATCAAACAATAGTGCTGTAGCATTAGCATCTCTGAAGTTACCTTCTCTTAAAACATTTGTGTTAACTAAACTTATTGATGAATTCTTATTGAATTGCTGATCTAAGACGAGAACATTATAATTTGCTGTTGGCTCTGTTACTATAGACCTTACTTCATTTGTACTTGTTAACTCGTTTTTTATTTTAGCTGATGTTTTTTCAGTTATCGCATTAAAAACTCCTATCCCTAATCCATTTTTAGTTCTACCTGATAACTTTATGGCATTCAGCATATTAACCTTAGAAGGGTTATCTACTATGACTTCATTTTCATTTAGTTTATCATTGACATCATCTCTTCCTGTTGGTGTATTCCCTATTCTTCTGGAATAAAATAGACTGCCTTTATTAAATAGACTTGTTCCCTCTGTGAAAAAAGCACGTTTTTCTTCATAACGTTGTTCAAAAGGAGTTAAGTTAAGAACCTGATCATCAAATGCTGTTTGACCAAAATCAGGTATTAAGGTTGCATCCAAAGTAAAACTTTCATTGATGCCATATTTTAAATCTAATCCTATGCTATGATTAAATTCAGAATTTTTTTCAAATGTAGTGTAGGATCCTGATGTATATGGTGAAAAGCTTAACCTTGTAGGTGGTTTAATATTAACTATACCTTCCAACTTGCCATTATATTGTGTGATATAACCAATTTTCTTATCAATATAATTCCAAGAGTACTCCTCATTAAGTTTATTAATTTTTCTACGAAAATTAATACCCCAGGTTTGTACATTTGTATTAGAAAACCTAAGTGCTGAGTATGGAATTTTTATTTCGGCAACCCAACTGTTTTTATTAATTCTAACCTCACTATCCCAAACTGCATTCCAACTAAATATTTCTTTTCCCAGAGAAACCTTAGCATCAGCCTGAGCTCCGGTACTCATCACAAAAAACTCTGTATCATTCAGGTTATCATTGTTCGGATTAATGCTAACCAAAAAATAATCAACTATTCCAAAATTATCCCTATCCCCAAATTGTAAAGGAATTTCATCGGGGGTCTCGTCATACATTATGGCTCCTATATAAATTGCTTCGTCATCATATACAACTTTAACAATCGTCTTTTTATCATTTCTTTCTTTACCTCCGTCACTAGGTTTAAACATTATGAAATCTTTTGCCTCATCTGCATTTTTCCAAAAACTCTCATTTAGGAGACCATCAATTTTTGGTGAATTGGTAATTTTCAGTGCATTTATTGACTTTTTAAAGGATTGGGAAAAGCTATGCGAAAAAAAAAGTAAGCATATTATATAGATTGCTTTTTTCATTTTTAGATGTTATTGAAAATATGTAGATAAATGTCCTTGTTTTAGTTTGTTTTAGTTGACTGACCTATCGGGAAGTAATTAATTATAGAGCATATTGAAACAATAAGTAAAATTAAAAGATTAATTTCCATCATTCTTAGTTTTAGAATAATTCTTATGCTGGAATGCAAAATCGGATTTTATACTTATTATACTTCCTTCAGAATCCTTAACAAACTGAATATATACATCAATTAAATCCATCACTCTAGTTTTAAAAATTGTTTCTGAAACTGGTAAGAATATGTTTTTTTGATCATTACTACTTGTTCCAATTAAATCATTATTATTAATTGTGAAATCAATAAATTCAGTACTATTGGTTGATGCAAAATGTCCTTCAAATTGTTTTAAGTCCTCGTTTGAAATTTGAATTGTTTTATCAATTGTTTTTTTATTTGTTAGGGCAGGAATAATATAATCACTCATAATTGATATGAAGTTAATATCACCATACGGATTGTTAAATACCTGTTGAGCAATAACAACAATAGTATTAAATTCTGGGATTACCACGATTTTTTGCCCACCGTGACCAGAAGCTAAGTACATTTGATAAGAATGATTTAATGCACTGTAATTACCTCCCCACCATTGATAACCATAATCAGGCAAATCAATGTTTTTTCTGTGCATTGCAGTGGCCTCTTTTACCCAATTTTTTGAAACAATTTGTTTTCCTTTCCACAATCCATTGTTTAAAAACAAGTACCCTAATTTAGCTTGATCTATTGGCTTTAAATGTAAACCCCCATCAGTGTCAAATAAACCATTAGGTAGTTGTTCCCAATCAAATTTGTCTATCTTTAGAGACTTAAAGAGGTATTTATTTGCAAATGTTTCAACTGACATTTGGGTGTATTTTTCTATTAAATAGGAAATTGCTAATGATAGTCCTCCATTGTAATAGAACTCATTTCCTGGAATATTAACTAGTTTGCGTTCAAACAAAAACTTCATTGGTTCTTCGCTATTATTTATTCGATTACAATCATTTCTATTGTCTGAATATGGATAGGTATGTTCATCCCATTCAAAACCAGCAGTCATAGAAAGTATATGTTTTAATCTCAAATTATTTTTTAAAGAGTCTTTTGAAATCAGGTTTTTGTATTCTGGGAAAAGATCTGATATTTTTTTATTTAAAACAGTTTCAATATTGTCTTTAAAGTAGCCTTTATCAATAGCAATACCCAACAATGTTGAGGCAAAACTTTTTGAAACTGAAGCTGTATAGTGTAAATCTTCTTTTTTTTGCTCTCCAAAATATTCTTCAGTGATCAGATAATCATTTTTAAGTATTAAAATACTGTGTATATTTTTTATTTTTTTATTTTTAATATCAGTAATTAATTTATTGATAATTTTAGGATTCATATTTACTTCAGTAGGGAAGCTTCTTTCTATAAAAGGCTGCTCTTTATTTTGACTATTTCCACAGGCCGAAAAAATTAATGCAGTCATTGATATTAATATTGTTTTCATAACTATTTTTCAGTTAAGAATATTTTAGATTTCTTTATTAAATAAAAAAGTATTGGTAAACTTGCGAGTATGAAAATTGCTCTATGTTCACCTTGAGTTCTAATATGATTTGGGTCAAATTTTAAAATGCCTAATAAAAATGCCTTTGGGGTTGTAAAGATTGCGTGAATGAACCATATTGAAATTAATAAACCAAGCTTGTAGATTGGCTTTAATCTTTTAGTTAATGTTGCAATACAAGTTAATACAAAGACATATAAAATCAATGTATTTAACCACCATTCGATAGTGTTTGTGAGCTCTAAATGTTTAGAAACTTGAATATTTATTGCTATCGCTAAAAAATAGGTAGCAAAAAACAAAAAGACTTTTTTATTATTTAAGCACTTAGTAGTCATACCTTTCTGTTAGTTAGGGTATGTTAAAAGCAACATTGCAACTTGAATGCCATCGTACAAAACATGTGCGATAACTAGAGGTAATAACCTTCTTACTTTAAAAAAGAAATACCCAGACACTAAACTCTTAATAGCAATTGTAACTATACCATAAGAACCTTGGCTCCAATGAGCAAACCCCATAATTAGTGCACATAATATTATAACCGAAAAAATCCAAATTTTACTTTTTGAATATTGCCATAGATTGGTTAATACAAAAACCCTAATTAATTCTTCATACAAAGCTATACCTATACATAATACAGGACCAAACCATAATATTAATAGTAGTGGATTTTCTCTCATATCTAACATTAAGCCCAACAATTCCTGATTTGATTTGAAACTTAAGACATTACTTAAGGTAGCTCTTTCTACATAAAATAAGATGAAATACATTATCACTAAACCTAACCCC